>Ga0210017_1004942_pt1 | contig 10791 bp, 14 predicted proteins | sample CryGeyCG2014_020_FD_183966 | JGI IMG/M metagenome (GOLD analysis project Ga0210017, IMG submission 183966) | Groundwater microbial communities from aquifer - Crystal Geyser CG08_land_8/20/14_0.20 (SPAdes) (version 2) | ecosystem: Environmental > Aquatic > Deep subsurface > Groundwater | place... | reverse complement strand
TGGGCGGAAAATTTTTAATTTTAGGTGGAGGAGATGTGGCATTCCCCTTAATTTTTTGTTCTTCCTTAATTCCTCTTGGAATTTCAAAATCATTAATTGTTGCCCTCTTTTCTTTAATTGGTCTTTTTGTTGGTTTTTTATTTTTTACAAAACAAAAAGAAAGAAAACCAATTCCCGCTTTACCCCTCATTGCCTTCTTTTCAATAATTGGATATTTAATTGTTTCAATTTTGTTGTAAAATAGATTTGAAGGTTTTTATGAATGATTTATTTTTGCAGATATTAATTTTTTGTTTTTTTCTGTTATGGAAAATTCGTCCTGTAAAAGAGACGCCAGAATCACTCGCAGAAGCAAGAAGAAAGATTCCGCTCGCGAAATATATTAAATTATTAAAAAAAAAGAATTACTAGTTATGAGGCAATGATACTTGAAATGCAAGAAAAGGGGGTTTCTGTTCCTCCAGATGTGACGGAGCAATTACATCTATTAAAAAAAGAATTAGCAAATATTCAACACTAATTTTAAGTTTTTAACGAAATTACTCGCTAAAAAAGTTCTGTCATCGTCCCATACGCCCTTTTACTACCCGAGTGAACATTTCAGGTTTTGTAGTAGAATTAAAAAAGATTAAAAACGATAAAAGATATGTTAGATAAAAAGAAAAAATATCTTCAAATTGCCTTTAATCGCAGCCTGGATGAGATAGAAACGATGATTAATTCTCTGCCTTTATCAGATCGAATTATCATTGAGGTGGGCTATCCTTTAATCAAAACTTACGGCACACGCGCCATTAGCACAATAAAAACTCTTTGGGAGCGAAGAGTTTTAGGTTATAGTGTGGGGACAGTCGAGGCTACCGAAATGAAACCCTTTCAGTTATATAAGGCCGGATATGGATCTCCATTATTAGATCTATTATTAAAATCAATAGAAAAAAGAAAAATCGAAAACCCAAAAAGAGAGTTTTCAGAGAAAAAAGAAATTGCGCTTACTCCATATATTGTTGCCGACCTAAAATGTATGGATAGGGCTTTTACCGAAGTGGAGGCAGCTGCTTCTGCCGGAGCTTCGGCTGCAACTTGTTTGGGTTTAGCCCCTTTAGAAACTATAGACGAATTCATTAAAAGATGCGAAGAAATTGGGATTGACTCAATGTTAGATATGATGAATATTGAATATCCTTTTGAGATTTTAGGTAAGCTCAAAAAACCTCCAAAAATAGTAATGTTACATCGCGGCGTTGATGAAGGAGAAAATAGGGAAAAAGAAATACCTTATCAGGAAATAGAAAGAATAAAAAGTGTCTACGACGATGTTCTAATTGCTGTAGCCGGAGGAGAAACAATTAGGGAGGTTATAACCGGAGCTTTTAATGACGCTGATATTATTGTTGTCTGGAGAATTTTTAATGAAAATCCTGAAAAAATTACCAGTTTATGTAATGAATTTTTAAAAGAAATAAAATGAATCTAAAAAGAAGACAAAAATATCTTCAAATTGCTTTAAATAACACACCATATGAGGCAAGGGAAATTATTGCTCAGTTGCCATTTTCCGAGAGAATTTTAATTGAGGCAGGGACTCCTTTGATAAAAATATATGGCAAAAGAGTCATTTCAGAAATTAAATATGGAATACGTGAGGGAACTTACATTGTGGCAGATACCAAATGTGCGGATTTAGCATTACGGGAAGTTAGAATGGTGGCTGAAGCCGGAGCTCAGGCTGTTACTTGTCTTGGAGTGGCTCCGGTAGAAACAATTGACAGATTTATTGAAGAATGCCAAAAAAACGGAGTTGATTCAATGATTGATATGATGAATGCAGATGACCCAGTTAGCATTTTAAAAAAATTAAAAAATCCTCCTGATATTGTTGTTTTACATCGAGGAGTGGACGAGACGGAATTTTCGAAAGAAAAACAGATTCCTTTTTATCAAATAAACCAAGTCAAAGACAATTTTGATGTTCTTGTCTCGGTCGCAGGTGGAGATACTATTGATGAAGTTCAGCGGGCAGTTTTTAATGGTGCCGATATTGTTGTTGTTTGGAAAGCTTTTTATCAAAGCACTGCCGAAACCGCCAAATTAGCTGAGGAATTTTTAAAAGAAATTAGGTAAACTAAAAACAATGAAATCTGGGTTAAAAAATTATTTGATGATAATAAGTATAATTGTTGGGATAGTTATTTTAACTATTAATTTTGAAGTTCTGCCACAAGTAATAAAGATAGTAGAGATATCCCCTAGCCAAGCAGGAGCGATAAAAAGTCGAGTTTTTAATGTAACTATTGGCACTCTAATTTTTATTTTTCTAATTAATATCTATTTTTGGAATTTGGATAATAAATTAGAAAAGGAGGAAAGAGAAACCCGAACATTTTTAAAGATAAACCCCGCAGATCCTGGTAGGCAAGAAAAATTAAATAAGATTGAAAGAAAAAGAAAATTTTACATCAGTCTCATTGAACCCATTTTTATGATAATTTTGGGCTTAATAGTCGGATTTTTAGTTCAAACTATTCTCACACCCATTTATTCCCTCATCATTCGTTAATGTTAACTTTTTTGATTAAGGTACCATTATTGGCATCAGGAGGTAAATAGTATTTCTGTCTTCCCCTTTTATTAATATAGGGTCCAAAACCTCTTTAATGGCAACAGTTAATCGGTCACCCAGTATTTTGAAAGCATCTAAAAAATATTCTTTATTAACTACTATTTTTTTAGAAACCCCAGGTGAGGAGAATCGGAGATAGTTCGTATTAGCTGGGTCCTGAAAGCCTTCAACTTCCATTCTGCTTATATAAAGGTGGTATTTCTCTGATTTTGACATCAATCTTTCATAAGAACTTAAAGGACTGTTTCTCAAACAGTTGATTTTTAAGCCATCTTGAAAAATTATCGCTTTTTTTGAGAGTGAAAACGATACCCATTTTAATTGAAGATGACCAATAAAAGCTGGTGATTCATCCAGAGCGATGAAAAAGTCGTATTTACCCTTTGGATTTTGGACAGCATTAGGGAAAGATATTCGAGCGAGGCGAAAGGTGTCACTTGCTATTACCTCAAAATCACCATTTTCTTTAATTAAAAAACAGAGCCCTCTGAATTGTGGATTTTCACATTTTTCTGCAATAAATAAAATCTTATTTATTACCTCACTAACATTGGTTTCGGCAAGAGAAATTGAAAATTCTAAAAGCTCGTTTCTTAAAAACATATCTTCTTAACTTGAGAACATTTTTATCCCTCTTTTTTCTTTGACAAAGATTTCAAGCCCTCAAAGACTTCTACCGGTAAAGCAAATATCACGGTTTTTGAGGGGTCGGGTTGGAGTTTATCAATGGTTTCCAACGTTCTGAGAGATAACCCGCCAGGAACAGAACTGAGAATTTCGGCAGCTTTCTGTAAATTTTCAGCAGCTTTTACTTCTCCCTCAGCCTTAATAATTATCGCTCTTTTTTCTCTTTCGGTTTCTGCTTGGGCAGCCATTGCTCTTTTCATAGCAGCCGGGAGTTCTATATCCTGAATTTTAATTGCCGTAACATCAACCCCCCAAGGAGCGGTTTCGATATCAACAACCTTCTTAATATCAGAAGCTATTTTTTCTCTTTCAGTTAGTAAAGTATCGAGTTCCACTCCGCCAATAATGTCTCTTAAAGCAGCCAAAGCATACTGAGAAACAGCATAAGAATAATTCTCCACTTTTAAGATGGCATCTTCCGCCCTCTCAACTTTATAATAGACGACTGCATTTATCCCCACCGGAACATTATCTTTTGTTATTGCTTCTTGTCTCGGAATATCAACGGTAGTAATTCTTATATCAACTTTAATCATCTTTTGAATCCCAATTAGAATCCACCTTAACCCTGGCTCATAAGTTCCAGTATATTTTCCTAAAGTAAGAATTATCCCCCTTTCGTACTGGTTAATCACTCGGAGACCGCCTAACCCAAAAACAACGAAAATGAAAATTAATATCCAATACCACATAATTTTTTAAAACTCGAATTAGTTATTGAAGAAAATCGACCTTTTTATCTATTTAAAATACTTGAAAGAACTCTTTCAAGAGAAGCGATAAAAAACTGGGAATTTTTTTCTATATCAAAAGGAAATTTTAATCCTGAAGACGGAATTGAAACTTTTTTCTCACAATCTTTTAAGGTTAATGGTGGCAATGACAATTCAAAGTAACCTTTATGAGAGACAGTAAAGTATTTCCCGTTCTCTAAACAGGCATAAACACAATATTTTTCGGGATACCCGACATTGTTTATCCATTTATAGGGACCGGGACAAGGGCCGTTACCAGGATCAGTCGGAAGAGGGTCGAAGTAAATTATCTTGGGAAGGGCTTGAATAGTTTTGGATTGAGGATAGCTAACATTATCGGCATAATACATTCCGAAGGCAGTTTCAATTTGGCGCAAATCTGCTTGCCTTTTTGCGTCTCTATCCTTTGATGACGCCGATTTTAATGGTCCAAATAATAATCCGTCTTTTGGAGTTAAAATTTCTTTTATGGTTTTAAATTCTTCTGGGGCAGCAATTTCAATTGGCTGGTTAAATTTATCAAATTCTGTAACACCTTTAACCGTAATTGTTCCTCTTTCGTTTTTCTCCAATGCAGTCAAATCAATTTCTTTTTCAAATCGAAGCTTATATAGGTAAAAATCTTTTTTGCCAATCCAAACTTCCCCTGTTATTTCACCTAATTTATCAAAAAATTGGTTAATTTTTTCTTGAATCTTTTCTTGACTTTCAGGCATAGTTGGTATTTCCTCCTTTTCTCTAACGATATTTATAATTTCTGGAATTATTTTTTTTACCTCTTCTTTATTTAATGCCACAATATAATGATAGGTTTTAATCTTTCCAATTTTTTCATCGGCTAATTCTTTTTTAGGGGAATAAAATTCTTTGTTGACAATTAGGTTTTTGATTTTCTCTTCCATTTCTTTCCTTTCTTTTTTCTGTTTCTCTAAATTTTTTTCAACTTCTCCCAATATTTCCGGCGGGAATATTTCCTTGACGCTTTCTTGGTCAAATTTCACCCACTGATTCTTAAACTGTTGCGAATCAATTCCCATTAGGGCGAAAATGGGTTCTAACATCGGTAAAGCAGGAATGGTTGTCAGTTTAAAATAAGAAGTTTCGCCTATTGCTTTTGTTTCACCGGCTAAAGAAAATTGCATTCCTTCTATAGCAAAACTCAGATTGAATTTAGTAGCTAATTTTGGATTATCGGAATTAGTAATATCACTATTTCCAGAAAAATTCCCTTCGATTTTATACCCTTCCTTATTTTTAAAATCTATAACAAAGGATGTTTTATTATAATAAGTTTTTAATTCTTTCATTCGGCTTGCCGTTTTGGCTAAAACTTCCTTAGGTTCTGGCCTAAAAGGATTCCAAAACGGATCCCAAACCCTGGTAGCCAAAGCAGTTCCTACTCCAACTATTGCCAAAATTATTAACCCGGCAAAAATTTTTAAAAAAATACTCCCCTTTCTCTTTTGTGGAACTTCTGAAACACTAACCGATGGTGTAAAAGTTTCATTATCCATTGTATTTTAGGCGACCCTTACAAATTTAACTCGGTTTTTCAAAATAGAGATAAATTGCAAAAGTCTCTTCCTTAACTAACCTCTATTTATATTATATTTTTTGACAAATATAGTCAATTGTGGGAAACTTTGAACAATGGATAAGAAAAAACAGCTAAAAAAACTTAATGAAAAAACTAAAAATTGTAAAAAATGTCCTTTGTGGAAATTGAGGAAAAATACAGTTCCTGGGGAGGGACCAGCTAATGCAAAAATTTTTATTTGCGGTCAAAGTCCCGGGGTTGAGGAGGATAAAAGTGGAAAGCCGTTTAGAGGGAGGGCTGGAAAATTTTTAGATCAATTGTTAAAAATAGCTGAAATAAAACGGGAGAAAATTTTTATAACCAGCACGCTTAAGTGTTTACCTCAGCCACCGATAAATAGAAAACCAAAAAAGGAAGAAATCAAAGCCTGTCTACCTTATTTAGAAAAGCAAATTGAAATTATCAATCCAAAAAAATTTATTTTACTTGGTGAAATCGCTTTTTCTACTTTTTTTCCAAAAAAGGAGCTTAGCTCCTTTAGAGGAAAATGGACGCTACCCACCCACCACCCGTTTTTTGAAGGTAAGAAAAAATTTTTCATTACTTATCATCCGGCTGCCGGCTTGAGATTTCCTAAAATTAAAAAAACCTTAGAAAAAGATTTTAAAAACCTTTCTAAATCTCTTTAGTCATATAGGTTGTTTTTAATCTATAGCCAAGTTTTTTAAAATAATCTCTTACCCCCACCCCAGAAATTACTGCTATTTTCCTTAAACCAAATTCCTTTTTAACAATTTTTTCCGCTTCTTTTATTAATTTTTTTCCTAAACCCCTATGTTGGGGAGCAATTTTTTTGGCTCCGATTGGTACAACTTCGCCAAAGGTTTGAATTTCTCTAATTAAAGCGGCATTCTTCAAAACCAGTAAAATAGGACATACTTTAGTCACGGTCGTGACTCGATTATGTCCTTTTAAGGGGATACGTAGTCTTAAGAAACTGAAAAGTTTTGTTCTATTTTTATTTTCGAAACTCAAAAATATCTCTTTTCCTTCTGAGGCTTTGTAATCCTTTCTGAAAAGATAAACTTTCTCTTTCGGGTCATATTTTTCTCTTATTTCCCGGCACCTAATACACTTACATTTTAAATTCTCATTTTTCATCTTCTCTTGAACTATTTGCCTCAAATTTGAAATCTTTGCTCCACCTTCAATAATATATTGAGAGGGGATATCTCTTGTGATTCTCTGAATTCTTACATAATATGGAATTTTCAATTTAATTTTTTTAGTCAAATCTATCAATTCCTCTTTTGAATATGGTTTGTATTTTCCCTTCAAATACCATTTATAAAGTGGAGTTTCTTTTAATAGGGCACAGGGATAAATTTTCAAATAATCCGGGCTAAAATTGGAATTTGAAAAAAGTCCCTTAAACATTTTTTCATCTCTCTCTAAATCGGAGCCCAGTAGATTTGGCATCACCTGATAGCAAATTTTAAAACCGGCATCCTTCAAAATTTTTGTTGCTAAAATTATTTCTCTTACGCCGTGCCCCCTTAAATTCAATTTTAAGACATCATCGAAAACACTCTGAACCCCCAATTCAACCCTCGTTATTCCCAATTCCCTCATAAATTTAACTCCCCTTTCATTTATAAAATCCGGTCTCGTCTCAACAGAAATTCCAGTAATTCTACTTTTTGCCTTTTCATTTCTTTTTTGGATTTTTTCTAATTTTTGAATTTTGATTTGTAATTTTGATTTTTGCCTAAAGCCCGAAGGCTCGGCCTTATAGGGATTTTTAATTTTTGATTTTTTAGTTCTATTAAATCCATTGCAGGCCCTGAAACACTCTTTGATAAACCAAACTTGATAATTTTTTGGATAATATGACCAGGTTCCGCCAATGATTCTCAAATCAATTTTATCAGTAGGATGACCTTCATTTTTTAGCATTTCAATTCTTTTTTTAACTTGCAAATAAGGATTGAATTTTAATCTTTTCGCCCTTTCAGCCGCCGGTTCGCCGGATAAATAACTCTTTGGCATACCCCTTTCTAAAGGACAATAAAGACACTTCCCTGGACAGGGATAGGGTTTTGTTAAAACTGAAACATTGACGATTCCCGAAAGCGAACGAATAGGCCGAGTTCTCAGCAAATTCTCAATTTTTTTCGATCTTTTTATTTTCTTCTTTTTTACCAACTCGCGATAGGATTTTAATATTTTAATATTACTGAGGCAAGGAACTTTATATTTTTTTGCCATCTTTCTTTTTATCGCAGCCAAACCAGCCGGAGTTTTAATCCGGTTTTTAATTAATTCTTGAATTGTCACTTCTTCTATTTTCACATTCTCATTACTCCATTTTACTTGATTTATCATCCCAATAAAACCTCATTTAAAAAACAAAAATTTCATAAAAATCGGTTTGAAAAAGCCGCTTTTTTATGTCAGAATTAAAAAAGTTTATGAAAAAATTTTTACCCCGTAGCTCGCCAAAGGCGATGGTTCGGGGCTTCACTGTCCACGATTTACGAAAAAACGTCCGGTCCCGCGAAAAACTCATTTCGGAGACCCCCAAAATTTAAAAGACGAGGAGCTTTTGATATATATGACGAAATAATTTATGAATCTTAACGAAATTTTAAAAACAAAAGTAAAAGACTGGCGCGAAAGCGATTATAAATCTGATTGCCTAGTTATTAGAGAAATTTTTGAATACAATTTTTTGATTTATATAAAAAATACTTTCAGGGAGAAAATCTTTTAGATGCTTTGAATGTAAGATTAACCGAAGAAGATTTGAGAAAAATTCTTTTCTCAAATGGTGGGGGTATAGATACTGTTTTTAAAAAAATTAAAAAAGATAATGATTTTGTCAAAAAATACCGCCTCGAAGGTTTACGAGAATCATTAATTTTAGATTACCCAAGTTATATTTTAGCATTAGCAATGGGGGCAGGAGAAACGGTTTTGATTGATACAATGATTGCTACAGAACTCGCGATGGCTTTAGAGTATTCAGATAAGCCGTTTGTTGAAAATGTTTTAGTTTTTGTTCCCGGAAAAACAATTTTAGGCGCTTTAAAAGAGATATCTGATGTTTAAGTGCCCAACTTGCAAAACGGCAAAAGATGTTTGGTATGATACAAAAGGATGCTACTGTCAAGAAGATATTTATACCTGCCAAAAGTGTGGATATTCTTTTGTTATTTCAGCAATATGCGACAAATGCGGTAGTCACCATAGCAGGGCCTACGGATGTAATAATCTAGACTGTAATAGTCAAGATTATCATTATGGCAGCGAAAATCGGGAAAAAGACCGGCGGTTCAGAAAAAAATTCAAGGAAATGGTTTTTAAAGACCAAAAGCTGTTAAAAATAAAAAGGGCGATTAAACGCTTTAACAGGAATTTCCCTATTCCTTAAAAATATGGAAACAATAAGCAAAGAAGAAAAATTAAGAAAAGAACGAATAAAAAGCAAATTTTACTTATTGATTCTTGTTATTGTCGCTTTATTGTTAGTCATTTTTATTTTTCGTTCGACTGATAATTTTCGACCAGTAATTTTGTCTGATGGAAAAATACCAGTTCATTCTTTAACGGTTGAGATGGTTTTTGATGTCTACGGTTCGATAAAAGACATTGACATTGATGGAAATAAATATAAATGGGTTAGCGCCTTTTCTGTTCCAAGAATAAAAAACATAGACAACGGCGAAGATTTTAACAATTATATTGTTCTGAAAATAAGCGAGGAATTTGTTCTAAATAATTACGAGAGAATAGCAGAAGAACTCTCGTTAGAAGAAGCCAACAGTAAGATAAATGTTTTCATAAGCGATAATGGCATTGAAGCGGATGGCATAAGCGGCGACTCTGAAATATATACAGATTCTTGTTTTTTGGAGAATAAGCTAATTAGTTGTTTGTTCTCTTGGTATTCCACCGGCGGCGCTCATCCCATTGATGGAAGAATTGCCTTCAATTACGATTTAGCCGTTAACAAAGAAATAAAGCTGGAAGATATTATCTCCGACACAGAAGAGGTTGTTTCTTATTTAGATAAAGCTCAAGGATTGCGGTCCGAAGAAGAATGTGAAAAATACTTAGATGAATCTTGTCTCGGTTGTAGTCTGGAAGAATTGCGCCCACAAGGTTTTTTCTTTAATAATAAAAGAATCACAATTCTGACCACGCCTCACAGATTAAACTCTTATTGTCCTGACAGTTTCGATCTTCCCTTTGAAAAAATAAAAGAGGGTCGGCTAAAATCGTTTTTAAGAACGAATAATTTAAAAGATGAAAACTTTGGACAGTAAAAAAATTGCCGGAGTGATTCTGAGGAAAATCAGAAAAGAAATTGAAAATCGGAATAAGCGATTAGTTTTAGCAGTAGTTCAGGTTGGCGGAAATTCGGTTAACAAAAGTTATTTAAGGCAAAAACGATTGGCAAGCGAAAAAGCCAATGTCGATTTTCCGCTTTTTCGTTTTCCGGCTGACGCGAAAGAAGAAATTCTGGTAAAAGAAATAACAGGATTAGCCAAAGATAAAAATGTTTTCGGCATTGTGATCCAATTGCCATTGCCAAAAACCATTAACAGCCGGAAAATTCTAAACTTGATTCCCTTGGAAAAAGATCCGGATTGTCTGTCTGATACCGCTTTTGGCCGTTTTTGCGGCAACGAGCCTTTAATTTTGCCGCCGATAGTCGGAGCGGTTAAATATTTTTTAGATGAACGCAAGACCGATGTTCAAGGAAAAAACGAGAAAAAATATGATTAAGCAATATAACAAGTTAATTAGAGATAAGATTTTGGAAATTATTAAAAGGGCGGGGGAAAGGCCTTATTGGCGGATTTTAAATAAAAAGGAATACTTTAAAGAAGTAAAAAAGAAAGTTGTCGAAGAGGCGAAGGAACTGACGAAAGCTAAAAACAAAGAAGAGATTATCAACGAGGTTGTTGATATTCAAGAATTGCTTGACGTTCTAATTTCAGAACTAGGTTTAACTAAATCTCAAATTAAAAAACAACAAAAAATAAAGAATAAAAAACGAGGCGGGTTTAAAGGAAAACTGTTTTTAATCAAAACAGAAAAATAATCAACCACCGAGCTTCCATTTATGGAAGCGAAGGTGAAGAAGAGAACGAAGTTCTCTTCGCTCCCGCACCAGCCCCGCC
>Ga0210017_1004940_pt1 | contig 10793 bp, 15 predicted proteins | sample CryGeyCG2014_020_FD_183966 | JGI IMG/M metagenome (GOLD analysis project Ga0210017, IMG submission 183966) | Groundwater microbial communities from aquifer - Crystal Geyser CG08_land_8/20/14_0.20 (SPAdes) (version 2) | ecosystem: Environmental > Aquatic > Deep subsurface > Groundwater | place... | reverse complement strand
TGGTTGCCTGCGCCTTGTTGAAAAATATATTTTCTTTACTACATTTTCTCTTAAAGATAAGGTTGATTTTTCTCTCTTTAAGTACGTTAATCTTGCCCTTTGCCGCCCTTTTTTATTTTGGCGCAACAGACGTTATGCCTGTCTATATTGCATTTCTTATAGTCGGTATATCCCTTAGTTTCTTCATTATGGGCAATATCGGTATTGGCGTCTTGAGAAAACTTGACAAAAGAAAACAAAAACTCCGCTCCACTGGCGGAGTTTTGAATGCCAAGTTTCCTTGATAATTTACCAATTACTTACATTGCTGGCGGTCCAGAAGGAGGAGCTGGGGGTGTTGGTGGGGTTGGTGGGGTTGGTGGGGTTGGTGGGATGAATGGACCTCCTTCTCTTGGGCCTTGAGGTCTTCTTGGTAAGGTGGGGCCTCCACCTTTCTTTTTGCCCATGAAATACCAAACCACAACAGCCAGAACCACAACAGCAACGATTATCCAGAAAAGAGTCATAACTAATATTGTTTGTAAAGATTATGAAATCGACCTTGAAACAAGTTTCTTTTTATATTTTCCTTTTCTTTCTTCTTTTTGTCAAGGCCTGAGTGTTTGAAAAACGCGAAGGGGAAGATGAGGTCAAGGAACTCATCGCCCGAAAAGAATCCACAAGCAAATATATATCCCCTGCTCCCATAATAATTAATACATCAAACAAGCCCTTTTGCTTTTTAAGATAGTTTAGTAGTTTCTCTTTGGCCAAATAGATGACTTTTTTACTTTTTATCTTTTCTGCTAGCTTCTGGGAGCTAACTTTTTTCTTCAAAGCGCCTCCTTCCCTGCCTGCCACATCATAAATATCTGTTAAAATCAACCTGTCAATCGGAGCCCTTTTTAAAACCTTAACAAACTCATTGAACAGATAATAAGTTCTTTGGTATTGATGGGGCTGAAAAACAGACCAAATCCTTTCTTTAGGATATCTTTTTCTAGCAGCCTCCAGAGTTACTTTGACCTCTGTTGGATGGTGACCATAGTCTGAGATCAAAATGAAACCCTTGGCTGGATAGGTTTCAAACCTACGCCAGGAACCCTTATATTCCCTCAAAGCAGAAAAAGAAACCTTGTCTGGAATAGCTAAAACCCGAGCCAGAGTTAAAGCAGCTAAAGCATTGGCCACATTGTACTCCCCCGGAACCTTTAAGAGCTTCCTTAACTTCTTTGCCTCTTTCTGTTTTAAGCTGTATTTCTTTATTAAAAACTCTCTTTTCCCGGCTAAAACTTTCTTTGAGTTCTTATCATCAGCATTCAAAACCAAAACCCCTTGTTTTGGCAAATGAGAAACATAGCGTTTGAAGCTTAAAATAAGATTGTTTAAGGTTTTGTAATAATCTAAATGGTCAGCCTCAATGGAAGTCAGAACAATTATCTCTGGCCAGTAGTTTAAAAAAGAAGCAAAGTGCTCATCTGCCTCAATGACCAAATACCTTGATTTGCCTGGTCTAAAGTTTGAATTGCCAAACTCTTTTAATTTAGTTCCAACAATAACAGTTGGATCAAGACCAGCTTTGGCTAATAAAAGCCCGAGCATAGAGGTGGTGGTGCTTTTACCGTGAGTACCAGAAACAGCAATGGTAAAGTGTTCCTTTGTCAGCTGACCCAGAGCTTGAGGATAGCTCAAGGTTTTCACTTTTCTTTTTCTAGCCTCCTTTAATTCAGGGTTATCTTTTTTCACAGCTGGGCTAAAAACCACCAGGTCTAGCTTCTTTGGTAGATTACCAGCCCGCTGTTTTCCCAAAGACACCTTTATCCCTTTCTTTTTTAAGCTTTGAATTAGTTCAGAAGAGACCAAATCAGACCCTGAGACCTGGTATCCTTCTTTTAGATAATGCTGAGCTAGGGCGGAAACTCCTATTCCCCCAATTCCAATAAAATGAACCCCGTTAGAAATTTTCTGTAATTTTTTCATGGTTATTTGACCCGTAGAAACATTTCTCTTTGGTGGAATTTCTAACGGGGTGAATATTTAGCTTTTTAGCTGACATGATTCCAAAACAAAGTATTCTGACCCCCCTTTCTTCAACTGACTTTCCATAACCTCAATAGAATTTACTTCAAAAGTCAAGTTAATCTCTTCTCCAACCTCAGGCCTTTCTTCTGGCTCCATCTGCCGCCATTCAAAAACTCTTACCCGGCCTAAGGTAATATGAGGTGAGAAAGCTCTTTTTTCAGCAGAAAAGCGAACCTTATCAGAACCCAAAAGAGAGCTTTCCAAGTCATCTCTCAATCTGGCAAACTCTTCTGACCTTTCTCCTTCCACCCACACCATTCGGGGAGGAGTTTTCTTCGGCGGACCATAGATTATTTTCTTTAGACTAATTGAAAAAGGCTCATTTCTCTCAGCTACTTGCGTTGCCAGCTGGCAAACTTCCAAAAGCTCTTCCTCTGAAATATAGCCCAAAAACTCCAGAGTGATGTGGAGATTGTCTTTCTTTGTCCAGCGAATAGGTAATTCTGGCCAAATAGACTGGAATTCTGCCAGCTTTTTCTTAACGTTTTCTGGTAAGTTTATAGCAATGAAAATCCGATGCCTCATAAGAATTATAATATCAAAATTGAATCAACTTTACAATCTACCAAGAAAATGTTAATTTGAGAAAAATATAATTTCAGATTCGCTCTTTTTAAGTTAAAAATAAGGGGGTGACCAATGACAACAACCTTACCGGAAACCAGGGCCGCTTATCTTAGGGAGATTAGAAAGTTTCCTCTTCTTAGGGAGAAAGAAAGAACACTGGTTACACTAACCAGCAGAGGCATTAGAGCGAGGAACCTTAAAAGATCCCTAAGGGAGGGGAAATATAATAAGAGTCAGGCCTTCTGGAGACTCAAGGCTGAAGAAATAATTGAAAGGGCTCTTTCTCCAGAAGCTCTTGAAGAAGAAAAGACGGCAAAAGAGAAACTCATTAACCACAACCTAAGATTAGTGGTGAGTATAGTAACGAAAGAGTTTCTCCGATTCCGTACCCCGACTGTCTCCATCATCGACCTGATTTCCTGGGGCAACGAGGGGCTAATGACAGCTGCCAAAAATTACTGGAAGAGGAAATACAAGTTCTCCACCTATGCTACTTGGTGGATAAAACAAAGTGTCCGCCGAGCTTGGGTGAACGAAGCCCGGCCCATAAGACTTCCACCTCATATTTCAGAGCTTCTTTGGCGATATTGGAGGGTTCAGTCGAAAATGGCTCTTGAAGAGATGAGGGACCCTTCGTTTGAAGAAGTTCTGGAAAGAATGGGCGAAAACGGCGGAATAATCACCCCCAAACAGGCGAGAATCCTCACGAACATTATCCACCAACAGAATATAGCCTCCCTCAATGCTCCCCGCGATCTTGAATCTGACGACCTCTTCCTCTCGGATATAATTTCTTCCGATGAACCAGAGAACAATACAGAAGAAATCGCCATCCAAAGCCTAGAGAAGGAAGAACTGCAGCGGATTATGAGTAAAGTCCTGACCGATCGAGAAAGGGCGATAATTTTCCGGCGGTTTGGCCTTTCTCCTGACGGCAGAGAGGAAACCCTGGAAGCGATCGGCAAGACTTACGGCGTCACCCGCGAGAGGGTTCGCCAGATTGAGGCAAGGGCTCTCCAAAAACTCAAGAGAAATAGAAAGGTCCGCCAATGGTTCTTTGCCTCCAAAACTAAATAGAGCTCAGAAAAGTCTGGGCTCTATATTTTTAAACTGTCTAAAATGATAAAATGAAAGCGGTGATGAAAGAAGCATATCTTTATAAAAAACTCAAGGATAAGAAAGTTCAGTGTCAAAACTGCGCTCACTATTGTTTGATTGAAGAGGGTGAGCGAGGAATTTGTGGTGTCAGAGAAAACCAAAAAGGCAAACTCTATGCTTTAAACTATGGAAAAATAATAGCCTGTCACGTTGATCCTATTGAGAAAAAACCTTTTTACCATTTTCTGCCAGGTACTTATTCTCTCTCAATGGCTGCTGTTGGCTGTAATTTTAAGTGTGACAGCTGTCAGAACTGGGAGATTTCTCAACTTCCCCAGCAGACTGGCAAGATTGAAGGAGAAAATAAAACACCCGAAGATATTGTTAAACTAACCAAAGATAATAATTTACCCAGCATTTCTTATACCTACACCGAGCCTACCATTTTCTCAGAGTTTGCTTTAGACACAATGAAAATAGCTAAAAAACAGGGAATTAAGAATAACTGGGTGACTAACGGCTTCTGGTCAAAGGAACTCTTTGATTTAATTGCTCCTTATCTTGATGCCGCTAATGTGGACTTGAAAGGCTTTACTGAGGAATTTTATAGGAAATACTGCAAAGGAAGACTCCAACCCGTTTTAGATACCTTAAAAAGACTAAAGACTAAGAAAATCTGGACAGAAATCACAACCTTAGTCATTCCCAGCCTGAATGATTCAGAAGAAACATTTGAAAAGATAGCTAACTTTATTAAGAATGAATTAAACCCAGAAACACCCTGGCACGTCAGCCAATTTTCCGGAACAATTTCCTGGAAATTGCAACATATTCCTGATACTCCAGTCAAAACCTTAGAGAAAGCCTATAAAATTGGTAAAAAAACTGGCTTAAAATATGTTTACATGGGAAATGTACCAGGTCATCAAGCCGAAAATACCTACTGCCCAAAATGTGGTGAAATCGTAATTAATCGAATGAATTACATTATCCGCCGCCACGATAAAGCTGGCAAATGCCCCAAATGCGGTGACAATCTCAATTTAATTCTTGCTTAACCCGGTTTAGCAAGAGAATAAACAAGAGAATATTATGATTGTTTTTGCAGCCATCTCCCCTCACCCGCCAATAATATTACCTGACGTTGGTTCAAAAGAAGACAAGGCTCAAGTAAAAGAAACAATCCAGACTCTGGAGGATTTAGGGGAGAAATTAAAGAAAGCAAAGCCCGACTCAATCATTATTTCCTCTCCTCATCCTGACTGGGGCTTTAATGTCCCTCTCTATTTTCTAGCCAGAGATTTCAAAGGAGAAATTAAAACATTTTTAATTGGCAACGAAACGCCGGAATTCTACTTTAACCAGGGGAAAGAGTTTTATACAAAATACGACATACAAAATACTAAATACAACGTCGCCCTGATTGCTTCAGGTGATTTATCTCACTGTTTGAAAGAGGAAGGGCCCTATGGTTTTCATCCAGATGGCCCTAAGTTTGATAAAGAGCTAATAGAATGTTTAAAGAAGAAAGATATTGAAAATATTCTTAAATTAGATAATATCTATCCTGAAGCTGGTGAATGCGGTTTAAGATCATTTTGCTTTCTCTTGGGAATTCTTGAAACCTCAAAGATTAATTATCAAACTGAAATTTTATCTTATGAAGGACCTTTTGGGGTGGGATATCTGGTAGCTAACTTTAAACTCTCATGAACTTTGCAATAAAAGGATCAAAAGAAAACATAATGAGCTTAATGAGAGGGACTGGCTATCATTTCCAAAGGGAAGATAAAGAATCATCAGAATTTGTTTTTGTTAAGCCTCTGGCCAGAGGAGGCTTTCCTAGATTTCACCTCTATTTAAAGAAAAAGGACAATAATCTCATCTTTAACCTTCATCTTGACCAGAAAAGACCAATTTACAAAGGAGCGGCAGCTCATTCTGGAGAGTATTCAGGAGATATTATTAAAGAAGAGATAAAAAAGCTTAAAGAAAAGATATTAAAATGAATCCTTATCTTTCTCTAGCTAAACAAGCTATTGAAAACTACATTGAAAAGAAAACCATTATTTCCCCGACTAGTGACCTGCCGGCTGACTGCTTGGCTAAGCGAGCAGGGACTTTTGTTACTATCAGGCAGAACGAAGAACTAAAAGGCTGTCTCGGAACATATTTGCCAAGCCAGGAGAATATTGCCAAAGAAATAATTAGCAATGCTGTTGCCGCCGCCACCCAAGATTATCGCTTCTCCCCTATTAAGAGAGAAGACCTGCCAAACCTTTCTTACACTGTTTATATTTTAAACGAACCTGAGCTTGTAAGAGACACTAAAGAACTCGATCCCAAGAAATACGGGGTCATTGTCAAGGCCCAGGTGTTTTCACCTTCTTCCGATGTAATATTTAATCCCTCCCCGACTGTTGAAGAAAAAACAGGGCTTTTATTGCCAGGTCTGGAAGGAGTAGATACTCCAGAGCAACAAATCTTCATTGCCTGTCAGAAAGGAGGTATTGATCCAACAAGAGAAAAAATAACCATTTATCGCTTCAGCGTAGAAAAACATGGCCAATAAAGAGATTGCTAAAATACTATATGAGATAGCTGACCTTTTAGAGCTAAAAGGAACAGCTTTTAAACCCCGGGCCTACCGGAAAGCTGGCCAGACCCTAGAAAATCTAGATAGAGATATTTCTTTAATCTACAAAGAAAAGAAGTTCAACGGAATAAAAGAGATACCCGGTATTGGGAAGAGCATCGCTCAAAAGATAGAAGAGTATTTGCAGAAAGGTAAGATTAAATACCATAAGGAATTGGAAGAAGAAACAGCTATTCGCCAAATCGTTACTCATTATTTCCAAACCAAGGGCCTCTCTTTGGCTGAAATCAAAAGGGATGCTAAAAAGAGAAAGATTATTTACTCAAGGTTTACCAGGCCAGCTAAACAATTATTAGAATTGGCAGGTTCTATCCAAAATGCTAAGAAAGCTATTGAGACAGTGGCCCAATGGGCAAAATCCAGAGGTTTAGATTATGCTATTGAGACAGTTTTCAAAAAATGGCTGGAGTTAGACAGACTAAAACCAAAAGAAATAGTCAAGAAGCCTTATTATCAAGGAAATCCTATGGTTTGGTCAGAGACTAAAAGGAAGTGGTACGTAGTTACCCCAGAAGGAGACTGGTTGGAGTTTGCTGGAAAAGAGGGGGATGTTGAATGGCGCATTAATAAATAGTATGAAACCTAAAATCATCTTTATTGCTACTCCAGAGTTTGGAGCTATTGTTTTGAATAAGTTAGTGGAAGCAAACCTTTCCCCTATTTTGGTGATTACCGCTCCTGACAGGCCGGTTGGCAGAAAACAGCTAATTACTCCCCCACCAGTCAAGGCTTTAGCCCAGAAACACAATCTTCCTGTTATCCAGCCAGAAAAGATAAATGAGGCAAAAGAGAAAATCCAGGATTTGGAGCCTGATTTAATAGTGGTGGCAGGTTACAGCCAGATTCTGCCAAAAGAAATCTTAGATATTCCCAAATACAGCTCTTTAAACCTTCATCCGTCTCTTTTGCCTCGTTGGCGAGGCCCTTCTCCCATTGAGTTTACTATTATAGCTGGAGACAAGAAAACTGGAGTTTCTTTAATAAAAATGACAGAAAAGGTAGACGCCGGGCCAATTGTTGGCAAAACAGAAATAGGCCTTTTGGGAAAAGAGACTTACCAAGCTCTGCACGACAAACTTGGCCGATTAGCAGGCGCTCTTTTAGTAGAAACAATTCCAAGGTGGCTAGAAGGAGAAATAACTCCGAAAGAACAAGATGAATCCCAGGCAACTTATACCAAGATTTTAAAGAAAGAAGATGGCCAGATTGACTGGCAGAAACCAGTAAGGTATATTGAGAGACAAATTAGAGCTCTAAATCCCTGGCCAGGAGCCTACACAGTAATAGAAGGCAAAATAATCAAGATCTTAAAAGCAGAAGTCTTAGAAAAACAAGGAAAAGAGTGTCTGGCTCCAAAGGAAATCCAAATGGAAGGGAAAAAGGCAATCTCTTTTGAAGATTTCCTAAGAGGTTATCCAGACATTCTAAAAAAAATCCCCCAGATATGTTAAGCTATTTTGATCTAAGAAAAGGAGTAAGATTTATTCTTGAGGGTCAACCTTATGAAGTTTTAGGATTCCAACAAATGTATAAAGCTCAAGATGCCGTTGTCGCCAAAACCACAATTCGCAATCTGATAACCGGCCAGGTTCTCAAGAGAAACTTCCATCAGGGTGATATGTTTGAAGAAGCCGAAATAGAAAAAGTGGAAGTAAACTTCATCTTTTTCCACCGAGGCAAGTTTGTCTTTTCTGAACAAGAAGACTCTTCAAAGCGTTTTGAACTGACCGAAGAACAAATTGGCAGAGGGGCAAAATTTCTAAAACCAAACTTAGTTCTCTCTGGAATAAAGCTTCAAGATAAAGTTATTAATATTACTCTGCCAATTAAAGTAAACCTCAAAGTAACAGAGGCTCCTCCCGGAGTTAAAGGAAGCAGAGCTCAAAGCGGCACCAAAACTGTCACCTTAGAGACTGGAGTTCAAATAAATACCCCCCTCTTTATAGAAGAGGGGGACACGATTGAAGTAAATACAGAAACAGGAGAATACGTGAGAAGGATTGAGTAATTAACTGCTATTTAATAACAAGATGGAACCCCTGAATCTCTCAGGGGTTCTTGATGGGGACAAATGTGACCTTGGGATTGTCAAAAACATCTTGGCACTTAGCCCCCTTAGCCGCCATCCAGCGAAAGAGCTCTTGCCAACCCCTTCTCTGTTCCCCGTTCATTAGAGGAAGTTGGATGGTAAGGGTGATTTCCTCAAGGGTGATTTCCTCATCTATCTCCTTTTCCATAATCCCTCCTAATCGTAAGAAGAACTTATTTCTTTTAAACTATCAAAAATTAAGATTGTGTCAATATTTGTCAGCATCTGACTAATAGGGCTTGCCAAGGGTCTTGGCCCAACCTATAATAAAGCAATGGTCGACTTTTAATAAAAAAGAATGTAAAAATATGGATGCAATCTTAAATGTTCTTGCTGCCTCCCAAATCAGAAACATCGTGATTTTAATAAGTCTTGATGTTATTTTGGGAGTTATCGCCGCTCTGAAAAACAAAGAATTTGCTTTGGGTAAATTGGCCGGTTTCATGAAAAAAGGAATCCTAGCTTATGTTTTTGGATTTGCCATTTTAGTCTTGGTTGGTCAGGTTATCCCTTCTCTTTCTCTGATGGCGACAGTGGCTTATTTTCTGATTCTCCTTGCTTTAGTAGGTTCCATTCTTGATAATCTGGGAAAGCTTGGCTTACCCATACCCAAAATGTTAAAGAAGTAAAACTTGGTAGGAAGCAATCCAAAGCGCGGCCTTGTGGGCCGCGCTTTTTGGTTGGCATTCTCAGTCTCTCGAACTGCGCGCAAGGTGGCTGCGGGGATGGGACGTAGTTCGAACTTGGCTCCCAATTCCGTCCGTCCTCAAACTTTTACCATCATTTTACCGAATTTAATCCACCGGTCAAGGAAACGAAATCTAACCCGATAAATTGCCCGCCGCCTGCGGCGGCGGGCAGGAAAACCCGACGGCTCGCGGGCAAAAAATTTCCTCCCCTGAAACCCCTCCATTTTTTGCCCACTCGCGAATGAAAAGATTTACAAAATCAGCGAGCCGTGATATTATACTTGAAGTCAAATAGCTCTTCCCAAACAAAAAATGAAAGGAGATGGACAATGTTTGTATACATCGGAGGCGTACCTGGCGTCGGTAAAACGACGGTAGTTACAGAAGTAGAAGAACTTGCACGAAAGCGTAAAATCAAAATGGAGGAAGTCAAGGGAGCTCCGATACTTTGTGAATTGGCTGGCGTGGCTACCGTTGCAGAACTGCGAGCTCTATCCGAAAGCGTGCGTCGAGTATTGCGTCCGGAGATGAACAGACGGCTCTATGAGCTTGATCGTGCAGATCCCGGGACTATTCGGCTTGCGGACGGCCACTTCGTGTACTTCGATGTCGAAGGAAAAGAGTACGGGGTACGGCAAATCCAGCCTTGGGACAAAACACAAACGATTGCAATAGCAGTCATTATCGCAAGCCCCAGCAGTATCCTGAGCCGTCGTCTCAAGGAGACAAACAATCGACCTGACCGCAAGCACGATATCAATTTCTTGATTCAAGAACAGAAAATGGAAATTGATGTTGCGGTCTCGCAAGCTAAGGAGCTCAGTATACCTTTTTGCTTCATACGCAATGAGGGTGGTGAGAGTCCTACGGCCGCGGAAACACTCCTTTTTTTCTGCATACACCAAGCACTATGCCGCGCAATAGGCGCATAAGAGCACATGGAAACTGTGTGCTCTTTTTTCAACTCACAGGAGAACCTAATCGAGCCAAGATGGGGATGATTTAATTCGGTTAAAGCATGAATTAAGACACGAATCGAGACATTGCGCTCCAGACATAGGTGTCGGATATGTATCTGAACCTAAACATATGTAGCCTCGTAAAATAGCGCTCTTTGTCAAACCCACTATCCTTTCCTTAATAATATAAATTCAAAAAATCAGGCGGAGTATCGCTACTACCCCGCCTTCGCCCATGCCTCTTTGAGCATTTGTTCAATGGAGTTCTGGTCACTGGTATAAACCCAGATGACCTGTGCACCAGTTGATCCGCGTACGACGACTTTGAGGCCTGCTTGAACCCTTTGAATCTTGATGCTTCTTTTTCCGCCCCTTCCGGTTATTTGAGCTGGCACCACCCTCGTGACCCCAGGTTCCTTCTTTGCGGTTTCAATGACGAAAGCCGCCTCTGGACCAAAGGTGGAGTGCTTTGATCTCACTTTCCTTCCCCTCAGCACGCCTTTTCTTAAAGACATCATTCCCTCCTTCTGAGACCTGTATAGCACAGGTGTCAGGTTATTGCAAAATACTTCAATACACAAACAACAGGAGTCCCGTGGAGTCCTGGTGCGAGCAGTATGAACATCTGCACTCCTCGTAACCTTCGGGCGGTCAACTCACTGCGCGATTCCCTC
>Ga0210017_1004935_pt1 | contig 10807 bp, 8 predicted proteins | sample CryGeyCG2014_020_FD_183966 | JGI IMG/M metagenome (GOLD analysis project Ga0210017, IMG submission 183966) | Groundwater microbial communities from aquifer - Crystal Geyser CG08_land_8/20/14_0.20 (SPAdes) (version 2) | ecosystem: Environmental > Aquatic > Deep subsurface > Groundwater | place... | reverse complement strand
TGCAGGAAGTGGGTTACTTCTCCCCTGACAGGACAAAATCAGAGGTTCTTGAATCAGGAGATGTAGGGTATATAATTTGCAATATAAGAGATGCAAAGGATGTAAAGGTTGGAGACACCATAGTAAAAATGCAAAATGCAAAAATTGAAATCCAGAATGTGGAACCACTCCCGGGTTATTGTGAGGTAACCCCGTATGTATATGCCGGGGTATATCCAGCAGATGGTGAGGAGTATGACTCGTTAAAAGAGGCACTTGAGAAACTTGTTCTTACGGATTCAAGTCTTGTATATGAACCTGAAGTATCATCCGCGCTTGGATTTGGTTTTAGATGCGGGTTTCTTGGTATGCTCCATAAGAAGATTATAGAAGAGAGACTGGAGAGAGAGATGGGTATCTCCATAGTTACTACTTCTCCCAATATACGATACAGAATCGTTCTCCGTAATGGAGGTATTATCTGGATAGAAAACCCCGGACAACTTCCTAAGCCTACAGAAATAGAGAACATAGAGGAACCGATTGTAAGGGCAAAAATATTCACGCCTCCTGAACATATAGGAAAAATACTTGAGCTTTGTGAAGGCAAAAGAGGTATACAGAGGTCTATTCTTTATCACAGAGAGAATATGGTGGAGATAGAATATGAGATTCCACTCTCAGAGATTATATTTGATTTTTATGATAATTTGAAATCAATATCCCAGGGTTTCGCTTCTCTTAACTATGAATTCCTGGAGTACAAACCCGGAGATTTCGTGAAACTTGACATATTGGTAAATGGAAAGCAAGTGGATGCCTTTTCAAATATAGTATCAAAAGAGAGGGCATACCACGAAGGAGTAAGGTTGACAAGGAGATTGAAGGAGATTATACCGAGGCAGTTGTTTGAGGTTGTGATACAGGCATCCAGTAATGGCAGAATTATAGCAAAATCAAGGGTTGCACCCATAAGAAAGGATGTAACAGCGAAGTGCTATGGAGGAGATATAACTAGAAAGCGTAAACTGCTTGAGAGACAGAAAGAAGGTAAGAAAAAGATGAAACGCATAGGAATGGTCGAGATACCGAAGGAGGCGTTTCTTGCAGTGAGAGAATGATTTTGTAACTTTCTGCCATGAAATACAACTATATATGTAACTCGTATTACTTATTATCTGCTGCTTTTCTCTTTTCGCAAACTGTTCTCCCTGCCTGACGGCAGGCAGGTGTGGTTTGGTTTTTACAATACTATATACAAGGGGGTCTTTCAATGGAAGAGAAGAAAACACGAAAATGGTTACTTGATGTAGTTTCTATTGTACTGGCAGTGATTTTAATAAGGGCATATGTAATTCAGGCATACAAGATACCAACGGGTTCTATGGAGGACACCCTCCTTATTGGCGATTTCCTTTTTGCGACAAAGTTCAATTATGGGTTACAGGTACCATTTCGAAACAAGATGGTATTCAAATGGAATCGGCCAGAGAAGGGAGAGATTGTTATATTTAGATTTCCTCTTGAGCGTAAGGACTTTGTCAAGCGATGTATTGCAGTTGCGGGAGATACGGTCGAAATAAGGAGTAAAGTTCTGTATATAAATGGAGAAAAGGTGGAGGAGCCCTATGTTATTCACACGGATAAACATCATATTTATCCTCCGCTCAAATTGAAAGACAAAGAACAATATCAAAGCCTGTGGGAAAATGGTGAATTTCGAAATGCGGGTGGCTATGTCAGAGATAACTTCGGACCTGCAGTGATACCGGAGAATTATGTTTTCTTAATGGGGGATAACAGAGACAACTCATATGACTCACGATTCTGGGGACCATTATCTTATGATAATTTAAGGGGAAGACCATTTATAATCCACTGGTCCTGGGAGAAAGAAATCCCTATGTATAAATTGCTCAAAAAGATACGATGGGACAGGATTGGGATAATAGTGACGAATATATGACGCCAGTCGGACGCAGATACACGCAGATGAGGAGGATAACGAATTAACAGCGAAAATCATAAGGAGAAAGGGTGAATATAGAGAAATAGGGAAGAAAAAAAATATAAGAACTATAAAAAATCTTGATAATCTGCGTAAATCAGCGTCCAAAAATAACAATTTTGCATTTTGATTTTTGATATTTGATTTTTCATCTGGGGGTTATATGGAAAAGAAAAGGACAAAAAAAGAACTGGAAGAAGAGATAAAAACCAAAAATAAAGAGATCAAGGAACTAAGGAATAAATATCTTATGGCACTTGCAGATCTTGAAAACTATAAGAAGCGCGCGAAAAAGGAATCTGGGGAATTTATGAAGTATGCAAACGAAAGGCTCCTTAAAGAACTTATTAGTGTTGTTGATAATTTTGAAAGGGCGCTTACGGTGAAACATAGCAATAATGACTTCTCTAAGGGTATCGAACTGATATACAAACACCTTTTAAACGTATTAAAAAAAGAAGGAGTTGAGGCTTTTGAATCAGTAGGTAAGGAATTTGACCCCAGGTACCACGAGGCGGTATCTGTGGTTCCATCCAAGCACAAGGATGGGATTGTCATAGAGGAACTTGAAAAGGGATATAACTTAAAGGGGAAACTTGCCCGACCCGCAAGGGTTGTGGTAACACAAAAAGACATTCTATAAAGATCGGGATGTCTAATTACACAGATTATAAAACGAGATTACACAGATGAAAGACAGAGATCCACTTACAGAACGCATAATAGGCTGCTGTTTCAAAGTGCACAAAGAATTAGGGCCCGGTTTTAGTGAAAAGATATACCATTCTACCTGTCGGTAGACAGGAATGCGCTAAAATTATCATTTGATCAAGAAGGATTACAATTACTTTATTAGTTAAAAGCGTCGGGACTTCATGTCTACCTGTCGGTAGACAGGTTGGATTGTTGATTAATTTTGGTAATAAAAGTTGCCAGATAAAGAGAATTATATTCTAATCTGTGTAATCTTTTGGAAAATCGGTGTAATCAGGTATAATGAACATTATACCAGGGAGGTAGAATGACTTACAAACTTGCCATTGTAGGATTTGGAACTGTAGGTCAAGGTTTTGCAGAACTCCTGCAGGAAAAGAGAAAATACCTAAAGGATACCTATGGATTTGACTTTGAAGTTGTAGCAATCTCTGATCCTTTAAAAGGAAGTATCTATGAAGAAAATGGAATCAATTTGAAGGAAGTGCTTTCTCTTGCACAAAAAGAGGGGAAAATAGACGGATATAAAAGGGGTATAAAAGGGTGGGATAGTATAAAGACCATAAAGGAGACAAATGTGGATATAATTGCAGAGGTTACCCCGACAAATCTCGAGAGTGGTGAACCAGGAACCACACTCATAAAAACTGCTTTGGCTGAAGGTAAACATGTGATAACAACTAATAAAGGTCCTATAGCACTCTTTTACAGAGAACTTATGGAACTTGCCAGAGAAAACAGGAAACTTTTGAAGTTTGAAGGAACGGTTTTAAGTGGTACACCCGCAATAAATCTGGCTCTTATTACCCTGGCAGGCGCAAATATAAATGAGATAAGAGGGATAATGAACGGCACTACAAATTACATACTCACCCAGATGGATACAGGAAAGAACTACGGCGAGGCACTTAAAGAAGCACAGGGGCTTGGCTATGCCGAAACAAAGCCAGATGCCGATGTAGAGGGTTGGGATGCCCTTGCCAAGATTGTTATTCTGTCAAACGTGTTAATGCATGCAGACCTGAAGGTCTCTGATGTGGAAAGAAAAGGAATTACAGGCATAACGCTATCCGATATCAAAAAGGCAAAAGAAGAGAATAAAAGGTATAAACTCATTGCCAGGGCATGGAAGGAAAACGGCAGAGTAAAGGCAAGAGTATCTCCTGAAAAGGTAGAAGAGGACAATATCCTCTTTCATATCACAGGCGTAAATAATGCAATCCAGTTTCAGACCGACATTCTTGGTTGTGTAACGATAACTGGACCTGGAACAGGTAGAAGAGAAACAGGTTTTGCGCTCCTTTCAGACTTTGTCAACATCCATTGTTCACTTATAGATAGATGCTGTGAAAAATAATAAGTCCAAAGTATCCGTATGGGCATGCGAGATTGCAAAGATAAATTAAAAATCAAAATGTAAACCTGCCTGACGGCAGGCAGGTATCAAAATTACAGCCACAGATTACACAAATTTTTTTAACACAAATTATCCAAAGGATCCGTATGGACACGAAAAATGCGAGTTACACGAATAAATTTTATTCATGACAATTTGCCTAATTTGTGGTATTTGTGTTCTCATAATCTTGTGTAATCAGTGAAATCCGTGGCTCTTTTGCATTTTGATATTTGATTTTTATATTTTTATTCTATGTGGTTAAGTTTTTGACATTACTACCATATCTTAAGGAGAAAATATGAAGATGATAATAGGTGGTAGGTGGGTAGATAAGGATGAGAAAATAGAGGTTCAAAACCCTCAGGATGGAAGCATTATAGATACAGTGCCTTCAGCAGAGGGGGAGGATGTTGAAAACGCATACAGAATAGCCGAAAGAGGTGCTGATGTGATGAGAAGATTATCGTCCTATGAGAGATATTCAATACTCAAAAGAACTGCGGAACTCTTGGAAGAAAATCTTGAAGACTTTTCAAGGATCATTGCCTTGGAGGGCATAAAGACGATACGAGAGGCAAGGAAGGAGGCATCAAGGGCGGTAAACACTATCACCTACGCTGCAGAGGAGGCAAAAAGGATAGAGGGAGAAATAGTGAATGTAGATGCCGATTATAGAAAGGAAAATAGGTTTGGATACTGGGTGAGAGAACCTGTTGGAATAGTGCTTGCCATAACCCCTTACAATGACCCCTTAAATATGGTTGCACACAAGGCCGCTCCTGCTATCGCATCTGGTAATGCCATTGTCTTGAAGCCTACCTATCTTACCCCACTTTCTGCCCTCAAACTCGGCGAGCTATTTCTCGAGGCTGGATTGCCCAAAGAAGCCCTTTCAGTAATCACGGGAAAATCGAGTAAAATTGGAGATGTTCTTGTAAAAGATGTTCGTCCGAGAGTGATAACCTTTACTGGAGGAGTTGAGGCAGGCGAGGAAATAATAAAGAAGGCAGGGCTGAAAAAGGTTATGATGGAACTTGGCTCCTCATCTGCCTGTATAGTTGCAGAGGATGCTGACCTCTCTTATACGGTTCCATCTGTAATCTCAGGCTCATTCTGGGCAGCAGGGCAGAACTGCATAGGTGTGCAGAGACTTTATCTGCAGAAGTCAATCCATGATAAATTTATGGAGGATTTTGTTGATAAGATAGGTCAATACAAGGTGGGAGATAAATTGGACGAGATAACGGATATGGGTCCTATGATTACAAAAGAAGAGGCGGACAGAGTGGAAGAATGGGTGAATGAGGCTGTAGAGATGGGTGGTAGACTGGTTATTGGTGGCAGGAGAGAGGGAAACTTCTACTGGCCAACAGTACTTGAGAATGTGCCAACAGAGGCAAAGGTGGTTAGGAAAGAGATATTTGGACCTGTTGTGGTTGTTTTTCCTTATGAAACGATTGACGAGGCAATAAGGGAGGCAAATGATTCAGATTACGGACTGCATGCAGCAATATTCACGAAGGATATAAATAAAGCACTATATGCGGCAAAAGAACTCAGGTTCGGTGGTATAATGATAAATGACTCTACTGATTTCAGGGTAGATTATATGCCATTTGGAGGATATAAAAAATCAGGACTTCACAGGGAGGGCTTGAAATTTGCAATTGACATGATGACAGAGATAAAATTTGTAGCGATCAGTCTTACTTAGTTTCTGTGTTTTGGTGTGAGGAGCTGGATTTGGCAAATTAAGAATTTTCCTGTGAATTCTTTATACCCTCGAAATCAAAATATTTTCTCCTTGAAAAACAAGAATTTTGTCCTAGAATTTCTCTAAAAATTGCACTTAAGCCCATACGATACAGATAGTTAACTCACACAAAATCCTTCCTTCTCTGCGGTTAAATTTTTTCTTGACAAACTGAAATTTTTATATTATAATGTGAGTAATAGAGGTTTTTTAACCTAAAGTCAAGGGGGAAAGTGAAATTTCCCATATCTATAATCATCCTGATAGATTATTTTAATTCCAGCACAATTAGAGAGGAGTGTTATAAAATACCCTTAACCCGAACACAAGGTTGAGGGTATTTTTATCTGTTCCTTAACACTATTCGGTTATAAATACACATTTCGCTTTAAGAAGACTTATATAAATCTACTTGCCCTGTTAGATGATATTTCATATCTAACAGGGTGTATAATCAGGTATAATGAATATTATACCAGGAGGTAAAATGGAAGAGAGGGAAAGATGGGGCAGTAGAGCAGGTTTCGTAATGGCTTCCATAGGTGCAGCGATCGGACTTGGAAATGTCTGGAGATTTCCATATATATGCTATGCGAATGGTGGTGGAGCATTTCTAATTCCCTACTTTGTTGCTCTACTTACCGCTGGCATCCCTCTGATGATTTTAGAGTTTGCCCTCGGTAGAAAAACACAGACTGGAGCTCCTTCTGCCTTCTTTCAAGTTACAAAAGGATCAGAATGGATTGGGTGGCTCTCACTTTTTGCTGTCATGCTCATATTCCTCTACTATCCTACTATAATGGCTTGGAGTGTCAACTATGCAGTTTATTCGGCGACATTAAAATGGGGTGCAGATACCCAACACTTCTTCCATAACCAGTTCCTTCAACTCAGTGGAGGACCGGAAATTCTGGGTGGTATAAGATGGCCCGTGCTTGCGGGACTTGCTGTGGTGTGGATAGCTATATATCTCTGCCTGTTCAAGGGTGTAAAGGCTGTTGGAAAGGTAGTTATGTGGACGGTAACAATTCCTTGGGTAATCCTTATTATCATGGTTGTCAGAGGGCTCACGCTACCTGGGGCTCTGGACGGATTGAAATTCTACCTCACTCCCGATTTTAGTGTTCTCTTGAAACCAAATGTGTGGCTGGCCGCCTATGGACAGGTATTTTTCACGCTATCCCTTGCTATGGGTACCCTTATTGTTTATTCCAGTTACCTCCCAAAGAAATCAGATATATCAAACAATGCATATATTACCTCCCTTGCCAATTGTGGAACCAGTTTCTTCGCCGGCTTTGCCGTCTTTTCCACATTGGGTTATTTAGCACAATCAATGGGAGTTGGTGTACCAGAGGTCACTCAATCCGGTTTTGGGCTTGCATTTGTAACCTACCCTATGGTTATACAACTACTTCCATTCTGGGCTCCTTTCTTTGGGGTGCTTTTCTTTATCATGCTTTTAACCCTCGGGATAGATTCTGCATTTTCACAAGTAGAGCCATTTGTCGCTGGATTTATTGACAAGTGGTATTTTTCCAAGAAGTGGGTATTGCCCTCGGTCTGTACCTTTGGTTTTCTTGTGGGGGTATTATTCACAACCAGAGGGGGATTCTACTGGCTGGATATAGTAGATTACTTCACCTGCACATTTGGATTATGTCTTGTTGGGTTTCTTGAATGTGTAACAATTGGTTATATATACAAAGCACGTAAGATAAGAGAATATGTGAATGAGGTGTCCGAATTCAGGATTGGGAAGTGGTGGGATGTGATGATAATGATAGTAACCCCAGCAATACTTGGAATATCGTTCGTGTGGGAACTTGTAAAGTTGATTCAGCATGGTTACGGAGGTTACCCAAGGTGGATAAGTTTTATTGGAGTGGGTATTATTGCTCTCATCATTGTGTTATCATTTGTACTTATGAAAATAAAAGGCAAGGAGGAGTAAATGCCTGTATCGGCAATAGTTATGTTGATATTTGGTTGTGTTGTGCTCTATGGAGGATTGATATTCTGTCTCCGTAGGGCGATAAAAAGTAGCAGGAGGAGTGAAAGGAGGTGATGTTTATGGGTATGTAGAAAGAAGATTGGATTATTGCGTGTGTTTTGGTAAAAGGAGGTGGATATGTTTAAGAAGACAGTCCCTATAATACTGGTGCTCTTTGTAGCCTCCGCATTGTTTGGGCTCGCAAGGAAGCCCGGGTTATGGGTAATATATGATACACATATAAAGCCCGCCAAATTTGTAGACCTCACACACTCGTTCGATGAGACGACTCCTGTGTGGGAGGGGTTTGGACAGGCGAAGTTTGAACCTGCAAAGGACCCGAATACCGGCACTATCTGGACATGCGAAACTACGGACAATTTCTTCAGGGCTACAATATATTCGCATGTTGGTCAATACGGAACACATGTTGACCCGCCCAGCCATTTCTGCGACTGTGATATAAGTTGCGATGAAATCCCATGCGAAGAGATGATTCTACCTCTATGTGTTATTGATATTACTGGTAAACTCGGAGATGAACCTAATCATCAGTGTTCAGTAGATGACATTCTCGGGTGGGAGAAAGAATATGGCAAGATTCCAGAGGGTGCTTTCGTGGCACTGAGATCCGATATGTATAAGGACTGGCAGTTGGAAAAAGGGATACGCAACTTCGATAAATTCAAGAGATACCCGTTCCCCGCTTGGAGCATGGAGGCTATTAAGTTTCTTTACGATGAGAGGCATGTAACCGCGAACGGACATGAAGCTATGGATACAGATACCCTCGGCTGTTCAGTGGAAAAATGGCTCCTTGCCGAAGGACACTGGCAAATTGAGGTTATGAGAAATCTGGATCTTGTCCCAGAAGCGGGCGCACTCATAGTAGTAACCTGGCCTAAACCATATAAGGGAGACGGATTCCCTGCCCGTGCATTTGCTATTTGTCCGTAGTGATAACTGGGGGACATAAATGTCCCCCAAGAAAAGGAGGGATGTATGTTTAAGAAGATGCTTGCTGTGCTCATATCTATGGTGTTCCTGACCACAGTTGCTTTTGCAGGAACTCCAGATGTATCATACCACGGACTGTGGTATACATACTCGTTTATATGGAGCAATGCTGACTTTAATAACGATGTTAAGGACTGGGACCAGCACTACTATATGCATGGTGACTTCACAGTGGATGCAGATTTTGGTGCAGGGATAGGTACACATGTGACAATGGGTGCATGGGGAACCTACGGTAAACATGCTATAACTGGTGAAGGACCCGAAACAGGTGTTGCACTGAGGGAGGCTTATCTCACTACATCTGACCTCTTTGATAGTCCTATCTCATTCAGGGTAGGTAAAGAGCATATTTGCTATGGGGACCAGGTCTTTGATGGCGGTGAGGACGGATTTATGGGTGCAAAACTCTCCTATGGTTCCAATATGCTTGATGTGGATGTCTTCAGTTACAGGCTTGAAGAAGGTGGAGGAACGGGTTTCATTGGTTCCGGATCAGCAGGTACCGATGATTGGGACCTTCATGGTCTATGGGCAACTGTCAAATTCCCTGAGACTGATATTACCGTGAGCCCTTACGGCTTCTACAGAATCCGTGAAGACGACGGGCCTATGTGGGTTGGATTAAGAAGTGATGGTTCTCCCCCAGTGGAGGGACTTAGCTATGCAGCCGAATTTGCGATGATGATGGGTAAAAACGAAAATGTAACCCCGGCAGTTGACTACAAGGGAATGCACTATATGGCAAGGGTTGGATATACAGTACCTAATGTTCCTGTTACGGTTGGCGGAGCCTATGTCGCCTTCACAGGTGAGGACCCGGAGACCGACGAAAACGAGTGTTACGAATCTCCAACCTGGGGTCCCTATACATTTGGGTTCTATAAGGATTGGCCTGGATTTGGTCCTGCTCACCTTATGAAAACTATCTGTGGATTCTCACTACTCGCACCTTGGGAGCCAATGGTCGCCAATCTCAATGTCATCAATGGAAATGTTGGATACACTCTTGATACTGGGTTTGGGCCACTTGATATCAGGGCAGACTTCTTTAATTATGGAAGAAACATAGCTGAAGCAGGTAATTCAGAGACTGCTATGGGAAACGAGGTTGCCCTTATGCTTAAGTATACCTACAAGGAGACGATAACCTTTGGAGCGACAGGTGGATACTGGATTCCTGGAAAATACTTTGGCGAAGACCTCGACCCGATGCTCGGCGGCTATATCTGGACGGCAATGAGCTTCTAATACCTACTGATAAGAAGGGGGATAGATTTACTCTATCCCCCTTTATCTTTTCTTTAAATGAGAACCGAATTCTGAAAAAAAGATTTTTCAGTTCGCCTCCTGCCCGTAGATTAACCTAATATAGCACATTTTTACTGAGGAGGAAATGAAATGCTCACTCAATTAGAATGTATCCCCTGTATTATAGATGATTTAGTGGGAGCAATAAAGTTACTGAACTTGCCTCGCGAGACACAGAAGAAAATACTCGCTGAGGGGTTAGATTATTTAAGTAAAAATTTCAGTCTCCAAATAATCCCATCTTATCATATCACCCAGGTACATCGTATCTTAAAAAGAATTTCGGGAATAGAGGTCCCGTTCAAAGACCTGCGCAGTAACTGTAACAGAGTAGGAATCGAGATAGCCAATCATCTATCTGGGGAATCTGAAAAGCCTTCAGGGTTTGATAGGTTCCACTATTTAGTAAAATGGGCAATTGCGGGCAACTTATTGGATTTCCGTACTGTGGGAACTGGTTACGGATTGGCGGTTTCTCGTATTAGAAGGACGCTCAAAGATAATATCCAAGAGGGTTTAAGATTAGACCACACTGACAGGTTATATCAACTACTAAAGCAAGGAGGAAGAAATATTCTGTATATTTTAGATAATGTAGGCGAAATTGCTATCGACAAGTTACTGATTAAAAAA
>Ga0210017_1004934_pt1 | contig 10807 bp, 10 predicted proteins | sample CryGeyCG2014_020_FD_183966 | JGI IMG/M metagenome (GOLD analysis project Ga0210017, IMG submission 183966) | Groundwater microbial communities from aquifer - Crystal Geyser CG08_land_8/20/14_0.20 (SPAdes) (version 2) | ecosystem: Environmental > Aquatic > Deep subsurface > Groundwater | place... | reverse complement strand
CCTTTGTTTTTAAGTCCTAAAGCTTTTGCTTGCCCCGCTCTTGTCATCATTGCAATTTCATAAAAGCCTAATTCACGGTCAATTGACGGAAGAAGACTTCTATTTCTCGCTCGTGGATTAATCCTACTCAAGGTTGCTTCTCTGGCTTTTCTACTCATCAACCAAGCTATAATTCTCGGATAAGAAGTGAATGGGCCCGCGTTTGGATGATCTGTTGTCATGAAGATTTTCCACGGATCCTTAATCAGCAAGGCTAGTTCTAAGCCTATGGACCATTGGATTGCGTGGACGTAGCTTTTGCGCCTGTAACGGAAAGGCACGATTCCCGAACTTGTTTCTGTTTCCACATCATGGTTTACCCACTTATTTCCGCTCAGTTCATGAAGCGTATACTGGAATGGGCCGTCAGCAGTCATGGTTGTTGTGTCCGTGAATATTACTTGACCCATGTCCAAAGTTACGTGCGAGTGAGTGTTGACGTATTTTGCGATTTCCTCTGCTCCAGACTTCAGAGTTCTCCAGTCTGAACCCTTGAAAGCGGAGAACTGACAATGGGTTATGTGGATGGCTGGCTTACCCTCTGAGGCCAGATCCTCAACACACTTCATCGTGTCCAAAGCTGTTAGGTAGTTTCCGGGTTTTCCAAGGTTGTTTGTGTGCACATGAATTGTGTGGGGCAAGTTTAGAAGCTTGTTGACTTTGCATAGTCCACGAAGGATTTCACGTGGAGTTATGCCGAAATACGGAACTTGATCGTCTATACTGCTCAGATTCCGTCCAGAACCCCAAGCTTCTAAACCTCCTGGATTGACGATTTTTATGGCGTAACCCTTGGTTGAGGTCATCATCCAAGCCACGTATCTTGCGCATTCCTCGATTTCACCTTTTTTCAGATATTCGAGTACGAACCACCAGTCGCCTAGAAGCGGGTAAGTTCCTTTATCAACCATTGGAGTGTCATTCAACTCTTCATGGGTGTGTTTTGCCTCCAGTGGAGGCATGGAAGGATTCATTATTGTAGTGTAGCCCATTCTAGCGTAACGATAACCCGTCGTGAACGTGGAAGGAACTGAATATCCAACGCCAGACCTTGTTTTAGGAGTTTTTCGCTCAAAATCATTAAAGTGATCCTCAGGCCTTAGAAGCCTACCAGTGTTCACTTCAGAACCAGCAATGTGGCAGTGAATGTCCACGCCACCTGGCATGATAATCATTCCAGAAGCATCAACTTCCTCTGCTCTACTTTCATCTATTTTTTCAACGATTTTTCCATCTCTGATTGCAATGTCCATTTTTTCGCCGTTAACGTCGTTGATAGGGTCGTAGACGAAACCGTTCTTTATTAGAAGCTCCGTTTATGCTGCCTCCACTAGTCTTTTTTCTTTGAGTTTTTTAACCTCTACGAGAATTTTCTTCAGAATTTCCTCGTCTGGAAGAACACCATTAGGCGGGTTAACAACTTTTTTGAGTGGGAGTGGCACGTGGTCCATGCGGTAGGCTGTTCCGTTTGCTTCTATCCCAACGAATGCTGAGGGAAAAACAACATCTGCCATCCGAGTAGTTGCGCTGTTGTGAGGATCTATAACTATCAACGGGTTCTTAACAAGCTGTTCCGCAACTTTCTTGGGGAAGCTTGCAACTGGGTCGGAAGCAACGATTAGGGCTGTATCTGACTCCCCACGTAAAAGAATGTCTACGACAGATGTTTCTCCAGGGTTGTACCGCGGATAGCCAAGTGAAAAGTCTACGGCATAAGGATAGCCCGTCTGCCAAGTGAAAACAGTGTCTGCGCCAGTAACGTTGAAGTGCCCTCTCATAGGCATTATCACGAATTTTGTCCGTATATTCAAATCACGAACCAAACAAAGCGCAGCATCAATATTTCTGAGTTTGCCTTTGCTCATCGATAATCCAACCCCAAAAAATAAGACTCCGAAGTTGCATCCAATCATCAAATCTGCAATTTCTTCAAGGTATTCCACTGGAATCCCTGCAACTTCGTCAACGTCAATTTCTTGTTCGTTGATTAGTGCTCTTAAGGCTTGGAGCAACTCGTAATCCTTGTTTGGCTCAACCTGTATAAACAGGTCAGCTATTTCGGCGGATTTCGTCTTTCTGACGTCGACAACTATTAATTTTCTCCCTTTCCTAAACATCGTGGGAGGAAGACTTTTTTTAAGCTGCGACATGACAGAAGACTTTTTCTTAGAGAAGACTCTTCTGAGAGCGCTTCCGATTTTTTTCTTGACTATTGAAGCTTTAATCTTTGTTAAGTATTCCTTCCAAGCGCTTTTTTGGAACCTTCCTTCTGGAAAGGCTGTGTATCTTTCAATGTGTCTCGGGTGGGCACTCCATGGGTTGCTGCCCCAGTAAATGATAAGATCTGCTCTGTGCCTGATCTGTCCGAGCGTGCATGATGAGATGCCTACGTCTTGGATGCCTAAAATTGAGGGTCCGTGACAGACTACTGCTGTGTTGTCAATTACTCCTCCAACTTCTTCTGCTAATTCAAGGCCTACGCGTGTGGCTTCGCAGCTTGTTGAACTCCAACCATACAAGATTGGATAGTTTGCTTCAGCCAATATCCTGGCAGCTCTTTCAATGGCTTCTTCAAGTGACGTTTCGACGAGTTTTCCATTTTTCCTTACTAGTGGCTTCAAAACTCTATGTTTGCTGCTATGGCTCAGAAATTTTGATTCGCACATGGCGCAACCGTTTTTGACCTTGACAACTTTTCCGTTTTCAATTGTTAATTCTATGTCGTCGCATAAGCATCCGCAAACTGGACATGTTACAGCCTTAACAACGGACATTTGGGTTCTAACAGCCCCCATTCTTTAAGCTTCAGATGAAGGCTTAACCATTAAATCTTTTGGGTCTTCTGAAGAGCATGATATTGTTTTTCTCTGTGATGTAGTCGAAGCCTGCTGCCAAGAGCTCCTTCGCTTCTTCAATGTTTTCGGCTGTGGCCACGTCAAACTCGTCATCTTTAAACTGGACCAGCTGCGTGTACTTCAAGGTGTTTTTGATATTCTTATGCCCTAACAATTTCTGGACCAGTAGAATGTTTTTGGTATAGTGGTATGTCATGGTGGCTCCCCAATGGCGGAAAGTGTTCAGTTTTATGCTTTGAATGCGTGGGTTGCTTGTGTTGTGAGCTACCCGGCGCCTTATTCTTATGAAGCTTTTGCAGACTGCCCGATACGTTGTTGGAAAGATGCATTCTGAAGTCTTAGGTAAACCGTTAAGCATGGCGACCAGTTTGCTTGAAATCTTCAGTTGTCTGGGGCTATGGCCCTTCACCGGCTTGTTGATAGTTATGACACTGTCCTTATCTGAGAAGTCTATCCATCGCAGCCTTAGGCCCTCGCCTGGATCAGCAAAGGTCTCTTTCAAAGTTTGAAGATATGCTGCCATTCTGCGGCTTTTGCAGGCGGCGACAAGCTGGTCAAGTTCCGTTTCTTCAGGTATGAAGGGCAGGATTTCTTCCTGCACGTATTTGGGTCTTGTCCATTTAATCTTTAGAATGTGTTTCGCCATAATGTCATAAGCGTAGACTGCAAGAATCTTTGTTCCGTCTTTCCAACGTTGCTGTTTAGATATTGCTGTCTTTACGCTTTCAGGGTCCAGAAGGTTTGCGCCGCTTCTGATAAGCTGACGGATCAGACCAGGATATCTTGAACCTTCATAGTAGCCTTCTTTTTCAAGCCATGCCATGTACTGCACCATTAATCCTTTAATGTTTTCAGCGTCTGTTTTTGTGGCTCCCGCGGCCCTTTCCTGTTTTCGGGTTTCCACTTCGGTCAAGTTTTTCGCGCCTCTTGTCAGGACACGCAGTACTTGACGGTGATTAGATATGTTGCCAGCATTATTTAATGACTGCTTTGAACTTTTTTGTAATGGTTTCTGAGGATCCGGGTTCCAATCCCGGGGGCTCGTTTCGGAAAACCGATATCCACAGCGACGACATAGCAGCCTTTGAACAGGCCCATATTTTGTGCGGCGTATACCATCCTTCCAGATTTTTGAGGATCCACATTCAGGACATCGTTGATGCCTGGGCTGTTTAGGGGGGTGCGGCTGGACACTGCCCAACTTCCCATCGTTAAGCCGCTTTGTGTCAAGTACGCGAAGAGGTGCATCTTCACTGTGGAAGCCCTTTCCCTCAGCCAAACCCTAAAACCTCGCTTTCAGAACCTTCCAAACGTGCCCTTTGACTTTTCTCAGCCCTTTCACATGACTGCAACACCATAACGGCGATTATATGGCTGCAGATAGCCGCTTTCCGTTTTTTGAAGCCGTCACAGTTGCAGATCCAAACGCCGGACTCCAACTTTTCAACCGTGTAGTAGCCTAATGGATTCTGATGGGTGCCTCGAACAATGAAGAGGCTGCTGCTGATTTTCCTTATCTGATTTTGCTGAATCAGTTTTATAGCCTTACGAAGCAGCTCACATGGATATCGCAACCCTTTTTTCAAGCCCATCTCCATCCTTCTCCGATTTTTAAAATGGCGCCGTCCTTCTCAAGGATCTTAAGGAAGGATTTAGCTTCAGTTTGGGTCCAGCCCTGCTTTAGAACGAAGTCTGAAAATTCAACGTCAACAAACTTGTCTGGAAACCTGTCACGAAGGACACGGAGCATATCGCCTGAAGCCACTTTGCTGGGGGCTCTTTCTCGCAGCTTTTCACTTAGAGCCTTTCCGCAGTCTTCGCAGATTTCACCCCATAGAAGCATGTCGCCTTCGTTGTTGAAGTATTCCAGACAGAAACGCAATATAGTCCAGCGGTTGCATAGGCTGCAACGTCCATAAATGGATGGTTCAAGTTTGAGGATTACAGCTGTCAGCTTAGGCGGCTCTGTCTTTTTAGCTCTGCTGGAGATTGTTATGGCGGTTGCAGCAACACCGTGTTCCATCAAGCTGGCTTGTTTCGGCACGTTCACACCACCACAGCTTTGCCAGGCTTTGGGCTAGGCATCAAAATCCCCTGGTCAAACGCCAGCTTGATAACGCGTTGAGGCTGTTGTTTCAGTTCTTTGTCGATGAAGCTGCTTAGCTCTAACAGACTAATCTCACTGCGTTCATTTCTTTTGGTTAGACACCAAGACTTGACAGAAACCATGATATTGGCTAGGTCCAAGGGGTCCGAGGGGTCTAGGGTTTTTCCTATTTTAACTTTAATTTCAGAAAGTGTTTTTTGAATGTTTTCAACATTGTTTTTATGTGAAACAGGTTTTTTTTCTTCCTCTTCTTTTATTAAAATAGAGAAAAGGTTGGACCCCTTGGACCCCTCGGACCCTTTGGACTGTTTGGACCATAACTCCTTACCTTCATCCGTAAGTGTGATGCCTTTGAAAGCGTAAGGTCTGCCATGAACGTCTTTACGGCGAATCCTAACTTGTGTAACTGTCACATATTTAGAAATGTTCTTGAAGAACGTGTCTTTGTTTACTGCTGGAAGACTGTTTTCTCGGCAGTAAAATGCGAAGAGCGAGTATAACAGTTGTTTGAATATCATGGATGTTTTGCTTTCTTCTATGTTGTCCATTACAAATGCTGCTAAAGGATCAGATTTTCGAATGTAGTCTTCTCTGGTGTCTTCTGTGGATTTGCTGTAACTGAAACCGTCATTCTCTAAAATTCGTTTCAAGCCCTGTAGCGCTATGTTAAGCAAGCCTGAAAGCTCCTCTGGAACCGTTAGTTTCTCAAGGATGTTAGGGTCACAGTTGTCACCCTTGAATATGTTGGGGAACACCATTATAATCCATCTTCGGAAGAAGGCATCCGTGTTATCGGATGCCTCTGGCAGTTTGTTACATGAGAACAAGAATTTAGCGTAGTTGACGAATGTAAAGGAATTTTTGAATTTATTTTCAGCTTCTATTACATCGCCTCCAGTAAGCATTTTGAACGTGCCCGTTCTTTTTAGAGTGTCGTCTGATAGGTCGGCGTAGATATTGGCTAGTTTTCCGAATAAACTGGCTTTTGCGAAACGGTTAAATTCTAAATCTATGAGTCCTCTTCCGCTTACGTTGTTAGTTCCGAGAAAGCTTCTCACCAACGAAAGAAAGGTTGATTTGCCGTTGGATCCTTCACCCACCAAGGCCAATGCCTTTTGATGTGGGTAACTTCGATATAGACAGTAACCTACGGCTTCCTCAAGAACTTTAGCGTCCTCTTCACTACCTGTTATTTCTCTGATGAACTTTTGTATTTTTTCGCCTTTTTCAGTTGGATCATACTTCACGGTTAACTTGTTGAAAAACAGGTATTCCGGATCGTGGGATTTTAATTCGCCTGTTTCAATATTTAAAATTCCATTCTCAATATTCATTAAAGACTTATCTGGTTCGTGAGTATTAACAAACGTGCAAGCTCTGATATACTCTGCAACCTCGCTAAACCGGTTTTTCCTAAACTCGCCTTGCAACAGGTCTTTGCAATGTTGCTCTATAACCACTTCGCCCAACGGCTGGAAATAATTCTCTCTCCACACATAGATTTCTTTGCTGCTGATGAATGTGATGAAATGTTCCATCTCCATTATGCTGTCAGCTAACAGTTTAGGCATAAATTTTCCATCGTTGAAATAAGGACTCTTCGTATTTTTAGGGTGAAACTCGCCACACGCATCATCTGTACGTTGAAGTATTCCTTTTTTTGCATCATCCAAAAATGGACATTGAAGAGTCCACCAATAGGCGCATAATCCACATGTCTTCTCTGGTTTCTGCGGTCTCTCTTTTTCTGTGTTTGGTTCTTTCTTCAGTTCTACAAGTGGGTTTGTTGTTGACTCACCGCATTTTTTACATCGGAACCATTGTGTTCCCACGTCATCTTCATGGCTGAATTTCAGTTTGCCACCACATGATGGACAAATGTAGTTTTTTACGAAGTCAAGACTTTTATGTTCTGAATCCGCATTATTCATAAGAGCCCTCCTCGTTTAGAGGGCGATGTGGAAGTGAACGTGTAGAAGCCGCCTTGGAAGCTCGAACACGTTCAATCCCTCAAAAAGAGTCCGCATCGCCTTTCTCTCCATTAATTTAAGGTTTTGTTGGTATTCTGAAATGGCTGCCTTTTCCTGCTGAAACATACTCTCCGTTATGCTGCTTGACAACGCCTGCAATCTTGGCGAAATTTTCTGCTCCTAAAAACTGGCGTGGTCGAATTATTATGGTGTCGGCCTGCTTCTCGAATGACAACAGGCTTCTAAGGGCATCCGGGAAAAACTGCGCCGGGTCCGAACCGGCCTCAGGCTTGGCTTCAGCAGTCTTTGCTCGTTTTTTCCTTCCGACAACATTCCCATTCTTGAAAATCCAATAGAAAAATCCTTCCCGGGTTAACTTGCCCTGATGAGCTATTAGATCCTTCAGCATTGCCTTAAACTCCAGATTATTGACATCTTCACTTCTTTCATAGATTCCATACGTGCCCTGGGCTTGTTCCCATCTAATCTTCGCTGGGTCCCACTTTTCAATGCCTTTTGCTTCAGAAATCACGCGTTTCGCTGCTGCAATTCCAGCCTCGACAGCATTCAAAAACTCTAGCAAAGCCTCAGTTGCCAAATCTTCACTCATTCTTTGGGGCCTCCTTTTGTTTTTCTTTCAGCCAAAGCCAAAACTCGGGTTCTATGAATCTTTCAAGAAATTCGAGAAGGTCGCTTTCGTGGATTTCGCCTCGTGGATCCATGATTATTAGGCGATCGGCTGCTATCGTTGCAATTTTGCCGGTTTTAAGCTTCGCTGGTATAACAACGCTGTTGCTTGCCTCTTGGTTACCTCTCGGGCAAATTTTGCGTCGCGTAGCCAATCCCATTTTTTACACCTTTTTTTGTAAAAAAATATAAGTATTTGGAGATAGGACCTATTTTGCGGTTAAAAATGCTTGTTCAATCGGTTTTTCACGTACCAAATATGGACTTTGACAAGACAGTAGAGAAGCTCACGCAGAGACGTTGGCCTCAAATCGCATCAGCTTTCACGACTGAAAAAGGGTTATTAGAAGTGAATGTTAAGGTCCCGATATATGTTCGTGAGATCAAAGAATTACTGGAACCGATACGTCTGAAGACTGTTGTTAATCGGCTTGCAGGGCATAGAAAAATCCACGTTCAAATCAGCCCAAAAAACAAGATTAATGTTTATTGGACTGAGTCTTTGCCGCCAGACTTCTTTTACGCGAAAAGAGAATGGACTTCATCCTGGGTGGCTATAAATCTGGAGAAGACACGTGAACATAGGCTTGCGATGAATACGCTTATGCCCTACATAGCAACAGTGGACGGCAAACGTCCACGGGTCATATATACGAAAAGGCTTCCGCCTATCCATACGGAATTAAAAGCCAGAAGAGCAAAAGAGTTCATAATCGATGTCATGCCGCTTCTTTTCTGGTGGGGCTACGCAAAACAAGACATGAAACATAAGCTGAAAGAGCTTAAACTGTTAATAAGGGCTGAACTAGAGAAAAAAGAAGATTTCAACTGCTTGAAAAGGGAGATTAAAGATAAAATCGTAAACCATCTTGCTGGACAATTTTTTTGGGATTATCGGCGTGAAACGCATAAAAGCATGGACGAAACCCTCAAGGATTTCGAGGCTTGGCTTGATAATGAAATTAGGGAGAAAAGAAACGAGCTTGCTGAAATGCCCGTCTGGGAGAGGTTAGCAAAGTGGCGGCGCGCTTTAGATCAGATGTCTCAGCTTACGGGTTACTATTAATATTGTCGCCATTTAGGGATAAGTTTTAAAGTTTCAAGTTGCAGCTTATTTAAGGTTTTCTCGTGGTTTCCAGAAGATGCATATCGAGTCAATTGGTGTAACATATGCTTTTTCTTTGGGACAGAAGGCGGTTGACCTGCGAAGGATTTCCACAATCTTAACCCTGTCTTGATCCACGCCGCCGTGTCCGCCGGGCTTTCCAACACGGCCCTCTTCAAGCCAGCTTTTCTGCATCGTTACCCTGGCATGAGCCTTTTCCCACACCGGCAACAGCGGACATCCTTATGGCGCCGCTTGTCTAAAACGATCTCGAGAAAAGCTGGCAAAACCCGTAGCCCAACAAGGAATAGGAGTTTCTTAAGAGTTAAGATTTGCGGAGTACATGCCCTAGAGCAGTATACGAAAGTGGCTACAGCAACCGCTAGAGGTGATCATTCGCTGCCGAGAATCTGGCGGATTTCCAAGATTCTTCGTGGATTAAGGGAAACTTCCATCCCGTAGCTTGTGATTTTTGGAATTACGTAGCCTTGGCGAGTTAGGTTTTTCAGTGCTTTTTTGATTTCGCCTCGCTGATGCTTTGGAAAGCCTTTAGGAATATTATCGGCAGACGTGTGCTTTGCGCCTATAAAATTGTGAGTGTACATCTTCTCCAGCAGGGCTACTTCCAGAGGCCCAAGCTTCATTCTTCTTCACCAGACATCTTTGCCGGTTACTTTATTGCGAGGTTACATATTTAAGTAGTAATGACAAAGAAGTCAATCAACATGGACAAAGATAACGTTTAAATAAACCGAACGCCACATATACCAAAGGAGAAATCAATATGCCAAAGAAACTTGCACAAGAAAACTCGGGACCGCTGGAACGTCTATTCAGTTCATCCATGGCACGCCTGATGGATTTCTTCACACTCTATGACCAGTGGGACTACTCAAAAACCGACATAGCCGAAAACGCGGAAGTAAGCATAAGAACAGTAATTCGCGCAATCCCCTATCTAGAGCAACATGGAATGATAAAACGCACCCGAACGGTAGGCAACGCAGAAATGTATCAAACCAACAAAGAAAGCCCAATAATACAACACCTGCACAAAGCGGCGATGGCGATAGCAGACATAGATGTGAACGTAGAACTGGAACGTCAAGGCTACACAAGCAATGGACAACCGAAACAGCCAGAAATCAAACAAGAGAAACAAGCAGCCCTAACTCAAACATCAGCATAGTGATCCACCACGTGACATTTTTCGCAGGTCAGACTATAGCGGCGTACATCAAGAAGAGCTAACATGAAAACTCTTCTAGAAAGGCGTATCTCGCAAGGGGTAGTTTAGCCTAAAGCTCAATGCAACACGAGAGATCAGAACTCTCCAAAAGAAGCTTGAGATTGCCTCGCAAGGGGGTAGTACATTAAGGATGTACTTGGTTTTACTGAGACCGTTGCCCCGTAGCCCACGGGGATTGAATCGCCGGCTTAATGCCAGATTGACTTATAACATTTTTGACATCTGAAAATGACTTTCTCCTCCACCACAACGGTACCTTTTATGATTTAAAAGCAAAGCTTCTAAAGCTGAAACAAACATGCACACAACATATTTTTGAAACTGACATATATGGTCGCCCCCCTCTAAAATAGAAGAATATTATAGAAGTTTCCTCTATATCCTCTTAAATAGAAGTTTTTTCTATGATATATTGGGAGAGGGGAGACTTCCAAGTTAACAAAGGTGAAGGTCGCCGTTCTAATCTAGATATTATTGCAGACATTTTGGATACTTCTCGTCGTGGAGCTAAGAAAACTCATTTGATGCAGAATGGTAGCATGAGTTTTGCGCAGCTTGAAAAGTATTTAAATTTGATTCTTAAGGCAAGACTCCTCTTTGTCGAGAGTGATGGGCTACATCTTTTGTTCAAAATTTCAGGTAAGGGCAGAAGCTTTCTGAAGGCTTATGAGAGTTTGAAGGCTCTAATGAACGCACATGCGCGGGGAAATTAAATAATTCTGTAATGTTTATGTGGAGAACCAGTCTTCCTCATATTTGATAGCTGATGAAGAAAACCGGCTCTCCTAAACTGTT
>Ga0210017_1004925_pt1 | contig 10815 bp, 13 predicted proteins | sample CryGeyCG2014_020_FD_183966 | JGI IMG/M metagenome (GOLD analysis project Ga0210017, IMG submission 183966) | Groundwater microbial communities from aquifer - Crystal Geyser CG08_land_8/20/14_0.20 (SPAdes) (version 2) | ecosystem: Environmental > Aquatic > Deep subsurface > Groundwater | place... | reverse complement strand
CTTTTGTTGGGTTATAAATATGACTTTATTTGCGGTTGCTAATTTTGGAAATTTAAATCCTTTGGGAGCCTTTTCTACGGCAGGTCAGACCGGATCTTTTGTTTCGGCGGTAATTGGTTTGATAACTATTCTTTCGGGCCTGTATTTTTTGCTTCAGCTGGCAATTGCAGGAATGTCTTACGCCGCAAGCGGTGGGGACGAAAAGGGGCTAGCCAAGGCTCGGCGTGCTATGAGTAGCTCCCTTTTGGGATTTGTTATTGTTGTCGCGTCCTATTTTGTGGTGGGATATGTGGCGACAAGGCTGGGATTTTCTACCATCTTTAGTCCCACAATTAGCGGAAGCTCGAACATAGGTTGTATAAAAGTTACATATACATTACCTGCAACCCATCCCGCCTTTGACTATATAGCGGAGCTTAGGGTAAATGGTGGTGTTATATCCCAATCAAATGGCAATTTACAGCCCGGGAAAAGTATAACCTTGAACGGGTCCTTTGCCAAAAGTGTTTACACGGGTACAGATCCGATCCGGTTTGAGGTGATAGAAATGCCCTCGCGTAACCTACACATTGCAAGAAACTCTTCTGTTGGTTCCGTACCGGTCGGGTCTTGTTTAAATTTATAAATATGTTACAGCAAACCTTAAAACTTTTTGCCTTGGATCTTGGATCCGTCGGAAATCCCACAATCCCAAGCGCGGTGTCGGGGACAGAGCCGACTGTTAAAATTGAAAGCATGATAAGCGCCATTTTGGGAACCATAACCATTGTGGCTAGCGTGGCTCTTTTAATAATGTTTGCCATGGGGGGAATTGAATATATCACAGCGGGAGGTGACGAAAAGCAGACCGCTTCGGCAAAAAGGACTACCACAAGCGCGGTTTTGGGGCTTATAGTTGTCGTTGCCAGCATGACCATTGCGACTATTGTGTTAAAAATATTTGGAATAGACATTAAGGCCCTGCCTTGGTACGGAGTGTAAATATGAAACTTTTAGCCACCATCACAAACCCCGCTCTGCCATCTGGAAGCTCTGTGCAAACAGCGGTCGGTTTTGCCACTTATGTTTCTATCGCTCTTAAAACCATGTACATTATCGGAGGAATCGCTATGACAATTTTGTTTGTCTATGGCGGTTTGGAGTATATTACAAGCGCAGGAGACGATAAGGGGCTTACAAAAGCCAAAAAAATTATGACCGATGCCGTAGTTGGCATAATAATTTTGGCATCCAGTATTCCAATCGCGAAAATTTTGGAGAGTGTGTTTGGTCTTAATATCTTTGGGGTGATTTCGTTTCCTTCGTTTTAAGTTTATTAAACTATGCAATCTCTTTTAGATCTTGTAAATATCGCTTATGCCGCCGTACCAGCGGGAACTGTTGATGTTTCCTCGTGGCGCCCCGAAAACTTTAGAGGGATTATCAACATAGCAGTCTCCGCTCTTTTTATAATAGGGGGAATAGCGTTTGTTATATTATTTTTAATCGGCGCTGTCCGTTATATTACAAGCGGCGGGGATGTTAAGGCGGTGGACGCCGCAAAAAAGAATATTACCGCGGCAATAGTGGGGGTTGTCATTATGGCGGGAACTTATTCCGTAGTGTGGTTTTTAAACCGCGCTCTTGGCGCTCCAACTTTTGGTGGAGTGGTTTCGTGGGATTCTTCTGGTGGTCCGGCGCCAAGCTCTGGTGTGCAGTTTCGTGGAGACTATGCTCTCTGTTCGGCTGATATTATGACTTACGAACCAGCGTGCTCTGGTACTTCTTCTGCAAAATGCTGTTCGGGAAAGGGCACCCAAGATTGTATAAATATGAGGGCGGTTAAGGACCACGCACCGGTCAGGGAATGCGATACATCTGTGAGTGCTTGCAACTTGGTATACCCTAATAGGGGGCCTATTAATTGGGATGACTGGACGAAGTGGGTTGAGGAATCTGCTTCAAACAGAACAACAGCCGACAATCTCTGTATCAATTGCAACATTTGTGGAAAGTAGTTGACCAATGGTGTTTTTGCTATAATAATGGATATAATTAAAGCAGGGAGGTGAGAAGGTATTATGGCTACAAATAAAATTGCAAAAGTCGCATCTGTTGTAGGAGGCCTTTTCGCAGTCTTGTCACAAAGATTGGCTTTGGCACAAGGTGTAAATCTTTCGATAAATACAGATTCATTTCCTACAAATTCACAAAGAAGCGTAGGAAATCTTTTGACATTCTTTATCAAGTTGCTTTTTGCCGTGGGTGGAATTTTGATGCTGATTTACTTGATATTAGGAGGTATCCGCTACATTACTTCAGGCGGAGATAAGATTCAGGCGCAGGCGGCGCGGGATATGATTACGCACGCGTTGATTGGAATTATCATTATCGCCTCGTCCTATGCTATCGCTATATTGCTTAAGACTTTGTTTGGAATTGATGTATTTAGTGCCAGTTTGTCTATTCCAACCGACCAATACAGAATAAGCCCGAATAGTGCGGTTTGAGAACAAAAAAGCCCCATATAGTATGGGGCTTTTTGTGTTCCCGTATCTAGAATGAAATCGGGTGGAACCCTTTAGGGTTCCACCCGAATGATTTTGATATTAGGGTTTCAGCCAGTACAAAAGTCCGGTTTCTTTAAAGGAGTCAAAAAGGTTCATTAGCATCCAAACAATAAAACCCGCGCCAATTACTCCAAAAACAAATTGCATTATGGGTACGATGTAGCGGATGCGTATTACAATAATCTTTAACAGAAGTTCTAATGAGAAGAGTCTTATACCGATAAGAGGAATTGTCATGGTTAGGGTTCAGAATTCCCGCCTCCGCCAAGGCTTCGGCGGGCAAGCAGAACTAAAAAACGAAAACGCGAAAATCAGGTGCAGGTTCCAGGAATGTCAAATTTAATAAGACTCGAAACACGGAAAATAATCAAATTTAGACCGTTAAGCAAAGCGTAGGCGGCGACGGCAAGGACAAGACCAATAATTCCATAGGTAATAGTTTGGCGGGCGCTGGTTAGCGCTTTATCGTCCGCTCCCGAGGCCATGTATTTGACCCCGCCTATAATTATTCCAAAAAAGCTGGCAATACCAACTCCCCACATCGCGGTAGATAGCGCCTTTTCGTATACAGTTTCTAGCGCCTGAAGACAGGCGGGAGCAGGGTTAGTTCCTGCGTCGCTTGGGATAAATCTTGTTTGTGCCCACGCTTCCTTAACGATAGAAAAAGTAAGTATCATGTTATTATTCTATCATTAGGTTTAATGGAGTTTAAATAGGAAGATCATGAAATAGGGGCACTGCCCCTTTTGGGGCAGTGCCCCAATCAGATTTTCTGAATTATTCATGTCTGAACTTGAAGCATACATCTTTGACCGGTGTCTTAACTATCTAAGTTTTCGCGCAAGGTCCGTGAAAGAAATTGTAGATTATATAAAAAATATCCTCCGCAAAAGGAGTGTCGCTGATGAATTTAAGGCGGAGCTAATAGAGTCAATTACCGGTCGTTTAAACAATTTAAATCTGTTGGACGATGTGGCTTTTGCCAAAATGGTGGTAAGCCAAAGAACAAACGCCAAAAATCCTAAAGGACCGCTAGCGATTAAAGCCGAGCTTTTTAAAAAAGGTATTTCCCGCGATATCGTCAGTTCTTTAACATTCCAAACACCCTTAACCTCCCAAACACTCCAAAAAATTGCATTGGATAAACTTGCCTCTTATCAAAAGAAAGATCAAAAATCCGGGCGGCAAAAGACCCTGCGCTATCTTGTTGGGCGCGGATTTTCCTTTGAAAGCGTGATAGCGGCAATTGACAGTGTTGCATCCAAAAAGTACAATAGCGGCAAGGATTTCGATTAATCACAAAAGTATGTATATAAAATATGAAACCCAAAATTTTGTTGTATCTCTCCCCGCTTTCGGCCTTATTTTCGGTATTCTCTAGGAAAGATAAAAAAACTCCGGTTCCAAGTCTCGTAAAAGAAGTATCCCCACTACCGCAACCTATGGCGGTCCCAGATTTAATCCAAGAAGCAAAATCCCAAGCTAGGGAAATGATATTAGATGCCAAAAACGAAGCTTTGGAAATTAAACGGATGGCGGAAGATGAGGCAAGGCATGTTAAGGAAGAAAGCTTTGAAGTGGAAAAAAGATTGGAAGCGCAAAAGGCCCAGCTTTTACAAAGGGACGAGGAGCTAACAAAAAAGAATGTGGAGGTAGCCGAGATAAAAGACAAGTACTCCCAAAAACTAGTGGAGGTGGAGGATATTAAAAAGAAGCAGGTAGAAAAACTGGAAAGAGCTGCCGGAATGACCAGAAAGGAAGCCGAAAAAGTAATCTTGGATTATACAGAAGGCAAGCTTGCAAAAGAAATTGGAAAAATGATAAAGGTAGCGGAAGACGAGGCGCAAGATAAAGCGGAGGCCCGAGCCAAGGAAATTTTAGTAGACGCAATGCAAAAGGGATATTCCGATTATATTGCGGAATATACCGTGTCACGGATTAAACTTCCTGACGACGAAATGAAGGGCAGAATTATTGGCAAGGAGGGAAGAAATATCAAGACATTTGAAGATATGACAGGAGTAAATTTGGATTTAGACGAAACTCCGCAGGAAGTAAGAATCTCGTGTTTTGATTCCGTAAGAAGAGAAATTGCCCGGGTCTCTTTAGAAAGGCTTATTGCCGATGGGCGTATTCAGCCCGCCAAAATTGAGGAAATAGTTATAAGAACAAAAGAAGAAATTGATAAGATAATGTACCACGCCGGAGAAGACCTTTGCCACAGAGCGGGGGTTTACAACATGCCAAAAGAAATAATCGCCCTTTTGGGAAAGTTTAAATACCGCTATTCCTATGGGCAAAATATGATTGAGCATACTCTGGAGGAGGTTAAAATAGGAACCGCTTTGGCAAACGAACTTAAAGCCGATGTTTACACCACCAAACTTGCCTGTTTATTACACGACATTGGAAAAGCTATCTCGGAAGAGGAGGAAGGAACACATATTGAATTGGGAGTAAAGATATTAAAGAAAAACCAGATTCCGGAAATTGTCATTAAAGCGGTTTCTGAACACCACGGGGACAAGTTTTCCAGCCTAGAATCGGCGATACTGCACATTGCGGATAGCATTTCAGGAGCAAGGCCGGGAGCGCGCTATGTAGATTACGATTCTTATGTTGCGAGAATGAGGGGATTAGAAGATACCGCCCTTACTTTTTCCGGAGTGGAAAAAGCTTATGCTCTTTCGGCTGGTCGCGAGATAAGAGTTATCGTTAAGCCGGAGGAGATGTCGGACGAGGAGTCCCGCAAGCTGGCCTTTGATATTGCGCAGAAAATTGAGAAAGAACATACTTACCCGGGAACGGTCAAGGTGACTGTGATAAGGGATTACAGGGTGTCCGAAGTAGCAAAGTAAAATGAAAATATTGTTCATTGGTGATATTGTAGGTAGTTTAGGGCGTAGAACCGCCCAAAGGGTATTGACTACCCTTAAAAAACGCGATAACATCGCGTTAGTTGTGGCAAATGCCGATAATTTGGCTCACGGACGCGGCGCAACGGGATCTACTATAAAAGAATGCTTGGATTTTGGAATTGATGTTTTTACCGGAGGCGATCATTTGTTTCACATTAAGGGATTTCAAGATGAAATATCTAGTCTACCAATTGCGAGACCCGCAAATTTTTATGCAGGGACTCCGGGACAAGGATACTTTGTGGCAAAAGCCTTGGGGTATCCTTTTTGTATTATTAGCCTAATTGGCCAAACTTTTGGTGGGGAGAATGTTGAGAATTCCTTTTACGCTGTAAGTCGGGTTTTGACGGAGATAAAAAGGAAAAAGGTTAAGATGATTTTGGTGGATATTCATGGCGACCTGACTAGTGAAAAGAATGCCTTGGGGTATTTTTTGGATGGCAAAGTAAGCGCGGTGGTGGGAACGCATACCCACATTCCGACTTGCGACCAAAAGATTCTTGCGGGAGGTACCGCTTTTGTTACTGATGCAGGAATGGTGGGGGCGTACGACTCGGTACTTGGAGTAAAAAAGGAGATTATTGTGGAGCGGTTTTTAAGCTCCCTGCCTTCCAAATTTGAATGGGTGGAAGAAGGAAAAGCAGTATTTAATAGCGTTTTAATAGACATTAATGAGAATACTGGAAGGGCAAGAAGTATAGAAAGACGAGATTTTGTGGTGGGTTAAAACTCATTAAGAGTTTCTAAAGGAGGTGAAAAACATGACAAAAACAGAATTAGTAGACGCAGTAGCGCAAAGAGGCGGTATGACCAAAGCCGCGGCTGGAAGAGCAGTTGACGCAGTTGTAGAAGGTATTACAAAAGCCCTCTCCAAAGGCGAAAAAGTAACTGTTACCGGTTTCGGAACATTTGAAGTAAGACACCGCGCCGCAAGAATGGGAAGAAATCCGCAAACCGGAGCCACTCTTCACATTAATGCGACAAAGACACCGGCATTCAAGTCCGGAAAGGCTCTTAAAGAAGCTGTAAGATAAGAATAAAACTCCCACCCCCCGCCTTTGCGGGGGGTTTCTTTTTGGTACAATTACCACATGAAACCCAAAGTTGTTGTGATTGGTGGAGGTACTGGAACTTATAATGTACCTTCCGGCCTTAAAAATTACGATATTGATATATCCGCGGTTGTTAGCATGGCCGATTCTGGAGGCACTGCAAAGATTGAAAGAGATGAATTTGGAATGCTCCCAAATTCCGATATCTGGAAAGCTCTTTTGGCTCTTTCCAAAATGGATAACTCGGAAACTATTCGTCAACTTTTTTCCTATCGTTTTTATAAGGGGGTTGGAATTTCTGGAATAACATTTGGCAACTTCTTTCTTGCCGCCCTGACTGATATTTTGGGAAATCAAGTGGACGCCGTAAACTATGCCGCGAAAATTCTTAATTGTCAGGGTCGCGTTCTTCCTGTTTCTATGGGACAGACCCACCTTTTAGCAACTTATGAAGATGGGACAAAAGTTTTAGGAGAGCATTATATCGATGAACCTTTAAAAGATGGGAAAAAGAGAATTATTAAGCTCGAACTTATTCCGGAAGTACAGGTATTTCCATCAGCAAGAAAGGCTATTAAAGAGGCCGATATGGTAATTATCGGGCCCGGAGATCTTTTTACCAGTATCATTGCCAATCTTATAGCGGGTGGTGTTAAAGAAGCGATTGTGCAATCACAGGCGGTAAAAGTATATGTGACAAATCTTATTTCAAAATACGGTGAGACTTATAAATACACAGCTCGCGAACATGTTAATGAAATTGAGGATTATGTTGGGCGCAAGTTTTTAGATTTTGTTCTTGTAAACAAGGCCCCTCTTTCCAGCGAGGTGCTTAAAGAATATAAAAAGGAAAATGGGTTTCCTGTAAAAGATGATTTAAAAGATTGTCATTATAAGGTGGTTCGTGGGGATTTTTTGGCGGAAGGAAGAATATTAAGGGAAAAAGGAGACACACTAAAGCGTTCCTTGGTGCGTCACGATCCAGAAAAACTAGCTCAAACTTTAGTCTCTTTGCTGTAGTCAAATATGAAAAAATATTTTATAAAAACTTACGGTTGTCAGATGAATGAGCATGACAGCGAAACCATCTCTTGGACTTTGGAGAATTTGGGGTATGAATCAACATCTTTGTTAGAAGACGCCGATGTCTTTGTAATTAATTCCTGTTCCGTACGGCAGGCGGCGGAGGATAGCGTTTATGGCTTGGGGAAGAGAATCAAAAATCTTTCCAGAAAACCTTTTGTAATTCTTGCCGGCTGTTTTTCTGGATCGGCAAAGGGAGAAAGAGCCCGAATCACAGAGAAGTATATAAGGGACAAAGCCCCTTGGATTGATGCGATGCTTGCTCCTAGCGAGATAGTCAATCTTTCAAAAATCCTTCCTAACAACCCAAACATTTCTAAAATTTCCAACCCAGCTTTTAATGGCCTTAGCAAAAAACATGCTTACATTACAATCTCTACTGGTTGCGATAATTTTTGCTCATATTGTGTTGTTCCATACGCCAGAAAAGAGGAAGTTTCAAGACCAAAAGAGGAAATCATCAACGAAATTAAAAATCTTGTCAAAAAAGGTGTAAATGAGTTTACCCTTCTTGGACAAAATGTAAACAGCTGGGGGCTTTTAAAGGAGGAGAAGTTTACAATCCGTACGGGGTCAAGCAAAAAATTGCCTTTTGCAGGGCTTATAAGAGAAATATGCGATATCCCTGAGGTTAAAAAGGTGGGATTTTTATCGTCAAACCCTTTTGATTTTACCGAAGATTTAATTGACGCGGTGCGTCACCCGAAAGTTTTTAGATATTTGCATATCGCCTTGCAGTCGGGAGACGATGATGTTTTAAAAAAAATGAACCGCAGACATACCGCTAAAGAATACCTACACCTTATAAATAAAATAAGGAAATCCGTGCCGGATGTAAAAATTGGGACGGATCTTATCGTGGGATTTCCCGGAGAGACAGAAGCCCAATTTAAAAATACGGTTAATCTTTGCAAAAAAATTAAATTCGCAAAAGCCTATGTTGCCATGTATTCTCCCCGCCCGGGAACCACGGCATATTTTATGATAGACGATGTGCCCTTGGAAGTGAAACGGCGGCGGCATAGTAAATTGTTGGGTGTTATTAAAAAGATCACTCGTAATAATTTTTAATTTGAAATTTTAAATTTGTATTCAATTTTAAATATATAAAAATTCAGTATTAAAAATTGATTAAAAATTAAAAATTAATAATTAGTAATCATGGGCCCCGCTAGTTCGAAAATAATCGTTGTGTTAGGTCCCACCTCCACTGGAAAAACCTCCCTTGCCATAAAATTGTGTCAGGAATTTAACGGAGAAATTGTTTCTGCCGATTCGCGTCAAGTATACAAGTTTATGGATATTGGTACGGGAAAGTTACCGTCAGACCCAAACTTAAAAGTCGTAAAGGGTGACGGGTTTTGGGACCAAGATGGAATAAAAATTAGAGCTTATGATTTGGCCCTGCCCACCGCTAATTTTACGGTGGTTGACTATGCAAGAGTTGCCAAAGAAGAAACAGAAAGTATTATAAGGCGTGGGAAAGTTCCGTTTTTGGTAGGGGGTACGGGGTTTTATATAGATGTTTTATTGGGCCGTTCACCGGTTTCAAATATCTCTCCCGACTGGAAGTTTAGGGAATCTTTAAAGGATATCTCTGCGGAAGAACTTGTTAAAAAACTTAAATTGTTGGATCCCAGAGCCCTTGAAAGTATTGATAAAAATAATCCCGTAAGGCTTATCCGGGCTTTGGAAATTGCCCAAGCAGAAAAATCTTCTGTCACAAAAGTCTTTAAGCCGTTATCTTTTCCAACATTATTTATTGGACTTACTGCGTCCCGTAACATTCTTTTTCGTAGAGGAGATTTGTTTGTGGACGATTTGTTAAAACGGGGAATTTTACAAGAAGTAGAGTTTCTTATCCAACATGGTTATAAAAATTCCCGACCGCTCGCGGGATTAATTTACGACCAATTTGTCAAATTTTCTGTTGGCGAGACAACCTTGGAAGAGTCTTTGGAAAGAGCAAAGTTTGATACTCACGCCTATATAAGACGCCAGCTTACATGGTTTAACAGAAACACTGATGTTACTTGGTTTAATATAGAAAAAGACAATCTTTGCGCCAGCGTTAAAAGTCATATACAATCATTTCTAGATGGAAAGTAAAAGTTTAGTAATTTCAACAAAAACAGTTATATTGGCATTTGCCGTTATTGCTCTTGGATGGGTCTTGTATAGTGTTTTCTCTGTAATTTTATATATATTTATTGCAATAATAATCGCTTTGGGGCTCGAGCCTTTCGTAGAATTTCTAATTAAAAAGAAAATTCCCCGCGGGGTAGCGGTGCTTGTCGTCTTTTTAATCTTTGTGACCTTGGTCTTTACCATCGCTGGTTTTGCTCTGGTTCCTATGGTTTCGGAGACGCAGAACCTTGTGGAAAAATTTCCGGCTCTTCTGGAATCTTTAGCCAAGTACCCTCAATTTTCGTGGGTTTCGAGCACAGCAAACGACTTCGTTATTTCCAGCCTTCCTGTTACATCAAAGAGTGTTATTAATGTTACAATGGGTGCTTTTTCTGGGTTTCTTTCCGTTACTTCCATTTTGATTTTTACCCTTTATCTTTTGGCGGATTTTAACAATGTTAGGGAATACATTGCGGCCCTTATGCCAAAAAAGTACCGCGCTACTCTTGTTAAAATCGTCTCAAAAATAGAAAAACAGCTCGGGTCATGGATTAGAGGGGAGCTTGTTCTAATGACTGTAGTTGGGGTTTTTACCTTTGTCGGTCTTAATTTGATTGGGATGGGCTATGCGCTCCCTTTGGCTCTTATTGCCGGAACCTTGGAAATAATTCCTACCATTGGTCCTATTATCTCGTCTGTTCCTGCGGCGATAGTGGGGTTTTCGGTTAGCCCGTCTCTAGGACTTTTAACTCTTGGAGTTTATGTTTTGGTGCAACAATTAGAAAATAATCTCTTCGTTCCAAAGATCATGCAAAAGGCAGTGGGATTTAATCCCTTGGTCACTTTGATTGCAGTATTGGTCGGTGGAAAGCTATTTGGGTTTGTTGGGATGCTCTTTGCCGTTCCTGTTGTCTTAATCCTTCAAACAATAATTGAAGCGGTGGTTGAGGAGTGATAATCACTTTCCCAAAATCTCGCGGGTGATTTGTTTGTAGTCTTCCACATTGGGTTGATCAAAAGCGTTTACCCCCAAAAGCTTTGCTTGAAACACAGTCTCCACCATTCTAAATTGCATATAGTACCCAA
>Ga0210017_1004923_pt1 | contig 10817 bp, 10 predicted proteins | sample CryGeyCG2014_020_FD_183966 | JGI IMG/M metagenome (GOLD analysis project Ga0210017, IMG submission 183966) | Groundwater microbial communities from aquifer - Crystal Geyser CG08_land_8/20/14_0.20 (SPAdes) (version 2) | ecosystem: Environmental > Aquatic > Deep subsurface > Groundwater | place... | reverse complement strand
AGCTATTAAAGAATAAAAATGTTGATAAGTGCAGTCCTAAATCAATTACCTACAATGGGGAATTTAAGATAGAGGCTGTTAGAAAGTATTACCATGAGGGATATGGCCCCAGTATGATTTTCCAAGAAGCGGGATTTGATTTAACGTTGATTGGCAAAGGTAGAGTCAAAGATTGTTTGAAAGATTGGAGGCGCATATACAATCATAAAGGCGAGATAGAATTAACCAAAGAGAATAGGGGAGGTCAAGGAGGACGATCTCAAACCAAATACAAAGATGATAAAGAAAAGATAGCCTATCTAGAAACCAAGATAGCTTATCTGGAGGAAGAAAACCATTTTTTAAAAAAAATGAAAAAATTAGAAAAGCCATAAGCAGAAGATATCAAGTAATCAAGAACGTACGTGACAGCAATCAAATATTCAAGATTAACTGTTTGTGTCAAATAGCCGGAGTCTCAACCAGCGGCTACTACAAATGGCTGGCAAGGGATAAAAACAAAGATGAGGATGATTGCTTGATAATTAAAGAGATATTTGATAAAGGCAAAGGCAAATTAGGCTGGCGGTCAATAAAAATGAGGCTGGAATCAGATTATGATCTGGTTATGAATCATAAAAAGATTAAAAGGATTATGAGAGAAAACCGTCTAATCACTAAAATTAGAAGAAAAAATCCATACAAAATGATCATGAAAAAACAAAAGAACATCGTACTTTTAACAATATCCTAGACAGGAATTTTAAACAGAATATACCTAGAAAAGTATTATGTACTGATATCACATATCTCTACTATGGACATAGTAGAAAAGCCTATCTGCAGGTAATTAAGGATATTGCCACCAAAGAGATTGTTGGTTGGGAATTATCTAACAATTTATCCATGCCTTTTGTATTAGAATCAGTTGAGACATTAAAGGGTATTAAAACATTAACCAATAAATCAATCATCCATTCTGACCAAGGATTTCACTACACCAATCCTGAATATATCCAGAAAGTTAAGAGATTGAATTTGGTTCAATCAATGTCCAGAAAAGGCAACTGTATAGACAATTCGCCAATGGAAACATTTTTTGGGCATTTAAAAGATGATGTTGATTACAAGCAAGCAAAGACTTTTGAGGAATTAAATGATATGATAAATACATACATGAATTACTACAACAATGAAAGGTATCAATGGGACATAAAAAAGATGACCCCTGTACAATACAGAGATCATCTCTTGAACCAAAATACTTAAATGGTTTTAAAGTCTACTAAATGGGGTCCACTTCAAAGTTGGGGGGTTTTCAAATTAAAAAGCGGTAATAAAATTAGAAAGAATTAAAAGCGATGATGAGCTTGGTTGGGTCGGCGGTTATGACTAGGTTTGTCAGTATCGCGGCGAAAGTGACTGGCTCCTCTGCTGGGCGCTGGGGCGCTAAAGCGCGAAAAATCAAAATCAGTTTGTTTCAGGGATAAATTAACACGCCCCTGGTCATCAATGTCGACTACTTTAACCGGCAGTTCATCGCCGGTGTGAACGATGTCTTCAGGAGTATTGACGTGGAAAGGAGCGATTTCAGAAATATGGATGAGGCCTTCTTGCTTGGGCAGAAATTCTACCATGGCGCCAAAGTCAAACAGGCGGGTGACTTTGCCATGGTAAATTTTGCCGACTTCAGCTTCTTCGGTCAGCAGTTCAATCCATTCTTTGGCCTTAACGGCTCCTTCAGCGGAGGTGGAAGTGATAAAGACTGAGCCGTCATCTTCAATATCAATGCTGACGCCAGTTTCATTAATAATTTTGTTAATCATTTTGCCGCCCGGGCCGATAACATCGCGGATTTTTTCCGGGTTGATATGCAGAGTGGTAATTCTGGGCGCGTAAGGCGAAAGTTCTTGACGCGGCTCGGCAATGGCTTTGGCCATCACCCCCAGAATTTCTAAACGGGCGCGTTTGGCTTGAACAAAAGTGTCTTTAACCATATCATCTGTCAGGCCATTAATTTTAGTGTCCATCTGAATGGCTGTAATGCCATCGCTTGTGCCGGCGATTTTAAAATCCATATCGCCGGAGTGGTCTTCCAGGCCTTGGATATCAGTTAAAATTTTGTATTTTTTTTCATCATTTGGGTCAACAATCAGGCCCATGGCAATGCCGGCAACCGGTTTTTTAAGCGGCACGCCAGCATCCATTAGGGAGAGAGTTGAACCGCAAACCGATGCTTGGGACGAAGAGCCGTTGGAGGAAAGCACTTCGGAGACGACACGGATGGTATAAGGAAAAGTTTCTTTGTCTGGAATCATAGGCAGGAGCGCTTTTTCAGCCAGAGCGCCATGGCCGATATCGCGCCTGCTGGGGCCTCTTAAAGGCGCGACTTCTCCCACTGAAAATGGCGGAAAGTTGTAATGGTGCATATAGCGCTTTTTGCCAGATTCCTCCATAGTGTCAAGTGTTTGCTCGTCACCGGGAGCGCCCAAAGTAACAACTGAAAGAACTTGCGTTTCACCGCGTTCAAAAAGACCGGAGCCATGGGTGCGCGGCAGGACTCCGACTGCGGCCGAGAGCTGCCTGATTTCATTTAATTGGCGGCCGTCAGGACGTTTTTCTTGTTCTAAAATCAGGGCATGCATTTTTTTATCAATGTATTCGTCAACCAAAGTGACGCCAATCTTACGCTCATCTTTACTGATTTCATTGTCGGCCTTGAGGAGAATGTCAAGTTCGTTTTTAGCAGTTTCAATATTATTCTTCAATTCCTCTTTAGTCTGATAACTAAAAATTGAATCAATTCTTTCAGCTGTCATAAAAGCGTTGACTTTGTCATGAATTTTTTTCTGGCTGGCAAGTTCTTCAGTTGAGAGCTCTTGCTGAATATTAATTTTTTTCTGACCGACTTGGCCAGTGATTTCTTCAATTAATTTAATTATTTTACTACTATGTTTTTGGGCAAATTTAATGGCTGCTAAAATATCATCCTCTTTGGCTTCATTGGCGCTGGCTTCAATCATCACAATTTTTTCAACATTAGCAGCGACAAAAAGATCAAGATCGCTTTTTTGTCTGGCTTCGTATGAGGGATTTAAAACCAGCTCGTTGTTAATTCTGCCAACTCTAACTGCGGCAATCGGACCTAGCCAAGGGATGTTGGAAATAGACAGGGCGCAAGAGGCGGCAATCAGGCCCAGCACGTCAGCATCATTTTCATTATCAAAAGAAAGGACGGTCACAATAATCTGCACGTCATTTTTAATGGTTTGGGGAAAAAGCGGGCGGATGGAGCGGTCAATAACGCGGCCGGAAATAACTGCTTCATCGCTGGCTCTGCCTTCTCGCTTGATAAATCTAGAGCCTTTGATTTTGCCGGCGGCATAGAGTTTTTCGTCAAAATCTACCATTAAGGGGAAGTAGTTAAGGCCTTCGCGGATGTTGGGGCTAAGAACGACTGTAGAGAGGACAACGGTGCCGCCGTATTGGACGGTGCAAGCGCCATTAGCCTGAGCGGCAAATTTGCCGCTAGTGATAGTGAGAGTTTTCCCGCCAATTTGAGTGGAAAACTCACGGACATTTTTTTCCATAGAGAGTGTGGTTTTTAACCACCAAACTGCAAGCTTTAAATAAGCCTGAGTGTTTGGTGGCCAAAATAGTTAATTAATAATATTTAAAATTATTTATCGCTGGGCTTATCAGTAGATTTTTTTTCTTCAACGTTGATTTCCTCGTCAATCAGTTCCTTTTCAACCGCTTCTTCTTTTTTATCTGTTAGTCCTGGGATTTCAATTTTTTTCTTAAGTTTGAGTTTTTCCACTAATTTCTCGTATTCTTTTTCTTCCGTTTTAGCTAAATATTGCAAAAGTTTGCGTCTTTGGTTGACTTTTCTAAATAAGCCGCGTCTAGAAGAAAAGTCTTTTTTATGGCTTTTTAGGTGCTCGCTCAATTCTTTGATTTCTTCAGTTAAAATTGCGACTTGGACTTGGGGTGAGCCAGTGTCATCATTATGAGTTTTAAATTTTTTAATAATGCCTGCTTTTTTCTTTGGGTCTAGCATATTTGTTTGCCGGCACGTTATACCTAGTTTTACCGTTATAGGAAGAACCAAGAGTAACGTGTTAATTGATAATGAATAACAAATCGTATTATTTATTAATAAGAATGTTAGCACAGCAGAGGAAAAAATCAAGTTAATAAAGAGTTGCTATGTCGTTTTTGGCTAATATTGGCAAAATATATTTATTTGCCAAAAAAAATAATATATGATAATATGTATTTAATAAAAGGTTATGCTATTTTAATTAAATAATTTACGAATTTTTAATTTTTTAGAGCAGGAAAGGTATTAAGTAATTAGTAAAGTGATCAGGTGCTCGTTAATTTTTGGTTATGATGAGATTTCAAGCTGCTAATATTTCTACTAATATTCGGGTTCTTATTAGAACTACTATTTTACTCGTGGATAGAATTTTTTGTTTATCCACAACCTTCAATTTCCTGTCTTTAGAATAAAGAAGGAAGATCTATGGAAGTCATAATATTTTTGTTTGTGCTAAGTGCCGGCATTGCCGCTGGTTACTTTTTTAGACGTACCATGGCAAGACACGACGCAGAAACCGCCGAGGCCAAAGTTGACAAGATAATTACAGAGGCTAAAGAGAGTCAAAGGGAAATTATCATCGAGGGGAAAAATAAGGCGCTTGAAATTTTGGAAAAAGCCAAGCTTGAAGAGGATAAAAGAAGGGGGGAACTGCGGGATATCCAAAGACGGTTGGAAAAAAGAGAAAGTCTTTTTGACCAGAAACTTTTGGAATTTGAAGATAAGAGAAATAAACTTTCTGAAAAGGAGAAGAATTTGGAAGTCTTAAAAGAGGATTTGCGAACAATAAAACAGAAAGGGATGGAAAAGCTGGAGAAGATATCACAGCTCTCTCAAGCTGAAGCTAAGGAGGTATTAATAAAAAATATTGAATCAGCGGTCAAAGATGAGCTGTATCAAAGAGTGCGCAAGCTGGAAAAAGAGAATAGCGAGGAGCTTGAGGGAAAAGCCAAGCAAATTTTATCAGACGTAATTGAGCGCTGTGCTACCAGCCATAGCGCTGATACAACGACGACGACAGTCATACTGCCAAACGATGAGATGAAAGGCAGGATTATTGGCAAGGAAGGGAGAAATATTAAAACGATTGAGCAGCTGACCGGCACAGAACTCATAATTGATGAAACGCCGGGCACGATCTGGGTATCTGGCTTTAGTCCAATTAGACGGCAGGTAGCCAGAGTTGCCCTGGAAAAACTGATGGCTGACGGCCGAATTCATCCAGGCAGGATTGAAGAGGCGATTGAGGCAGCTAAAAAAGATTTAGCCATAGAGATTAAAAAAGCTGGCGAGGAGGCAATGTATCAGGTGGGAGTCGGTGGTTTAGATCCGAAATTGGTGCAGATTTTGGGCAGGCTTAAATTTAGAACAAGTTATGGCCATAATGTCTTGCAGCATTCAATAGAGGTTGGGCTTTTATCAGGGTTATTAGCAGAACAGCTGGGAGCTGATGTCACCATCGCTCGCAAAGGCGGGTTGCTCCATGATATTGGCAAAGCCGTGGACCATGAAGTCAAAGGCGGTCACCCTGAAATTGGTTATGATATTATGAAAAAATTCGGTTTGCCGGATGAGATTGCCAAAATTTCACTGGAACACCATATGGATCATCCGGAAACATTAGAAGGGGTGATTGTCAAAACTGCTGATGCAATTTCTGGGGCCAGGCCGGGGGCGAGAAAAGATACTTATGAACAATATGTTCAGCGGCTTGAGGATTTGGAAGCAACGGCTAAAAATATTACCGGGGTTGAAAAGTGTTATGCCATTCAGGCCGGCCGTGAACTGCGCGTATTTGTCCAGCCGGAAACAGTGGATGATTGGAATGCCAAAAAGATTGCCAGAGAGGTGGCTAATAAGATTGAGGAGGAATTAAAATATCCGGGTGAGATTAAAGTGACTGTGATTCGCGAGATGAGAGTGGAAGAATACGCGAGATAGTTTGCTAAAAATAGCCAAAAATGATATAAATGATATATTAGTAGTAGATTTTAAAGGTCAATATCTATTAAACGTGTTTATAAATTAACACGGTTAAATATGAATAAAATTGGATTAATTGAAAAATTAGCTGAAAAGCTCCAGATGGATAAAAAGGATGTGACTAAAGTGTTGGAAGGGTTTGAAGAATTAGTAATCAGCTCGCTGCAGCAAGGCGAAGAGGTAACATTGACTGGCTTTGGTACATGGCTGGCTAAGTTTAGATCTGCTCGAGGCGGAGTGAATCCGCAGAAACCCAATGAACATATCAAGGTACCAGCGGTAACTGTGCCAAAATTCAGAGCAGGGAAAACTTTAAAGGATGCCTTGAAGAAAAAGGCCGAGTCTGCCTCATTAACGGACGGAGAGCCCAAAGAAGAAGTGAAGGAAGATGAGCCAAAGAAAAGCGAAGGAGAAGTTTAAATAGATTAGCTTTATTGATCCGTCAAGATTAAGAGAGGCCAATTTTTGGTATATCTGTTTTTTTGTTTGCTCTTGTGACGCTCCTGCCCGCCATTGCCTTTGCCCCTGTGGTGAAATGGATATCATTTTTGGCTTCGGACCAAAAGTTTCGGGTTCGAGTCCTGACAGGGGTAATGGCAATGGCAGGTAAATCGGATGTCATTAGGGCGAATACATGCGCCGTTAGCTCAATTGGCAGAGCAGGTGGCTCTTAACCACAAGGTTATAGGTTCGATTCCTATACGGCGCACAATTCATAACTTGGTCGGAAAATTCCCCCGCGCGCTTGCGCGCGGTGAGGAGGAGGGGGTGGGCGAAATCCGAATCTGCCTTGCAAGCAAATGCGAATTCGGTGGGCGGGCAAAATGAGACGGAGACGGATTTGTCTCGTAATTGTAGGTTCGTTCCAACTTTTTTGAAATAGTCGCGAATTTCAAAAAAGTTGTCGCTTGAAACCAATTGCGTGGCTTTTTTCATATCCAAAATCCATTCTCGCAAAGGTTCGACCCAATTCTTTCTCTCCTGTCGAGCGGAGTCCATTTTGTGAGCGAGAGAGACTTTTTGCAAGAGAAGCTCGTCCTTTTTAGCGAGATAATTTGCTTTTGGAATATCGCCGTCAAGATAGAGTGTAATCAAATTGTCGAGCTTCTCTTGCGTCTCTCGCCCATTGCCTCTAATCCGCTCGACAACGCTTCCCGACGATACATTTTCTTCTTTTTCCCATTCGTCAGTTTTTTTCGTCATGTAGTCAATCCAGTCGTCGGGAAGCGTGATTTGTTGAAGCCGTTCTCTGATTTGAGAGACGAGCTTTTTTTCTCGCAAATATCCTTGCTCACATTTTCCATTCTTTTTCGTGCACCGATAATAGCGATACAAACCGCCATGACCTTTCGCCCATTGCGCGGTTATCATTCCTCCACACTCGCCACAACGAAAAAGTCCGGTAAATGGAAAATCGTGATGTTTCTTTGATTTGCGAGGTTTTGCTCGTTCTCTCAATCTTTTCTGCACGGCTTCAAACAAATCAGGAGAAAGAATTGGCGCAAATGTGCCGTCATACCATTCGCCGTGATGTTTTACAAAACCGAGATATGCCCGATTGCAAAGCATGGCGGAGACGGCACATTTGCTAAGTGGCGTTCCATTTTTCGTGACAATACCATGTTCCGCCAAAAACTGCGAGATTGATTCGTAACAATGTTTCCCTGTGGCGAATTCCTTAAAAGCGCGAACAACAAGACGAGATTTCAATTTGTCAGGTTCAATATTTCTCGTCTTGACATTATTCACATATCCAAACGGCGCTTTTGTCAGCCATTCGCCACGGCGCAGTTTTTGGCGGATACCTCGCTCAACATTTTGTTTTAAATTGTCCGAAAAATATTTGGATTGCCCGAACGCCACTTGCAACATAAAAAGTCCTTGCGGGGTTGGTTCAAACCAAAATGTCGGAAAGCGTAAAGAAACGATTTTGGTCGTGTCCACGGCGTAGATGATGCGCCCGCCATCAATGGAATTACGAGCAAGACGATCTGGATGCCATGCGAGAATACCCACGCCGTCCATTGACTCAATGCGGGACATCATCTCGCCGAATTTCTCACGACCCGGTTTCTTTGCGCTTTTCGACTCTTGAAATTCCTGAAGAATTTCAAGATTTTCTTTACGCGCGAACTCGCGAAGCTCAAAAAGCTGTGCCTCAATGGACATAATTTGTTTATCATCGTCCTCGGTGGACTTTCGCGCGTAGAGAAAATATTTTGGTTTGTTCATATTTGTTTTTGGATTATGAAAAAAGAAGAATCCGTTGCCGTCTCATTTCTTGCTTTCCTGCCCGCCCACCGAATTCGCATTTGCTTGCAAGGCAGATTCGGATTTCGCCCACCCCCTCCTCCTCACCGCGCACAAGCGCGCGGGGGAATTTTCCGACCAAGTTATGAATTGTGCTGTAATCATACACTTTGCTCGAACCTTTTTCGAACAGCAGACGGACTAATCTGCGCGCCTCGTCCGCTCCCTTCGGTCGCGGGCAAACCCCAAAATTTTCCTTACCTTTCTTATTTTCCTCGGCGGGGGGTGTGGGGGGAGCCGACAAAAAATGGAAAGGAAATTTTTGGTTTTGCTTCGCCTCTTCCACACTTGAATTATAGTACAAGATTGTTTGAAAGTGCAATATCTCGTATGCTATAATTATGTTGATAAGTAAAAGACTTGGGGATAACATCAAGAAAATACGCACCCGTAAGGGAATGTCGCAAGGCGACATTTGCCGAGCTATTGATATGGATAGAGGGTATATGAGTGCCATTGAAAATGGTAAGAAAAATATCACAATTTCTCAACTTGAAAAATTGGCGCAAGCTCTCGGCGTTTCGGTCGATAAACTTTTGAAGTAAGGATTTTTTTGGCTTCCCTTGCGCGGTGTTGACTTTTATGGTCTGATATGCTACCTTTATATCGAAGTCTAGACATGGTGTTTAGATAAATTGAACCTTGAAAACGGAGGAATAAATCATGGGACTTTTCAGCCCAGTGCGTGAAGGAAGTTGGTGGCTTCGGAGCAAAAGCGATCATCGCTGGAACTCCGATGGTCGCACCTATGTCGGCGGATTTGTCATGCCGGATGAGTGCAAACAGAAACTCGAAGAGCTAAAGGGAAAGCTCGGTGAACCACCGGAAGATCTCGAATGGGGGTACATGAAAGATTAACCCTACATCCCAAACAGAAAGGAGCGGATGAAAAATGAAAGAAAAGCTAGCTGTGTACGCCGGTACATTCGATCCACTCACTATCGGTCATCTTTGGATGATCGAGCAGGGAGTGGCTTTGTTCGACAAGGTCATCGTTGCCATCGGTATCAATCCCGAGAAGCGTTGTATGTTCTCGGCTGATGAACGGCTTGAAATGCTTCAACAATCGGTAAAGCAATTTCCGAATGTCGAGGTCAGTAGCTTCACAAATCAGTTTCTTATCATTTACGCCCAATCGGTAGGCGCACAATTCGTGCTTCGTGGCATCAGAACCGAAAGCGACTACGAGTACGAGCGGGTTATGAGAAACATCAATGGTGACCTAAACTCCTGCATCACGACAGTTTTCCTGATGCCGCCACGTGGAATCGCCGAAGTCAGTTCAAGCATGGTGAAGGGATTGATTGGCCCAGAAGGCTGGGAAATAATAGTGAAGGGCTACCTCCCCGAACCAGTCTTTGAGAAACTGAAGGAGAATCACTATGCGAAATCAAAGTGAACAACAATGGCAGGCATTATGGGAACGCATCGGTGCACAGGGAGACGCGAGCGCGGCTTACAACGATCTCGTCGCGCGATACTCCGAACTGCACCGAGCGTATCACACACTCGTCCACATCGAGTATTGTCTCGATGAATTCGAGCAAGTCCGACAACTCGCAATCAATCCCGACGCTGTGGAGTTGGCTCTTTGGTATCACGACGCAATTTACGATACCAAAACCAAAGACAGTGAGGAGAGAAGTGCGGCGTTTGCGATGGAGATGGTGAGAAATACTTCGTTGCCCGACAGCTTCGGACAATCGGTAGCAAATCTCATCATGGCAACGAAGCACTCCGATAGTCCCACTGATCCAGATGCCCAGCTTCTCGTAGACATCGATCTTTCTATTCTCGGGCAGTCCGAGAAAAAGTTTGACGAATACGAGTTGCAGGTTCGCAGGGAGTACGAGTGGGTACCAAAGGATGCGTTCGTCACTGGGCGGTCAGCAATACTAAAATCGTTTCTCGACCGACCGACCATCTACTCGACGCAGTTCCTCCACAACAAGTACGAAACGCAAGCTCGGCGAAATATCGCCAAATCACTTGCTCGCCTTCGGGCGTAACATGGGCACTTCTCGCAAGAGAGTGCCCATTCTTTTTTAATATTTTGTATTCAAGGGAGCAATCCCCGCCGTTTTATAATATCTCCTAAAAACGGCGGGGATTTGTGCGCGCACAGGGCGGGCGGGGCAAGCACATACAGATTTGTTTGTGCCTCGCACAATCCATATTCTTTGAGTTACCACGACCAGTGAACGAAGCCACAGAGTTCAGAGCTACCACAGAACGCCGAGAGGAAGCGCCTCGTCTCGCCGCAAGGACGGAGAAATGAGCGACAAGGTATCACTTAAAGTGATAAAATAGAACTAGCTCATTTTGTAGTCTGAAGAGGCGAAGCAAAACCAAAAATTTCCTTTCCATTTTTTGTCGGCTCCCCCCACACCCCCCGCCGAGGAAAATAAGAAAGGTAAGGAAAATTTTGGGGTTTGCCCGCGAC
>Ga0210017_1004922_pt1 | contig 10818 bp, 11 predicted proteins | sample CryGeyCG2014_020_FD_183966 | JGI IMG/M metagenome (GOLD analysis project Ga0210017, IMG submission 183966) | Groundwater microbial communities from aquifer - Crystal Geyser CG08_land_8/20/14_0.20 (SPAdes) (version 2) | ecosystem: Environmental > Aquatic > Deep subsurface > Groundwater | place... | reverse complement strand
GATATAATAAGAGATACTGCAAAAAAAGAGGGTATGCTTACACTTGGAGAATCTGCTATAGAAAAATTAAAAATGGGTGTAACAACGATTGACGAAGTTATCCAATTGATAAGGGGACAAAAATGATGGAGATAAATTCATTTCTGGATGAAATGATTGAGAAAAGAGCAACAGATCTCCATATAACTGTTGGACTTTCAGTTCAATTCCGCATTGATCAGCGATTGGTAAGTTCAGACTCCACAAGCCTTACTCCAGAACTTGCGAAAGAACTTATATATTCTCTTCTCACCCCTGAGCGGATAGAGAAATTCGAGCGGGAACACGAACTTGACTTCTCATTCGGAATAGATAATAAGGCAAGGTTTAGAGGGAATGTATTCATTGAGAAAGGAAACATAGCATGTGCAATAAGATACTTGTCCTCGAGGATACCTACATTCCAGGAGTTGGGATTGCCGAATATAACCAAGGATATTGTCAGAAAAACAAAAGGTCTTGTTCTCGTTACAGGTGCCACAGGTTCAGGCAAATCAACGAGTCTCGCATCTATGGTCCAGAGGATAAATGAGGAGAGAGCATGTCATATAATAACAATAGAGGACCCGATAGAATATGTTTTCCAGCACAGAAAGTCCATAGTTCACCAGAGAGAGGTCGGAAGGGATACAAATTCATTCGCGAACGCTCTAAAGTACTGTCTGAGGGAAGACCCGGATGTTATATTAGTTGGCGAGATGAGGGATATTGAAACCATAAGTTTTGCGCTTACAGCGGCAGAGACAGGGCATCTCCTCCTTTCAACTCTTCATACAAACTCAACTGTAGGTTCCATTGAGAGAATAATAGATGTATTTCCATCTACCCAGCAGAGGCAGATAAGAACACAGCTTGCAAATACCTTAGAGGCAATATTTGCTCAGGCACTTTTACCGGCTACGGGTGGAGGTCTTGTGCTTGCAACTGAGATTCTCATTGCTACATCTGCTGTGCGTGCAATGATAAGAGATGGCAGGGAACACGAAATATATAGTGTAATCCAGACCGGTCAAAAATATGGTATGCAGACCTTAAATATGAGTCTCGCAAAACTTGTCAAAAATGGAAAAGTTAAACGCTCTATAGCCCTTTCTCATACGCTAAAGCCGGAGGAACTGACAAGAATACTGGATGGGAAGTAGGGAAAAATTAAACACTGAATGACACCGACTATCACCGAAAAAAGAGAATTATTTTTAGTTAAATATCTTTTTATTCAGTGTTCTTCGGTGTTGAATTAATCAGTACTTAAAAAATCAAGAATGAAAGAATTAGTATATGGGGAGTTAACTCAAAAGGTACGCCAAGCAGCATTTGATGTCCATCATTACTTTGGAAATGGCTTTCTTGAGAAGGTTTACGAAAATGCTTTAACCTATAAATTACGCTGGTTAGGAATTGAATGTCAACAACAAGCTCCACTGAAGGTTTATTTTGAAAATAAAGTAATAGTCGGTGAATATTTCGCAGATTTAGTGGTTGAAAACAAAATTATTATTGAATTAAAGGCTGTTGAGAACTTGGAAAAGATTCATTTTGCCCAATTGAAACATTATCTTAAGACAACGGGATTTCGTCTTGGTATTCTTATCAATTTTGGCAGGACAAAGTTAGAATTTAAGAGGGTTGTTTTATGAATAAATTAAACACTGAATGACATTGAGTATCACCGAAAAAAGAAATAAATAATTAAACACTGAATAACACTGAAGTAAGAAATAAAGGAAAAAATCTTTTTTCAGTGTCTTTCGGTGTTGAATGAATCACTGTTCTTCGGTGTTGAATAAAATGATAAAAAAGATAGATAACAACGGGTTTACTCTCATTTCAGTTCTTGTGACTTCTCTCATACTTGCAGTTGGTCTTCTTGCACTTGTAAGGATATTTTCTGCCAGTCCTTTAATAAATGCTGTAACAGACAGAATCTCTCAGTCCACCAATTATGCACAGGATAAAATTGAGGAATTCAGGGCGCTTGGATACGATAGCCTTGAGGCTATAATAGATGCGGGTGACACCACCGGTACAGACACAATTGGGCATATTATAAGAGAATACAGCCTGTCTCTTGATACTGTCGATGTCGATTTAATCCAAATGGAGGTTGAATGCTCCTGGCAGCCACTCTCTATCGGGGGAGGGAAAAAAGTCAGGTTTGTAACACTTATGTCCGAGCGTTAATGTAGAAAAATCAAACACCGAAAGACACAAAGAGATTGATTACAGATTGTAGATTGCAGTATTTTTCACCACAAAGAGCACAAAGGACACAAAGAGGCTTCAGATTTTAGTCAGGGCATCTTAAGCGTTATTGCGGTAATAACACAATGACTCAATAACTAATGACCATTTACAATTGACGATTGTCAATTGAAAATTGAAAAGAATGGGATTTATTAGAAGATTTATGGGTAATATCAAAGGTGTTGCCCTCGTCGAGTTACTAATAGTAGTTGCCATAAGCGGTGTTATAGGCACCGTGATTGTTGCAATTCATCTGACTCAGGAACGAATATACGCGAGTGAGGATGCCTATATGAATATGTACCGCAGCACCAGAACTGTAATAGATAGAATAACAAACACTTTAAGAATGGCGGGCTACAATCCGAGAGATGTTTCTCAATTTAACCCTGGTATTGACTCCGCGGACAGTGATTGTATAGTAATAGTTATTGATTATAACGGTGATGGTATACTGGACAGCAATGAGAGAGTAGTACACACATCGCACAGCTTTGCCTCACAAGGTATCGATTCTCTCGGGTTTGTATATCTGGATCGCAGGCATAGTCCTCTACCCCTCCCTGTCCCTGATACTTTACGCCCGTTTATAAACTCTGTGAGGGTGACCCTCGTTATAAGACGAGGTGAAAAACTTGCAGGACCTGAAAGATATGAGTTATCAAGAGAGGTTCAACTACGGAACTAAAAAGAAAAGATAAATAAACACCGAAGGTCGCCGTAAGGCACGAAGAGATTGTAGATTACAGATTTTAGATTGTGGGCGAATAGCAATTCGCCCCTACTTTATGTTCTTTGTGAACTTTGTGGTAAGAAAGTAATCGGGGGATTTATGTTGAAGAACGAAGATGGAATGTCAGTAGTTATAGTCTTCGGGATTATGATATTACTTGGTTTGTTGGCATTTGCGCTCGTTAATAGAACCGTAGGTGAGAGACAAATCACTACCTATCTTGTAAGGTATGAAATCGCTTTCAGCGCAGCAGAGGGTGGTTTGGAAAAAGCGCTGCTTGAGCTTAAACGAGATTTTGCGGATAATACCACACCAAGCTGGGCAGATAGTTTTATTAACGATATCAGAGTTGGCCCTGATAGTATTTATGACACCCTATATAATACAACTTCGCTGGGTGATGGAGGTTATTTTGTTGAGTTAAAGAATGTGCCAGATGGTTTGGGCGGATTTCTTGCAGACGAGATTTGGGTCAAGTCAACCGGCATTGCTGATGGGGGAGTTAAAAGGGTAATTGAAGCCTATGTAGAGGTAGAAAACCTTTCACCCTGGGATAATGTCATTTCTGCTGGTAAAGGGTCAGCCGATGCCGTTATAAAGGGTAATGCGCTAATTTGCGGCTCCGTACATGTCTTAGGTGAGGGTTTAACCCCTTTTGATGAGGCAATTGAGATGAGTGGTGGAGCTGGTATTCGTAATTACTACGATGGAATGGAGGCTGCCCTATTATATAGAATTCCACCTCTTCCAACAACGATATTCAATGGAGAAGAAGTGCAAACCTTAGAGGCTACGCTCAGGGTGAAGCATGGAAGAGTAAACCTATCTGGTACTGGTACAGTGGGAAAGCCCGATATATTAGGCAACGACTATAAGGAGACTATAGATGGGGTTTATGTTACTGATGGATACGGAGGGACTGCAGGGGTAGGGAATATTTATTCAGATAATGGTACTGAAAGTGCGTATGATTTAGAAGATATTGTTCAATTTCCAAGGCTTGATGACCCTTACACTGAGCCAAAGACAGGTACAGATTATTCGAGTTATCAGGAGTACTTAAAGTCCATAGCCTATGTGGTCACAGATGCTGCCGAGTTGACCGTCCTTTCCAATATTACACCTAACTCCACCTTCACTATTGGTGATGCTACTAATTACATTTCTATGGATAGTGCTACCCTTGCTATTAATGGCGTCATTTATATAGACAACGGTGGTGATTTAAATATGAACATAGCAGAAACCAAGAAAACGATTACCTATACAGGAAAAGGTGATATCCTTGTCACAGGGAATGTGAACATAAATGTTAATCTGCTTACACCATACAGTCCGAATTCCTTCCCGACAAACATCTTGGGTGTTATGACTCCTAACAACATAACTTTTAATGCAGCCAATATAAATGTCATGGGAGTGTTCCTGGGAGAAGACAGAATCACTGTCAAAAAGCAAACCGATTTTGTTGGCAGTATTGTATCTAACTATTTAGACTTACAACAGACCCCCCATATTTACCAGGTTCCCGTATTAGCAACCAATCTTTCACCCAATATGATAGCGGGCGGCCCTGTTTGGGTGATTGGGGTACGCACCTGGCGTGAATTGAAAGGTTAATGAAAGAATTTAAGGAATTGTAGAGGACGAAATTGTGCGAAGCGAAGTAGCGAAAAAATCGAGCACCTTTTCTTCGTATCTCTTTCCCTCCTTTAGATAGCATTCCAGATGTTCCGCATCAGAAACAATCCATAGATATTTTGGCTCGCCGGCTGTATTGAATATTTCCATCCCCTCAGATACCGGCATCTCTCTGTCTTCCCTGCTATGGATTATTAAAATAGGTCTTGGAGAAATTTTATGCAGGTGATGCTTAAGGTTCAGTTCTTTTGGTTTGAATCTGAGACTTATGCCAGCAGTCCATATTGCTGGCGGCAGGAACGGATATTTTGGTGCATGATAGTAGCATTTTGCAAATGAGTATACAGCAGAATGAAAAGATAGATATGCGCCTTCACTTACTACTGCGTTGATGTCAGGAGTGAGAGATGCCCCGAGTAACGCAACTGTTCCGCCCATAGAGAACCCCATCGCTCCTATTCTATTTTCTCCTTTTTCTTTGAGAAATGATACTCCTGCAAGGAGATCTTTTATCTCATAGTAACCCAGAGACGAATATTTTCCTTCACTGTTACCGTGACCTCTGAAATCAAACAAAAGTATGTTGTATCCAGCGCGGTTCAGAAATCTTGCCTGTGGCAGACAATCGCCTTTATCCATCCCATAGGGATGACACAGAATTATCGTTCTCTTCTCAGTACCTTTTATATACCATCCTCTTATGTCTATCCCGTCCTCTGTTAAGAAATTTATATCTCTATACTCCATACCGAAGTCTTCAGGCGAGTAAGGTGAACGGAATCTTGGAGGAGATATTATTAACTGTGAGGCTTTAAAACAGTAAACGAAGAAAATAAGAAGGAGATAAATAGTCACTCTTTTTGGGAGGCTCTTTACAAATTTTGAGACGACAAATACGATAGCAAGCGATGAAATGAGGACAATTAAGGCTGGGTAGTTATAGGACATAAGCCTTTCAATAAAAGAATTCACCACAAAGACACAAAGATTGTCAATATTTTCATTTTATTATAAAAAGGTCAATTTGTCAAGAAAAATTTGCTTCGCAAATGCTTTTCTCCAAAAGTCAACATTTTTTGCAGAACCTAACTACTGAAAGTATAAAGACTTAAGAGCGATTTTTCAAGGAGTACCCCCCTACTAAATTCCTATCCGTCAAGAAAAAAATTTTTAATTTTTTCCTTGACAAAGTATATAAATTATGGTATAATATACAAAGAAGCCAAAAAAGTTAGGCAAAAATTTTTCACTATAAGGGAGGATAAGATATGATAAGGAAAGCGACAGTAGGAGTGTTCCTGGGAGTGGCACTTGTCCTTGCTTGTGCCAATCCTGTGAAGGTAGGTCTGCAGGGGCTTCAGTCTGATGTAAATTCCCTTGCGGAGAAGATAGAGGCAGGAGTGCTTCTTACAGAACAGGTTGCAGCACTTGAACAGGAAGTAACTGCAAAGCCAGCAGAGGAGTTTCTATCTAATATAGAGGAACTCAATGGAGAAATCGAGAAGGTAGTTCTACTTGAGGCACAACTTACAACGATTGGCGATTCGCTGGCAGTTCTGGACAAGAGTCCAAGGGCAACGGAGCCGCTTAAGAAGGACATCTCTGCCCTCAGTGAGAGGATAGAAGAACTTGCCGGCAAAGTTGCGGTTCTAAGAGAGGCAGATGCAAAACTTGATGAATTGGAAATAAAGATAGAGGAAGCAAAGAAACCAGAATAAGCGAGAATGAATAATTACGATAGCCTTAAAAAGGAGGTAAGTTAACTTACCCCCTTTTTATTTTTCCTCATCTATCCCTTTCATCGCATCCTTGAATTCTCGAATTCCCTTCCCGAGAGCCTTTCCAACCTCTGGGAGTCGCTTTGCCCCAAAGAGCAAAAGGACAACCAGGAGTATGAGAACTATTTCTTGCCATCCTAATGCCATACATCCCCCATATAGTAATATCAAACCACAGATTACACGGATTTTACAGATTATTTTATTTTTCACAAATTTTTCTTATCTCTTATATTCTCTTCCCTGCCTGCCGGCAGGCGGGCAATCCCTGTCGATTCTTTTCTCGACAGGGAACTTAAGAGATCAAAAGAGATTGTTTATTCCACATATATATCTATCGAACTTTCACTATCTCTAATCTCCAAAAATTTATATCTACCGCCTCCCATCTCCTTAATGGATTCTGCAAGAGCATTAAGAAAAACAGTGTCTAACTCATTCATTATGTCTACCCCGAATTTTGATAATACCTTAAATGCCCACAATGGTATTTTTATTGTAGCACTTCCATCTTTTTTATCCTCTATCTCCGCACGAAACCATTCTGGATTTTTCTCTCCTCGTTCCAGTATCTTATCTTTTCCTACAATGACCATAAGCATCTTCTCTTCTTCCGTATCTACATCTATTAAAGTGTCTCCAATATGGAGTTCTACATCTTTGAGTCCTTCGCCAATTCCCTCTCCTCCTTTCATAAACATATCTGTATATTCAATGAGTGATAAAGGAAGATAAAGATTGAAATATTCTTTCTCTGATGTAACAGAAAGACGGACAAAGCCTTGTGGTATTGTTAATAGTAGAAAGGCGAGAATATGGAACATAAAACCTCCTCTTCGTGACACGTGCTTTTAGGACGTTCACCCTGCACCTATACATAAGTGCGGGGCAGGAATTTCCGCAGATTAGCATGATTTTTTTCTTTTTCATTTTATTTTTTCCAACTTCTTTGTGTCAAATGTCTTACAATCATCAATTTTTAATCCGGTTTATCTGCGTCCATCTGCGTTCTAATTATTAGATATATAATTCAGAGATTACGGCAGTTTTATAAACCCTTCCTTCATAAGTGCATGTGTTTCGTCCCTTGCTCTCTTTATCTTTTTTTCCGCACACTTCATCAACTCTTCCTTTGAGAGTTTAACACGGGCAACGCCTTGTTCTATTGCTTTGAGTCCAACGGCAACCGCCTCTCTCGGAAATACTTCCCACTCGCCCATACTGGGTATAATATACTCCTCGTGAAGTCCCTTATCCTCCGCACACTTTGCCAGCTCCTCTGCGGCTGCGATACACATCTCATCAGTGATGGTGGTTGCCATAACATCAAGGGTGCCCCTGAATATTCCTGGAAAACCGAGAGAGTTATTAATTTGGTTAGGGAAGTCGGACCTGCCTGTTGCTATTACCCTTGCTCCTGCTTCTTTTGCTTCCCAGGGCCATATCTCCGGGATGGGATTTGCACAGGGGAATACTATAGCATCCTTCGCCATACTTTTTACCCACTCTGGTTTTATGGTTCCCGGGCCCGGTTTTGATGCGCCTATGCAAACATCTGCTCCTTTCATTGCATCCGCAACCCCACCTTTTAGACCTTCAGCATTTGTTATCTGACAGAGTTCCCATTTCTCCTTATACTTTTCTATAAGGTCTGTTCTTCCCTTGTGAAGAGTGCCTTTCGTATCGCAAAGTATAATATTCCCAGGCTCCACACCTGCTTTTATGATTACCCATGCTGTTCTTATATTCGCTGCACCTGCTCCAACCAGCACTATTTTAACTTTGTTCAGTTCTTTCCCCACCAGTTTTACTGCGTTTATAAGACCCGCACATATTATGGCAGCGGTCCCCTGCTGGTCATCGTGCCAAACAGGTATTCTTGCCTTTTTCCGGAGTTCGTTGAGGACATAGAAGCATTTTGGCTGGGCTATATCCTCAAGGTTTATTCCGCCGAATGAGGGCTGAATAAGGAGTGCAGTCTCTATTATTTTGTCAGGGTCTTTTGTATCAAGACATATAGGAAATGCGTCAACTCCTCCAAGATACTTAAAGAGAAGTGCTTTTCCCTCCATAACGGGTAGCCCTGCCTCAGGACCTATATCGCCGAGTCCAAGCACCCTTGTACCATCGGAGATGACTGCAACGAAGTTGGACTTGTTAGTATGTTCAAATACCTTTTCGGGATTTGCTTCTATATCCCTGCAGGGTTTTGCAACTCCAGGAGTGTACCAGATTGCGAAGTCATCGAAGCTACGCACACAACACTTTGGAACCACTTCTACCTTTCCTTGATAGAAAGGATGAAGCTTCATAGCATCCTCGCCGGGTTTCTTTGCTTTTGCGAGGAGCTCCTCCACAGACATTTTTTTCTCTGCCATATCCCCCCCTATAATGATATCAAACCTGCCTGCCGGCAGGAATCAAAAAGCAAAATGCAAAATTAAAGCACGATTTCAAATCGTGCCTACATTTTTTCTGACGCTGATTTTCACTGAGTAATTGTAGGCACAAATTCAATTTGTGCAGACTGACTTGTCTGGAAGAATTTGGAAAATTGGAATTTAGATATTGTTTAGGATTTAGAAATTATTATTTAGAATTTCTACATTGACCTGTGTATTTTTGATTTTTGATTTATCTCTGGCTTTTGTTTTTTGCCAGTTTCACTGGTTACATACTGTTCTATGATCTTTATTGCACAGTAATTACCGCACATAGTGCAGGTTCCAACACCTTTCTCTGCTGCTATCTTTTCAGGATTTATTGCGAGCTTTCTCTGCTTCTTCCAGTCAAGTCTCCTTCTTGCTGTGGATATTTTTTTATCAATATCAAGTGCTCCGCTTAACCCTTTCGCAATATCGCCCGCGTGTGCAGCAATCCTCGTCGCAATAACCCCCTCCTTTACATCGTCCTCTGTTGGAAGGCCAATATGCTCTGCAGGAGTAACATAACAGAGAAAATCTGCTCCATAGGCTGCTGCAAGCGCTCCCCCTATTGCAGATGTAATATGGTCATAACCAGGTGCTATATCCGTTACAATTGGACCAAGAACATAAAACGGGGCGCCCTTACATATACTCTTTTCTATCTCTACATTCATCTTCACTTCGTGAATGGGGATGTGTCCGGGACCTTCTATCATTACCTGAACACCTGCCTCAAGTGCTCTATCTCTCAGTTCTCCAAGCACTATCAACTCCTCTATCTGAGGTCTATCTGTTGAATCAATTATTGAACCGGGACGGAGTCCGTCCCCAAGAGAGAGCGTCAGATCATACTCCCTTGCAATGTCAAGAACCTTATCAAAATGCGAATATAACGGGTTTTCCTTCTTATTGTATTCCATCCATGCGGCAAGAATAGCGCCTCCTCTTGATACAATATCCATAATTCTGCCCTGGCTTTTGAGGGTATCAATAACGCATTTTGTAACTCCACAGTGCACGGTCACGAAGTCAACACCATCTTTTGCATGCTCTTCTATAATATCAAGTATCTCATCTTCCTTCGCTTCCCTGAAATCTATTTTCATCTCTGCTTTTCTACAGGCTATCTCATAGATGGGAACAGTTCCAAGGGGACCAGAGAACGCCTCTTTAATCTTTCTTCTTATAAGGGAAAGACTTCCTCCAGTTGAAAGGTCCATAATGGTGTCTGCACCATATTTCTCAGCTATATGTGCCTTTCTTATCTCTCCTTCTATATCTACGACATCGGGAGATGTGCCTATGTTTGCGTTCACTTTGGTTCGTAATCCTTTACCTATACCAATATATTTCGTAGAGTGATTTTTGCTGTTGGAGGGTATGACTATTATGCCAGATGCCACACCGTTTCTTATATATTCCGGTGATAATCTTTCCTCTTCAGCCACTACTTTCATAAGAGGAGTAATTTCTCCTTTTTTTGCGTAATCAATCTGAGTCATAATTATCCTAATATAAGCGTTAACAACACCGAAGAACACCGAAATCACCGAATTTATCGGATCCCATCTTATAGGTTTAATTATACTACATTTTTCCCCTCTTGTCAAGTTTTTTAGAAGAGGTCTCTAAAAAAATACCTAGAGACCTCTGTGGTTTATACCTTCATAAGAGTATCAAGAAAAAAAGCTTGACTTTTCGGTAAATTGGTAGTATAATACGATGTGGAATGCATGGAGAAACGGGTGAAAGTTATTAGGTTATTAGGTCATTAAAATATTCAATTATCAATTAACAATGCAAAATTAGCAATTAACATTTGTCGTTTGGTCATTGAGTCATTTGGTCATTAGGTAATTAGTATGTAGGCACGCCTGCCTGACGGCAGTCAGGATTTCAAATCGTGCAAATCTATCGGTAGACAAATAATAGCACAAATTGAATTTGTGCCTACAAT
>Ga0210017_1004918_pt1 | contig 10827 bp, 20 predicted proteins | sample CryGeyCG2014_020_FD_183966 | JGI IMG/M metagenome (GOLD analysis project Ga0210017, IMG submission 183966) | Groundwater microbial communities from aquifer - Crystal Geyser CG08_land_8/20/14_0.20 (SPAdes) (version 2) | ecosystem: Environmental > Aquatic > Deep subsurface > Groundwater | place... | reverse complement strand
TTCTTCGCGCGCTTCGGCCGTAAGTTCGGGTAGTAGCACTTCCTGCAACGAACCGCGCCCTTAGGGTTGCGCGCCTTGCACTTCCTGCAAACCAGCGTTTCGGTGAAAGCCTTGTCTGCTATCGGGAATTTTCCCATAAGTATCGAACAGTTTTAATCCGAACAATATAATAACCCTTTCGGAGAGAAATTCTACGTCGTTACACTGACGCCCGCCCTCTCAAGCGGGCGTCGAACAAGTGCCTCTGTAACTCAGCCTGGTAGAGTGCGTGCATGGTAAGGCACTTTTTTGTCGCCTTCGGCGACAAAAACCTGCACTAAAAAACCGTAAAGCACGAAGTCGTGGGTTCGAATCCCATCGGAGGCTTTCGAAACCGCGGGGAGAGGCTCCGCTTCGGGGTTCAGACAGCGCATCCCCGCGCGCTTCAGGGACGACGGCTGAAACTCCCGCGATTCTAGCTTTTTTGCGCGAGGCTAGGGGAACGTACGTCAAAAACGGCATTCTGCGATTTCGCAAACGCTTTAGACTTTTTTCAAGTTCTTTGCGCGCAGTCCGCGTTCGCCCGATTCGACTTCGTACTCTACGGAGTCGCCTACCACGAGCGCGGCGCCGCCTTCAATAGCGGAGGTGTGCACGTACACGTCCTTGCCGTCCTCGCCCGTGATGAATCCAAAACCACGTTCGGCGTTGAACATCTTTACTTTTCCTTTCATCATATCACCACTAGTTCATATTGCTTTTGAAGCGCATAGCTTATAACGTTTGAGTCTCCCCCGTTTTCAGTCACTTCCACCCCCTGGCGCTGACGAACTTCTCCTTCAGGCGGCTGCGGCTGTAGAACGCGGCGAGCAGGCCGACTGCGATTGCAATAGTCGTGGAGATGACGTTCGTCGCGTCGGGCGTCTCGAAGGAATAGACGATGTACTCCGCGAGAACGCCGAACAGGACGAGCCAGAGCAGGCGGAGCTCGATGAGGTATTCCGCGAAAAGCCCGTGCTCCTTGATTTCCCTGGCGGGGTAGTTCCACATGAAGCTCGCTGCGGCGAGCAGCATTATCGCAGGATAGGCGACTCGCGTCATGTCGGGGAAAAGCGCCTCCGAGATAACCGCGAGCACCGCTATTGCGGCGACGTGCGCGACGAAGAACTGGTTCTCCCTGCCGGACAGCCATTTCGTCAGACCTTCCATGAAAACCACCCATCAAACAAATTATTCCGCGTATTTAAGGCGTTCCCCCCGCCGCCTGTTGCGGATGAACTGCAGTATTTTTCCCGCCTCGTCGTAGAACACTGGGTTCTGGGGCTTCACGATGTCGTTGATTTTTTGAATCTTTTCAATCGCGTCAGCCAGAAAAGCGCGGTTGTCTCCAAGCTTCGCATCAAAATGTGCCCTGTGTTTGGCATCCAGCACTCCGATGCTCGCCAGATAATCCAGCAGCGCCCTTGTCTGTCCTTCTTGGTGTTTAGCGAGTTCAAGAGGCCTAAGCATTACTGCGTTCTGCACGTTCCTCGCGAAATGCTCGTCAGTCGAGTTGTTCCTGTCAAGTTCCATGTTCTCGAAAATCCTCTTTTCGTCGTGCGCGCCCACGAGCGACGAATATCCCCTTCGCTGTTCGGGCGTCAGAATGTTGTTCCAGATGTAATGCCCGAATTCGTGGTATAGGTCGTGCACGCCCAGCGAACTTATGCCCACCCCCTTTCCCTTGGTCCTGGAAGACTCCCCGGGCATCCCGCCTGCCGGCCAGATTTTCATGTCGCTTTTCAGGAGCAGTTCTCCCAGCGAATCCGGCATGATTTCGAGGAGATGGTCCGGGTGCGGGGAGCCGTGCATGGGTCTGAACGCGGGGATGCCCGACTGCCTCGTCTCAAAGCGCAGCTTAGTGAGGGACACCCATACCCTCTTCAGATACGGGTGTTTTTCGTAAAAACGCCTGACGAGTTCCTGCCTCATGAAATGATTTGCCCTGCGGGTATTATTAAATTCAACGGCGCGCCCAGCCAAACGCATAAAAGCAGTTCCGCCCATATCCGCATATGCACAAAATAGATTCCGACGTCGAGCGCGCGTTCGCCGTGAAATTCGAATACGTCCCGACGCGGCTGAAGAAGCTCACGGAGATGCTCGATCTGATTCAGGAGTTCGTCCAGTACCTCGGCTCGAACCAGTATTATTCCGACTCGCTCAACAAGCAGGTGTTCCTGCTGAACCTCGACGCCGATGCGCTCATGCTGAAGCTGGAGGCGCTCTCGTTGAACGAGCACCATTTCCAGTCCGCGATGAAGCTCGCGCTCTTCAAGAAAAAACAGCCCGCGTTCGGGAAGAGGGAGTTCGACGAATACAAGAAGGATTTGCTCGCGCTCGAAACGGAAGTCATGGAGTTGCACAAGCGGGCGCTTATGCTCACGGACGAGATACGCGGCGAATACAGGAACAAGTGCTGACGCGGGGGAGTCGGTGGACTAAGCGCCGTGGAAGGCGGGGATAAGGATGCGGAAACCGGACTTGAGGCAAAAGATGGCGGCAAGAGAACGCACCGGCTCCTCGCTCGTGGAGAAAGAGTTCGGGAAGGAGGGCGTCACGTTCGGGAAGGGCGCTGCAAAGGGCGGGGCGGCGACATTCGGGCAAATCAGGAACGTCATTCGCGCGATTCGCCAAATAAAACAGACCAAGCGCGTAAAGAGCGCGCTGCGTGAGAAACTCGGTCTCGACTATGGGACATTTCACAGAATACTCAAAGGAAAGGAGTTTCGGGACTTTCCGACGACGGGGCCGATACCCGAGGAACGGATGGCGGAATTTGTGAATAAATTTAAGGCTGTTGCGGAAGGGCGGAAAACCGAAGAAAAAAGGACATACGTGAAAAAGCAAGGAACCGTATCCCCGCCAAAGATGACGCTTGAGGAGGTAACGAATCTTCTTAAAGATGTTGTTGGGGAGATAAACGATGTTAAGAGGGAACAGCTCGCCCTTGGCATAGAACACCGTGATGCGCGTGTCGCGGGGGATGAAGACAAAATCCACGAAATACAGGAGAAACTCCAGCCGCTTAACGAGAAACGCCGCGTGCTTTACGATAAACGCTTCGCGCTGTTGAACCAAATATGGAGATGGGAACAACAAGAAAAAAAGAAGAAAGGGGCGCAGGGGCGTTCCTGACGGAAATAACGGCTAGGTGCCGTTTGCCCTAAAAAGGCACGCGCGTGCTTCTTTAAGGAAACGGGGTTGTTTCCTTGCCTTTTTCACCCCTTCGGGGGAAGGTTTATTAATGCTTTGCGGCATATGTAGGTTTCCTGATTCGTGAAGGAATCATAATTGGGGTAGTGTTTCATGTATACGTGTCCGAACTGCGGCAAAAAATTCAAGGCTGAGGAAATCGAATCGCTCAGATGCACGTACTGCGGCAGCAAGATACTTTTCAAGGAGACGCCGCCGGTTGCGCGCAAGGTTTCTACCGATTGAGCGATGATTGAAGTGATTATGATTGGGTAAGCGAGGTCCTAAACACGGTTCCCGCGCCTTTTGGCACCGCGGCCGCGCCCAGCGAATAGTTCCGCGCATGCGCGAGTGGGGCTCAGCTGAAAAGGGGGCGAAGGGATTCCTCGGATACAAGGCGGGGATGCTTTCCGTTTCCATGATTGACGACCGCGAAACCCCGACGAAAGGGCAGGAAATCGTGCGCGCCTGCACCGTCCTCGAGGTTCCCCCTGTTTTCATTTATTCGATTGTCGCTTTCAAGAGCACGCCTTACGGCTTGAAGACGTTCGCGGAGATTCCCGTGCAGAACTCGCCGAAGGAGCTCAAGAGGCGCATGACCGTTTCCAAGAAGGCGCGCCTGACCGTTGAACAGCTCGGGCAGCAGCTCGCCGACATGACGGAAATACGCCTGACCGCCTGCACGCAGCCGAAGAAAATCAAGGGCGTCGGAAAGAAGGAACCGGACTTTTTCGAGTTGGGCGTGGGCGGGGACGTGCCTGCGCAGTTCGAGTACGCGAAGGGCGTTTTGGGGAAGGAATTGCGTTTTTCGGACGTATTCCGGGAAGGCGAGTTTGTTGACGCGGTCGCGGTAACGAAGGGCAAGGGCTGGCAGGGAGTCGTAAAAAGATACGGAGTTTCGCTCAACATCCGCAAGGCGACGAAGTCCCGCAGGCACGGAGGAAGCATAGGCCCCGAGAGGCAGGGCAAGGTCATGTACACCACCCCCCGCGCGGGGCAGATGGGATTCCACCGCAGGACCGACGAGCACAAGCGCCTGCTCAAGCACGGCGCGGACCTCGGGACGAAGGAATTCAAGCGCTACGGTTTCGTAAAGAACGATTACGTCATAGTGGACGGCAGCGTTCCCGGACCCGCGAAGAGGGTGGTGATGCTGCACAAGCATCTGGCGCGCACGCCGGTGAAGAAAGTCGAAGTCAAAGTGATATAGTTTGAAGGCAAACGTCATTTCATTGAACGGCACGCGGGAAGGGGATGTCGAGCTGCCGAGCCAGTTCAACGACGCCTTCCGCCCCGATTTGATACGCCGGGCATTCAGCGCCGAGCGCTCGCGGCTGTTCCAGTCCAAGGGCGCGTACCCGCTCGCGGGAATGCAGAACACCGCGGAGTACTACGGCAGAAGGCATGCGTGGAGGCAGACCATAAACACGGGGCGTTCGCGCCTTCCGCGCGAGAAGCTTCCGAAAGGCAGGAGCGGGCGCGTGCTTCAGGTGCCGCACGCGGTAAAAGGACGCCGCGCTCACCCGCCGAAGCCGCAGAAAATACTCATTGAGAGAATCAACATCAAGGAGAAGAACGCCGCCATCAGGAGCGCGATTGCCGCAACCGCGGACATGCGCCTCGTGACCGCTCGCGGGCACCGCTTCGACGGCAGCCTGCCGCTTGTGATTGAGGACGGGTTCGAAGCTGTCAAGAGAGTGAAGGAGGCGAAAGGCGTGCTCGAAAAATGCGGGTTTTCCGCTGATTTGGAGCGCGCGAAGGAAGGAAGGCAGATGCGCAGCGGGCGCGCTCGGCTCCGCAAGGGCGGCTATCGCACGCCGTGCTCCGTGCTCGTCGTATACGCGAAGGACGAAGGGGTAGGAAAGGCGGTGCGCAATCTTCCGGGCGTCGAGGCGGCGAAGGTCGATGCGCTTACGATGGAAGAGCTCGCGCCGGGCGGGGAGGCGGGGCGCCTCACGCTGTGGACAAAGGGAGCGCTCGCGGAACTCGGCAAGGGGCTTTACGGGGCGATGGCATAATGTTCGTACTTTACCCGCTGACGTCGGAAAAATCCGTCATCGGAATAGAGAAGGAAAACAAGATGGTGTTCGCCGTCACGATGAACGCGACGAAGCCGGACATAAGGAAGGAAATCGAGCGCGACTACGGCGAGCGCGTCACAAAGATTACGGTTTGCATAACGACGGAAGGGAACAAGAAGGCGTTCGTGCTTTTCGAAAGACCGGGAGCCGCGGCTGACTTGGCTGCGAAGCTCAAGGTGATTTGATCAAATGGGTAAGCCGCTGACGCAGCAGAGGCGCGGGAAGGGAGGTCCGCCGTTCCTCAGCCCCGGGCACAGGTTCGTAAGCCCGGGACACTATCCCGCGATATCGGGAACGCAGCGCGGCGAGGTCATCGAGCTCATACAGGACCCGTCCAAGGACGTCCTGCTCGCGAGGGTGCTGCTCGAGGACGGCCGCAACATGTTCATGCTCGCCCCAGAGGGGCTCGCAATCGGCGATTCGCTCCAGCTCGGGGACGACGCGCAGGCGCGCCTCGGCAACGTCGCGCCGCTGAAGAACATGCCCGACGGCACGCCCGTATTCAACGTGGAGCTCCGCCCCATGGACGGCGGAAAAATGGCGCGCTGCAGCGGCACCTATGGAATTGTGAGCAGCCACGACGAGATTACCGGCAGGGTGGAAGTGCGCTTCGCAACGAGTTCCAAGGAAATCAAAATCTTGCCGCCCGAATGCCGCGCGACAATCGGCGTTGCGTGCGGCGGAGGCAGGCCGGAGAAGCCGTTCAAGAAAGCCGGCAACAAGCGTCACAAGATGGAAGCGATGAACCGCTACTATCCGAAGGTGCGCGGAACAGCGATGTCCGCGTACGACCACCCGCACGGCGGAAAGAGCCTCGGAAAGTCGAACACCGTATCGAGGAACGCCCCGCCGGGCAGGAAGGTCGGGCTCGTCGGCGCGCGCCGCTCCGGAAGAAGGCGCAGGAGGGAAGAGGTACGTGGCTAAAAAATTCACCTATCGCGGAATGGAAGTCGAGGAGCTGCAGAAGATGCCGCTCGACGAGTTCATCAAGATTATCCCCGCGAAGACCAGGCGCTCGATGAAGCGCATGGGGCACAAGATGAAGACGTTCATCGAGAAGATGCGCAGCCACAAGAAAAAGAACAAGCAGAAGCCCCTCCGCACGCAGTGCAGGGAGATGGTCGTAATTCCCGAAATGATCGGGATGCGCGTGCAGGTGCACATAGGCAATGCGTACGCGGACATCATCATCATGCCCGAGATGCTCGGACACAGGCTGGGCGAATACGCGATAACGTGCAAGAGCGTCAGGCATTCGGGCCCAGGTATCGGGGCAACCCGCGGAAGCAAGGCTGTTGAGTTGAAGTAAATGGCAGCGTACAAGTATTCGGTGAAAATCGGCGAAAAAGACGCGGCAGCCCAGTCGCACGACTCCGACGCGTCTTACAAGGACCTCGGCGAGATTTGCCGCGCTCTTCGCGGGAAGAAAATCCCGGACGCGCGCAAGACGCTCGAGGAAGCGATTGCGATGAAACGCGCCATCCCCTACGTGAGGCACGCCAAGCGCTGCGGCGCGAGAAGCGAACTCCGCGGGCAGAAGGGCAGGTACCCGAAGAAGGAGTGCAGGCTCGTGCGCTCGCTGCTCGAAAACGCGGTGGCGAACGCGAAGCACAAGGGGCTGGACGAGGCGAAGCTCGCCGTGACGCACGCTGCTGCCTACAAGCAGAACGAGTTCCCGCGCTACCGCAGGACGTGGGCGGGCAGCAATACGCTCGGCTACGGGAAGCAGGCCGTATGGGGCAACTATATGACTGCCCGCGTTGAAATCGTGGTTTCGGAGAAGTGATTTGGTGGCGATAGAGAAAAAATTCATCAGAAAGGCGCTCAACGATTTGGAGATATCCAATTTCCTGAACAAGGAGCTGGAGCGCGCGGGGGTTTCGACGATTGAGATACAGAAGACGCCGATTGCGACGAGAATCACGATTACGGTAAGGCGCCCCGGGCTCGTCGTGGGCAAGAAGGGGAAGACGATAAAGGACTTGTGCGACGAACTCACGCGCAGGTTCGGCATGGAAAACCCGCAGATAGAGGTCGTCGAGGTGGCGAACCCGTCGCTCGACGCCAAGCTGATGGCGGAGCGCGTAGGCAAGAGCATCGAGATGCGCCCCCGGGCGAAGGCGGCGATGCGCATCGCGCTGCGCGAGATAATGGAGGCCGGCGCAATCGGCGCGGAAATCCGCGTTGCGGGAAAAATCGTCGGCAAGGGCGGGAAGGCGAAGACGTTCAAGGTGAAGGCGGGCTACATCAAGAAGTCGGGCGACATGATGAACTCCGTCAATAAGGGCACGTACATTGCGAGGCTGAAGGCGGGGTGCGTCGGAATCACGGTGAAGATAGTCCCGCCGGGCACGGTGTTCGCGGACCAGTACCACGCTCCCGACGTAGTTGCGCCCGCGGTTGTCGAGGCGGAGGCGGAACTGCCGCCAGAGGCGCCCGCCGAGGAAGCGGCAGTTGAGCAGAAGATGGAAGAGATCAAGGCGGCCGAAGTCGGCGAGACGAAGGAGGCGGATGCGGAAACGAAGAAGAAAACCGCTTCGCGCCCGAAGAAGAAAAAGGTAGAAAAAAATGGCGATAGTGAAAAAACAAGCGCTTAGGGAGATGAGCGACGCCGACCTGAAGGCGAAGCTGGCGGAGATAGAGTCCGAGCTGCGCATGCAGGAGGGCGCTCTCCACAATACCGGCAAGCCCCAGAGCACCGGACGCTTGCGCGCGCTGAAGAAGCTGCGCGCGAGGATGTTTACGTTCATTTCGCAGCGCGAGAAAGCAAACGCTTTAAAAACGGAGTCGAAGAAGAAATAGGAGGTTTTCCGAAAGTTGTCTGAAATCTGTTCCAAGTGCGGTCTGCCGAAGGAGATTTGCGCCTGCCAGACAATCGAGAAGGAGACCACCCAGAAGCTCAAGATCTATACGACGAAAAAGCGCTTCAACAAGCTCGTCACGATAGTCGAAGGATTGAAGGGCGAGGAGCTGGTGAGCGCGACGAAGGAGCTCAAGCACAAGCTCGCGTGCGGCGGCTCGTGCAAGGCGGGCTACATCGTCCTGCAGGGAAACCATCTCGACAAGACGGTTGATTTCCTCGTCAAGCTCGGCTACCCGAAGGACATCATAAAGGTGGGCTGAGGACGCGCGCCCCGTCAGACGCGTGCTTTTAAAGCAAACCAATAAATACCGTTCATGCGCATAACTAACAATCCGACAGAGAGAAAACCCTCTCCAAAAAGGGGCCGAAGGCAGGGTTGCCACGAGCGCTTTCTCGCCGGCGAGTTTATCGGCGAGCGCGTGCGCGTCGTCAACAGCTCCTGCAGAGGCCTGCTGGGTATCGAGGGAAGGATTTCGGACGAAACGTTGAATACGTTCGTTCTCGAGACATCCGAAGGGATAAAACGCGTGCCGAAAAACGCATGCGATTTTTTCTTCTCGGATTCGGGCGAAACCGTACGCGGCAGGGACGTCCTGCACCGCCCCGAGGACAGGACGAAGAAAATCGCTAAACAAAAGGGTTGAACAAGATGGCTGAAGACTGCAACGACGAGAACTGCCCTACGCACGGCTCCCTTAAGACCAGGGGCGCCCTTGTCGAGGGAACCGTCGTGAGCCTCAAGGCGAAGAAAACGGCGGTCATCCGCTGCGACTATATCAAGTCCGTTCCCAAATACGAGCGCGTCGAAAAGCGCCGCGGAAAGCTGCACATCCACGTGCCGCCCTGCGTCAAAATCAAGGAAGGCGACCGCGTCCGTGCGATGGAGTGCCGCAAAATCAGCAAGACGAAGAGCCACGTCGTAGTAAAGTGATTCTGAAATGTCTCTCGGACTTACCGCCAAGATAACGAAGCCCATCACGGTGGGAACGCGCCTGCTCTGCGACGACAACAGCGGCGCGAAAATCGTCGAGGTCATCAACGTCATCGGCTGGAAGGCGCGCCTGCGCAGGTATCCGAGCGCCGGCATCGGCGACACCGTCATGGTTGCGGTGAAGAAGGGCAAGCCCGAGATGGTGAAAAAGAAGGAGAAAGCCGTGATAGTGCGCCAGAAGAAGGAGTACAGGCGCGGTAAGGAGCGCGTCCGCTTCGAGGATAACGCCTGCGTGCTCATAGACGACCAGGGGCTGCCCAAGGGCACGGAAATCAAGGGATGCGTCGCGCGCGAAATAGCCGAACGCTTCCCGAAGGTAGTCGGCATAGCCAGCTCAGTGGTGTAGCAAATGAAATTCGATTCCTCGGTGACGAAACAGCCGCGCAAGAAGCGCAAGGCGCTCGCGGAGCTGCCGCTCCACTCGAAACGCAAGCTCGTGCACGCGCATTTGTCGAAGGAACTGCGCAAGCAGCTGAAGAAGCGCGCAGTTGCTCTGAAGAAGGGCGATTCGGTGAAGATAATGCGCGGACGCTTCAAGAAAAGGAGCGGAAAAATAGTCAAAGTGAATTTGCGCAGGATGCTCGTGTTCGTTGAGGGCGTCGTGATAAAGAAGCAGGGCGGGCGCGAAAAGCCGGCGCCGATACAGCCCTCCAACCTCATGATTACCGCGCTGGAGAAGCGCGAGGAAAGGAAGAAGCAGAAGAAGTGAAAAAATGGCAAGCCACGGCAAACAGAGGCACATGAAGCGCATAGCCGCGCCAGTCGCGCGGGGACTTTCGCCCAAGGGCAGCGTCTGGGTTACGAAGGGCATCGCGGGTCCGCACAGGGCGAAGAAGTCGATACCGCTCAACGTGCTCCTCCGCGACGTGCTTAAAATCGCGGAGACGTCCAAGCAGGCGCGTTCGGTCGTGAAGAGCGGCGAGGTTCTCGTCGACGGGCGCAGCATCAACGACGAGCAGTTCTGCGTCGGGCTCATGGACGTCGTGAGCGTTCCGAAGCTCGGCGCGCACTATCGCATCGTCGTGAAGGCGGGCGTGTTGAAGCCCATGCCGATAACCGCCGAAGAGGCGAAACTCAAGTACTGCCGCGTGCAGGGCAAGCGCTTCGTGGCGAAGGGAAAGACGCAGCTGAACCTGCACGACGGAAGGTGCGTGCTTCTCGAGAAAACGGACGCGAAGCCAGGCGACACGTTCGTGATTTCGATACCGAAGCAGGAAATCAAGTCGCACCTGAAGAGGGAGAATGGCTGCCGCTGCCTGGTTTTCCGCGGAAAGCACTCGGGTTTCATCGCGAACCTGGAAGGAATCATGGAGCGCGCAGGAAGCAAGGAGAGCGACGCGCGCCTCGCGGGCGACGTAATCACGCTGAAGAATTACCTGTTCGTCGTTGACGACAAGTTCAGGATTGAATGAAATGGCTAACGTCATGCAGAGGGTCGTGCTGGAGAAGCTGACGCTCAACATAGGCGTAGGGGAGGGCGGCGACGCGCTTGAGAACGGCCGCAAGCTCATCGAGAAACTCAGCGGAAGCAAGGCGGTTATAACGCTTTCTCAGGGCAGGAACCCGACGTTCAAGATAAAGAAGGGCGATCCGCTCGGCGTGAAGACCACCCTGCGCGGCGCATCCGCCGAGGAGTTCCTGAAGAAGGCGCTCGAGGCGGTCGAGCACGGGATAAACGA
>Ga0210017_1004916_pt1 | contig 10832 bp, 11 predicted proteins | sample CryGeyCG2014_020_FD_183966 | JGI IMG/M metagenome (GOLD analysis project Ga0210017, IMG submission 183966) | Groundwater microbial communities from aquifer - Crystal Geyser CG08_land_8/20/14_0.20 (SPAdes) (version 2) | ecosystem: Environmental > Aquatic > Deep subsurface > Groundwater | place... | reverse complement strand
TAGTGATCCGTCGTCGGTGGTTAAAGCCTGGTTGAATTCCCCCTCACACCGGGAAAATTTGATTAACGGCAAATACCAGGAAATCGGGGTGGCGGTGGTCGACGGAACCCTTCAGGGAGTGGAAACAACTTTGGTGGTTCAGTTATTTGGCACTCCTTATGGGGCGGTCGCGCCAAAACCGGAAGCACCAAAGACGGCGGAAGAACCAATAGTCGTGTCCGAGGTTTTGTCCAAAGGACAGGAAACTGTTCCGGTCACCAGCCCGCTGGATATTACCAAAGCAATGGCTTTTGTCATACTGGGAATTTTAATTGGTGTTTTTGCGGTTGACGTGTTTGTTATTTCTCCCAAGCAGACCCCCCGGCTTTCCAGCCGGAGTTTGGCCCAGATGGTCTTTTTGCTTGCAATTTTAGTTGCCAGTTTTATGATTAAACAGGGAGCGATACTTTGAGATGAAGATATTTGTTGAAGATATAAAAGAGCATTTGGGCCATTATTTGGCGCTGGTGTTTATTTTGGCTTTCGGGGTAGGCGCTTTGGTTTTTTTTCAAAGAACACCCCAAATGCAGATAATATCGGCTTTTTTGACGGCCTGCTTTTATGTTTTGTGGGGGGTTGTTCATCATTATATTGAAAAAGACCTGCACATTAGAGTGGTGATTGAATATATAACAGTTGCCTTGCTTGGTTTTTTAATTCTTTGGAGTATAATTATTAGAACTTGACTCATAAATACTAAATTCTAATTACTAAATCCTAAATAAATTACAATTTTAAAATTTCAAAAATTAAAATTTTTTTGTTTTGTGTTTTTGGATTTTGGTAATTTAGTATTGTTTAGAGTTTAGTATTTAGTATTTAGTGCTTAGTTTTTAGAAAAAGATGAAAGGTGTAATATTAGCAGGAGGTTTGGGGACTAGGTTGTATCCCCTGACTTTCGCTACCAACAAACACCTTCTTCCGGTATTTGACAAGCCGATGGTTTTTTATCCGATTCAAAACTTGGTTAAATAGGTCCGGTGCTTATTGGGCAGCCAAAAGCGGTTTGAAAATTTAGTTTGAAAGATGTTTGTAAAATACTCTAAAAATCCAATTTTATCTCCAGATGAGCAGCATTCTTGGGAAGGTATGGCGGTTTTTAATCCGGGAGTTACCCTTTTTCAAGGTAAATTTTATCTGCTTTACCGGGCAATCGGGGAATATAAAGATTATATCTCTAATGTTGGATTGGCTGTGAGTGAAGACGGGTTTAATTTTACCAGAAATCCGGAACCTCTTTTAAGTCCGGAAGAAATACAGGAAAGATACGGAATTGAGGATTTGCGGGTAAATAACCTGGAGGGGGCTTTTTATTTAACTCATACCGCCCTGACCCGTCCGGCAACCAAAGGGGGAGAACCTCACCAGGTAAGTTTAATTAAAACGAGGGATTTTAAAAATTTTCAAAAAATGGGCGTGATTACCCCTAAATATTTTTGCAGTCGCAATGCGGTTTTGTTTCCGGAAAAAATTAACGGGAAATACGCTATGCTGCATCGTCCTTTGTACCTAACAAGAACAAAACACCCGCAGGATTTTCTGTTGCCCCGCGATCCTTCGGTTTGGATATCTTATTCTGAGGATTTTTTTCATTGGACCGGCCGTAAAGTGGTTTTAGAGCCGAAGTTTTGGTGGGAGGATTTTAAGATTGGGGGAGGGACTCCTCCGTTAAAGACAGAAAGAGGCTGGTTGATAATCTACCATGGAGTGCAGGACGTAGATTATGAGAATAAAGTTTATCGGGCGGGTTTGGCTCTTTTGGATTTAAAAGACCCTTCAAAAGTCATTTACCGGTCGGAAGAACCTGTTTTAGAGCCAGAGAAGGAATATGAGATAGAAGGGGATGTGCCGAATGTTGTTTTTCCAACTGGTCTGGTAGAAAAAGAAGGGATTTTGTATCTTTACTATGGCGCGGCGGATACTACTGTTTGTGTTGCCACCGCAGAAAAAGAAAAACTTTTAAACTCTCTGATTTAAAGATCAGCGATTCCCAGCCTTTTTGCGGCCAGATAAGCCAGCAAAAAGCAAATATTAGATTCTGCTCCTTGGTTTTTATTCAAACCCTCTTTACTTAAGCCATCATAACAGGAAAAATCATTCGTTACGACTGGAGTCTTATTTAGGTTATTGCCGAAAAACCATTTCCACCACTTTTCCGCCCAATCAAGATAATACTTGTTGCCGGTAGCTTCAAAAGCCTTTTCTAAACAGCAGACCATATAAGCGGGATCGATTGGTTGCTGATCGTAGATTGCTCTTTCCCCGCCTTTGGTGTACCAGTTATTGTTTCCAATCGGACAGGGGATACCATTCACCTGGCAAGTTTCAAGCAAAAATCTGGTTGACTTTTCGGCAATTTCCCTTGTCTGTTCACCTTTTCTGGAAATGGCGATTTCCCACATTGCCCAGGGAAGAATAGCGTTAGCATATACCAGATAATTTTCAAACCATTGCCAGTCCTTGGTAGCAACCTGTCTATACAAACTGCACATTTTTTCCACCAACTTTTGTTCTGGGAGGCTTGTAGGTAGGTGGCTAAAACCTAAAAGGGCAGAAGCGATAGCCCTTGGAGAAACCCACAGGCGGGTGTTGGCACAAATTTGATCAGTCAAAAACTTAATTTTGTTATTTTGAAAATTGTTGGTAGAGAAAAGCGCCCACAGGGCGATACCATAAGTTTCTTGCCTGTCAAGGACAGTGAGAGGGGTAGTATCTTCGATAAATCCACGCCCATCTTCGTAATAATATTGGTTCAGAAAAACGTCCTTGTTTCTGGCTCTGATAATAAAGTTAAGGTAAATTTCCTCAAGGTCTTTCGCCCCAAATTCGTGGGCAATGATTAAAGCTCGGGCCTGGTCTTCCAGGGCGTAACCAAAAATCGGATCGGATTTATCCAGTTTTCCATGCTGGTAAATACCGGTACCGGTTGTAAGCTGCTTGATTTTTTGGAGAACCCGGGAAGAATCTTCCATTTTAAAAAGATTTAATGGTGGTTATTGTCGTTTTCAATGATTGTTTTAAAAAGGTCTAAATGCTGTAAGGCAACACTAGACCAAGTCATTAAACGGCCGTACGCATAGGCTCTTTTTTCCATTTCTTTTCTTTTTTGGGGATTATTTAAAAGATTAAGCAGCACTTCCGCAATTGCTTGTGAATTTTCAAAAGGAACCAGAATTCCCCTTTCTTTTCCCAAGGCCTCTTTGGCATATAAATACGGAGTTGAAATGCACGATTTCCCGGCCCCGATAGCGTATGCCAAAGCTCCTGATGAGGCTTGGATAGGGTTGAGATATGGGGTTATATATATATCAATTGCCTGCAGCCATTCAAGCAGGTCTTCCAGGGAAAGGTATTCATTAATAAATCTGACCTTGCTTTCTATCCCCAGTTTTCTTATTCTTTTTTTTAAGCTATTGCGATATTTTTCACCCTCTTTTTGTAAAACTATAGGGTGAGTTTGGCCAATGACCAAATATACGATTTCGGGAAATTCTTTGGCAATTTTGGCAATTGCTTCTAATGAATACTCAATTCCTTTGTTTTCCGAGAGTAAATTGATATTTCCCAAAACAACTTTATTGGACAATCTTTTTTTTCTTTTGAATTTTTCATTGTTGCCAAAAGGAAGGTCGGGGGTCCCGTGGGGAATAACGGCAATTTTTTCTTCGGGAATCTTGTATTCTTCGATCAATTTTTGCCGGCTGTCTTCGATCATCACAATATTTGCTTTGGCGGTATCGGCTAATCTTTCTTGAGCGATGCCGAAATCTGAAGAAGGATCCTCAATTATGGTGTGAAAGGTTACGGCTAGGGGTTTTTTTAAGGTTTGGATAAAGGCGAGAATATGATCTCCCCCTCTGCCGCCGTAAAGTCCGAACTCGTGCTCTAAAAGAACGAAATCGGCTTCGGATTGATTTACGTAGTTGGCTGCCTGAATATATGATTCCAGGCTGTCGTAATTAATTTTAAATTTGACCTCCCAGGGATAGGATAAATTTTCTTCGATTCTGTTGATTGCCAAAATTTCCGCCAGTGCATAAGGATTCAGTTGGTTTATGTCGTTAGTTAAATCTTTTGTATAGGTAGCTATCCCGCACTTTCGGGGAATGTAAGAAGACACATAGATTACTTTGATCGGTTTTCTTTCTTTTTGTACTTCTTTAGTCATTTTTTTTGGCAGGTGTATTATACAAAAACTACTTGGTTTAAGCAATCTTTGAGTCTATCTTTGAAAATCTAAACTTAGCCCGCCGTCAACGGTGAGAATTTCCCCGGTAATATATCGTGAGAAGTTGCTGTCAGCAAAAAATAAAACTGCTTTTGCGATATCATCCGGTAAACCGGAAATGTTTTGCAGGGGGATACGGTTGTCTTTCTCAGCAGTTGCGTCAATCTTACCCGGAGCAATGCCATTGACCCTGATTCCAAATCTTCCCAGCTCAAAAGCCATTTCTTTAACTAAAATATTGAGGGCTGATTTGGTAGAAGAGTAATCAGCGTTCCCGGAAGGAATTTTAGCGTGTATTGAAGATATAAAAATTATTGAACCGCCGGTTTTTGTTTTTACCATTTGCTTGGCTACTTTTTGTGAAAGGAAAAAAGGGGCAACCAAATTGGTTTCGATTGATTTTTTCATTATTTCCGGCTGTATATCAAAAAATCCTTCTCCGGATCCAATGCCGACATTATTGACCAAAACATCAATTTTTAAAAATTTACTTAAAGTTTCTTTAATTAATCTTTCCCGATAATTAAAAGAGGTAATGTCTCCTTGGGAAAAGGAAAATTTTGGGAAGGAAAGAATTTCTTTGGACACTTCGCATTTTTCCAAAGGAAGGATGTCGTTGACAACGATATTTGCCCCCTGATGAAGAAAAACTTCAACGATTGACCTGCCAATATTTTTTCCGCCTCCAGTTATTAAAACAGTCTTTTTTTTAAAATTTATAAGGTTTTGCATAGTGGTATTTTACCATTAGTGTGTTATAACTTTTCGTGGGGATTTTGGTTACTGAAGGCGCAGGGTTTAATTAATTACATTACTTTGGGGTGAGATCAGGACGGTTTTTTTTGGTGATTTCGAGTGCTTTTTCTTCTCGCCATTTTTCAATTTCCGCGTGATTGCCGGAAAGAAGAACGGGCGGCACTTTTAAGCCATTGAAATCTTCAGGATGAGTATATTGAGGATACTCAAGTAGGTGATGGGTGATAGTGGTTGGGTGATGGTTAGAAAATGATTCATTTTGGACAGCTTCGGGTTTTTCGAGAACGCCTGGGATTAATCTAATAATAGAGTCAACCATTACCATTGCGGGAATTTCGCCGCCGGTTAAAACAAAGTCGCCGATGGAAATTTCTTCATCAATAAAATCTCTTACCCTTTCATCAACTCCCTCATAATGCCCGCAAATAAGTATAAGATGATCTAATTTAGAATATTCCTGCGCTAACTGCTGTTTCCACACCTTTCCTCGGGGGGATAATAAAACTGTTTTTGAATTTTGAAAATTAGAATTTTGAATTTGTTTCGAATTTCGAAATTCGAATTTCGGATTTAGTGTTTGGAGGGCTTCAAAGATTGGTTCAACCATCATCACCATGCCCACGCCTCCGCCATAAGGCCGGTCATCAACCGTGCCTCTTTTATCGTTTGTCCATTTGCGCAGATTGTGAAGATTAATTTGGACGAGAGATTTATCTTGGGCTCGTTTAACAATGCTTTTGTTAAATGGACCTTGAAACATTTCGGGGAAAAGGGTAACAATGTCTATCTGCATTTTTTTATTTTACCACACCAATATGTTATATTTAGTTCAAAGGAGAAATTAACTATGAAAGTAGTCAACATGCTTTCGACATACAACGAAAAGGAAAATATTACCCCGATGGTGGAAACTTTGGAAAGAATTGCCAAGGACCTGCCTGCCGGCAGGCAGGGAAATCCTAAGTATGATTTTGTGACTTTGGTGGTTGACAGCCACTCTCCTGACGGAACAGGAGATATTGTCCGCCAGCTGGCAAAAACAAGAAAGAATCTTTTTCTTTTGGAAACTCCAAGAGGACTGGGGGTTTCTTTAATTGCCGGATATGGCCATGCGGTTAAAGAATTAAAAGCAGATGTGGTTATTCCCAACGATTGTGATTTTCAATGGGATCCGGAATTAATTCCGGAAATGCTGAAAAAAATTGATGATGATTACGATGTGGTTGTTCCCTCCCGTCACACCAAGGGAGCCAAAGATGCCTTTACCGGTTTTAGAAAATTAACTCATTTTGTTTCCAATGATCTGCTGAACGGTTACTGGGCGGGAATTCATGAAGTGAAGGATAAAGCCGGTAACTTTAAGGCCATTAGGGTAAAAAATATCCTCGATAAGGTAGATCTGAGTAAAATTAATGTTCGTGGATTTGTGATTCAATCGACCATTATCTATGAACTATCTAAAACCGGAGCAAAATTTATTGAAATTCCCGCTGTTTTTGGAAATAGAAGAGCGGGCGAAAGCAAGGTTGGTTTTTCCTGGCAGTTTGTGAAAGACATTATTGAAACTTTTAAAAATTCAACCAGGATTCGTTTTGAAAGATCGCCGAAACTTCTTAAATTCATTAAATTTGGTATTGTCGGCGGTTTTGGTTTTATTGTTAATTTTTTTGGCTTGATGATTTTCAGCCGGTTTTTCAAAACGGTATTTCCTTGGCCGATAGGTATGATCAATTTCTGGGCGAATGCATTGGCTTCGGAATTGGCAATTGTTTCCAATTTCACTTGGAATAATCTTTGGACATTTGCTAAAGAAAAAATAACTTCGCCAAAACAAATAGCGGCTAAATTTATCGCCTTTAATTTATCATCCATACTTGGGGGAATTTTAGTTCCTTCTTTAATGGTGGGAGGCGGTACTCAACTGTTTGGGGATCAATACCGCCAGATTATCCTGGTAGTGGTAATTTTCGGCTTTACCGTTCCTTATAACTGGTTTGTCTATAACAAATTTATTTGGAAGAAAAAATGATTAGGTTTGGGTTTAGGTAAGGCGGCGAGTTAAGTTAAGGGGTTTGGGAGAGGCCACCTTTTCTTCTTCTATTTTTGTCGAATTTGTCCCAAGCTTCTGCCAGTTTAAAAATTTGACGGGCAGATTGATCATAGACTATTACTAATTTATTACAGATTTCGGGGTCAACATTATAAATGTCGTGACATTGTTCGATAGAAACAATTGATTCGTTACACTCTGCCATTGCGTCATCCAAATATTTTTGGAATCCAAATTTTTGATGACGTTTAGCGTAACCTTCGACAATTAAACGTGGTATAACTTTGACACTTCGAGAAAGCTGATCTTTTAAATCGTATTTTTCTGACTCGGGGAGTTTAGGGACAATCTCCCTCATTACGAGAAGCATTGCCTTACACGTGTTTTGGTATACGATCAAATCTCGGAAACTAACAATTTTTGTTTTTTTTCTTCAGTCACTTTTATTCCTTACCTTAATTATAACTCGCCGCCTTATCCTAGTCTTAACCTATAAGTAGGGTGTCCAATCGGCGACGGGGGCGGTGTTGCCGGCGATAAAATTAATCGCGTATAAGTATATGGCAGGGAGAATGATCAGTAGGGCGATTCTAAACTCTTTCTTTTGGATAAATGAATCAAAGGCAATAAGAGTAAAAGGCATTATCGGCAGTGAGTAACGGGCCAAATCACGATGGGCCACTAAAGTAGTTGCCAAAAAGAAAACTCCCGCAAAACAAGCAAGGTCGTAATATTTTTGTTTGATTAAAAAAACAACCGTCAATGCGCCCAGTAAATACTGCCAGACCATGTCTTCGCTCCAAAAAGTTCCCAGCCAGCTTCTTTCCGGGAAAAATCCAAGGTAAGGAGGAAAAACTAAATGAAAATTATCTCCCGAATGGAAATAAGCCAGAAAGTCGCCGGTGCGGAATTGGTAAAAAATAAAAACAGCCAGCGCCGAAAGCGGAATTAGAAGAAGGGGAAGGGAAAGTTTTATACTCCCTATGATTGTTTTTTTTCTTAAGTAACCTAAGTATCCCAAGTAACTCAAGTAACTTATAAAAAGCAAAATCCCCGGACTTTTGGTAATCTGCGCCAAAGCCCCGAAGATTCCCGCCAGCAGTAAATCCAGCCAAACAATTTTCTTTTTTGAGAGTAAATTATTTTCGACTTTATCAAAAGCGCTTTTAAAAAAATAAAACGAAGCCAAAATAGCAAAGATAAAAAGCGGCTCCGGGCTGCCAACCGCTTTTACGGCTACCCACCTTGCCGGGAGTATCAAAAACACTAATGTCAGCCATAAAGGATTTTCGGAAAGTTTAAATTTTAAAACAAAAAGATAGAACATAAGACTGCAACCAATCGTGGCCAGCAGTGTTGAGGTCAGCATTGCCCAAGGGCCCCTTAAAATGGTGTTAAGCAAAGAAATTGTTAAAGGATAGCCCGGAAGATGGGCGGGATAATATTCCAGTGGAATCGGAAGAGAAAAAGTCCGGCCGATGAGGGCTTTATCGTACCAGGTTTTGGCTATGATTAAGTAATTCGGCCCATCATAATTTTTGAAAAGAGAAATAATGCCCTCTTTAAAACTGCATAAAAAAGGCAGCCAAACTATAAGCGTGGTTAAAAGCGAAAAAAGAATGACTAAAAATAAATCCCGTTTAATCTTCACTAAATAGATGATAGCAAATTTATGATATGATTGCTCTTGGAAGGCGTGAATGAATAAATTAAAAGAATTATCGGTTTTTTTTCCGGCTTACAACGAAGAGGCAAATCTGGAAAACACGGTCGAAAAAGCAATTCCTGTTTTGGAGGATGTTGCCGAAAAATACGAGCTGATTATTGTTGATGACGGGTCTAAAGACAAAACAGGCGAAGTTGCTAAACGATTAGCGGAAAAATATTCTTTTATTCAGGTTATTACTCACAATCCCAACCAAGGGTATGGAGCGGCTTTAAGATCCGGTTTTTATAACAGCCGGCTTGAGTGGATTGTAACTGTTGATTCTGACGGTCAATTTGATTTTTCCGAAGTTGACAAACTGATCGAGAGAAGCAAAAAGGCGGATGTCGTTGTTGGTTATCGCCTGAACCGCCAAGACTCGATGATCAGGAAAATTTTTGGTTGGGGCTGGACCTTGCTGGCCAATTTGCTTTTGGGAATAAAGGTACGGGATGTCGATTGTGCGTTTAAACTGGTAAATAGGAAAGTGATTGAGAGAATTCCCAAACTGCAGTCTCAACGGGGAGGAATGATTTCACCCGAACTTTTAGGAAAAGCAAGAAAGGCCGGATTTAAAGTGGCCGAAGTCGGGGTTCATCATTACTCACGCAAAGAAGGCAAACAAACGGGAGCAAATTTAAAAGTAATTTTTAAATCTTTTGTTGATTTGGGAAAATTATGGTGGCAGATAAAATAACTTCTTGGGTTAAAAACAATAAACTTATATTGGGGATTGTTTTTTTAGCCCTTTTTTTGCGTCTTTTCAGAATTTCTTCTTATATGACTTTTCTGGGGGATGAAGGCCGGGATGCGCTGGTTTGGCTGAGGATGGTTAAAAATTTTAAATTTACTCTGATCGGGCCGATGACCTCGATTGGGAATATGTATTTGGGCCCGCTTTTTTATTATTTGATGCTGCCTTTTTATATTTTGATGGGGACAACCGGTCCTTCTATTGGGACTGCTTTGTTTGCCGGAGCGACAACTTTTTTTCTTTGGTATTTTGGCCGGGAATGGTTTTCACCTAAAGTCGGCTTGGCGGCTTCGCTGCTATATGCGGTTTCCCCGGTCGCCATTGTTTTATCCCGTTCTTCCTGGAATCCCAATGTCATGCCTTTTTTTGCATTGCTGATAATTTGGGGGATTTGGCAATTTTGGCAGAAAGATAAATATTATTGGCTGGCGGTTGAAGGCGTGCTTCTTTCTTTTGCCATTCAATCTCATTATTTGGGAATTTTGTTGGTTCCGGTTGTAGGTATATTTTTTATTATAAAACTAATATTACTTTGCACTCCTGCCCGCAATGCCAGCAAGATAAGTGATCAGTCGCGTATTCGGGTAAGGCGATTGGTGCTGGCTTGCGTGGCGGGCGGGTTGAGTTTTGCGCTATTAACGGTTTTACCGTTAATTTGGTTTGACTTGAGGCATAATTTCATAAATTATAAATCGTTTTATAAATTTTTTTCGGAAAGACAAACAACGGTTAATTTGAAAGCGTACAAAGCAATCCCGCAAATTTGGCCTCTTTGGCAGAACTTGGTTACCCGCTTGCTGGCCGGGAAAAATGAGATTTTTGGCTTTTGGATTTCGATATTTACCGGATCGTTCCTGATAGTATTTATTATATCTTGTTTATTAGTTTACCGTGACAAACAAATTGTTCGTAAAACAGAATTGTTATTATCTTTATGGCTTATTATAGGTTTAACGGGGATGGGGTTATACAAACAGCATATTTATGACCATTATTTTGGTTTTTTATATCCGGCCGTTTTTTTAATTTTCGCCGTAATTTTGGAAACTCTGTCCCGTTTCAAAAAATTGGGGAAATTTTTGGCCACCGGTTTATTTTTATTGGTTTTGATTTTAAGCTTGATTGAAAACCCTCTAAAATATCCGCCGAGTTGTCAGATGGAAAAAACGGCCGAAATAAGCCAAAAAATTGCCGGTGAAGTCCAAAGTCAGCCTTTTAATTTGGGCTTGATTGCCAAACAAAATTATGACGCCGGTTACCGATATTTTCTGGAGAAATGGGGGAAGAAGGCGGTGGAGAT
>Ga0210017_1004915_pt1 | contig 10833 bp, 11 predicted proteins | sample CryGeyCG2014_020_FD_183966 | JGI IMG/M metagenome (GOLD analysis project Ga0210017, IMG submission 183966) | Groundwater microbial communities from aquifer - Crystal Geyser CG08_land_8/20/14_0.20 (SPAdes) (version 2) | ecosystem: Environmental > Aquatic > Deep subsurface > Groundwater | place... | reverse complement strand
CAACGCTACAACTAGAAATTATACCTGTACCCGACACCTTCAACCGTTTCTATTTTTTTTCCGTAATTACCTAATTTTTTTCTAAGTCCGATAACTGTATTGTCAAGTGTTCTTGAGGTTTCAAAATACTCTTGTTCCCAAACCTGTTTCATAATTACTTTTTTTGTCAGAAGTTTTCCTCTTTTTTTCAAAAAAAGTAATAAAAGTTCGTATTCTTTAGGTCTTAAATCCAGTTCTTTTTTATGCAATATAACAACATGCTTCTCAAGATTCAAAAGGAGTTCATCATCTTTAAGAATATTTCCTGTGCTCTCATCTCTTCTTAAAGTTTTCCTTACTCTTGCCACAAGTTCTTTGGGTCTAAATGGTTTTATAATGTAATCATCTGCACCCATTTCAAGTCCCAAAACTACATCTGTCTCATCTGATTTTACGGTAAGCATAATTATTGGAATTGATTTTGTTTCTATATCTGCCTTCAACAATTTACACATATCAAGCCCGCTCATGTTTGGAAGGTTCCAATCAAGAATAAGTAGTTCAGGTTTTGATGTTTTTATCTTTCTAATGCCTTCTTCGGCACTCATAGCAGAGGAAACCGAAAAATTTTCTTTTTCAAGAACATCCACTAAAAGTTTTACAAAAGACGGTTCGTCTTCAATAATAAGTATTTTCTTCATAATTATTTGTAGCGTCCGACTTTAGTCGGACGAAGTAGCGTCCAGTTTTAACTGGACGAAAAAATCGTCTGGAAAAAATCGTCCAATCATCGTCCCACTGAAGTGGGACGCTACAATGGGACGCTACAATGGGACGCTACATTGGCTACACAGGTAATGTGAAATGAAATATAGACCCTTTATTTAACCCTTCACTTTCAACCCAGATTTTGCCACCGTGCAATTCTACAAGTGATTTTACAATTGCAAGTCCGAGCCCTGTGCCTTTTGATTTTCCAACCTGTTCAAATTTATCAAAAATCCTGTTCAAATCTTCGGATGGGATTCCTATCCCTGTATCGGAGACAGAAACCAAAACAAAGCCAGAAGAAACGGTAGAAGGTAGAGGGTAGAAGGTAGACGGTTCTTTTGTTTTTCCGTCTCCCGTCTCCCGTTTACCGTTTACCGCCTTTACCGTTATTCTGCCGCCTTCAGGTGTGAATTTTATTGCATTACTTATCAGATTTGTGAATACCTGTCTGACTTTATCAGTATCAATTTCTATTTCGGGAATCCCGGTATCACCAACTGTTTTCAGAACAATATTTTTTTCCTGAACCAGTGGGCTAAAAAAATCTGCGACTTCTTTTATTAAATCTATAATTCTTGTTCGTTCCTTTCTTAATACAACTTTTTTTCGTTCTATTTTTGAGATATCAAGCAAGTTATCTATGAAATGCGAAAGCCGTTGAATATTATTTTTCATAATTGTAAGATACTCCAACTGCTTACTTTTATCAATTCCTTCAATAAATAAATTCACATAACTCTCAATAGCAGCAAGCGGCGACCTCAATTCATGAGTGACTGACGAGACAAAATCGGATTTCATCCTGTCAAGTTCTTTCAGTTTTTGCGACATTACATTAAATGCATCTGCGAGTTCTTTTATTTCATCTTTTGTTTTTACCTTTATCTTTTGTCCAAAATCGCCGCGAGATATTTTTTCCGTTGCGTTTGCAAGAATTTTTACCGGCTTGACAATAAGCCCTGAAAGAAAAACTGCTATAATTATTCCAACAAAAACAGCAATTCCTATAATAACAATTATTCTTTTACCAACTGTTATCAGCCGGGAATTTATATCTTCGCCTATAACCTTTTTTGAAAAACCAAGTCCAACTTTTCCATCAGTTATTGAATGTTCATAAAAAATTATTTCTTTTAAGTTATTATGCTGAAATTTAGTGCCTATTAGTAACGGATTTGTATGTGCTACAACATTTTGATTTTTATCTGCAAAAACAGCAGAAACAAACCCGTTTTCATTCTTTAACACATTAAGATAGTTCAGGATTGGTAATTCATCTTTTACTGAAATAGCATTTTGGCAAACATTACCAAAAGCAGAAAGAATTCTCATGTGTCGCTGTTCTAATTCATAAATTAAATCTTTTCTTTCAAATAAGAAAAGCACATACCCCACACCAAAAAGTATCAATATTATTGGAATCATCACCAGAGAAATAAGTTTTGTTTTAAGTTTCATTTCAAATTATCAGAAAGTAGCGTTGGGTTTTAACCCAACGAAAATATCGTCAAAATTATCGTCCATCTAAAGATGGACGCTACAGATGTTATCTTTTATTGTTTCTGACTCGTTCAAGTGCGGACTTTGCTTCTTTATGTTCAGGATTTAATTTAATTGCTATCTCCCAGTTTTTAATAGCCGCCTTTACATTCTTTTTGGAGTACTCTTTTTTCCCGAGTATGTAGAATTCATCTGCTTTATTTTTTAATTTCTTAAGATATTCTTTTGTAACTGTACCGTCCTGATTTAAGGAGTTCGCCTTTTTGAAATCTTCAATTGCTTCAAGGTATTTTTTATCATCATACTTTTTTATCCCGGAGCGGCAATATTCATCAGAAATATTTTTTTCACAACGGGATATGTAAATATTGACCTCATCATTATACAGGTCTGTCTGCTTGATTTCTTTGAATTTTTTGTATGCCTCATTAATCTGACCTGTATTGAATAATAAAACCGCTTCTTCAAAAACCTGTTTTGCTTTATCTTTTTCTTCTTTTTGTTTTTTTAACTCTATCTGTTTTGTTGTAAGCCGCAAATATCTATCTGCTTCAGTGTTTTCCGGGTTTAATTCCAGAACCTTTTCAAACAAGGCAAATGCTTTTTCATAATCATTTCTTTCATAAAAAATTTTGCCTTCAGCAAAAAATCTTTCTGCTTCTTTCATCTGACTAAATTTTAAATCAACCATCTCAAGATATCTTTTTGCTGTTTCATTATTACTATCTAATAACAAAACAATCTCAAATTTTTCTTTTGAATTGAACCAATCTTTCTGATTAAAAAATGTTTTCCCGAAAGATATTTGTTTTTCAATCAAAAATTGATTCTTTTTTGTTTCAATTTTAGCAAGATATTCTTTTGCTTCCTTGTTATCATTATCAAACCACAATACATCCTTAAATATTTTTGCTGCTTCAATAATATTTCCCCTGTAATACTCTTTTTTTGCGTAATACAGTTTCTCTTCTATTTCAGAAATCGTTCTTTTGGGCTCAAACCTGCCAAAAGAATATACAATTGCAAGATTATGCAACCTTTCACTGGTATAACTATAATCAAATCTGAAATCAGATTTCCTACCTACGCCCAAACCATAACTTGCCTTTCCTTTTGTTGTGTATCCGGAACGAATCGCTAAAAACCTTATCCAATATTCTATCCCAAAATTTAATGAAAAATCTTTATCTTCATAAACAATATCGGAAACAATTGTGAAATCAGTTCTATGTTTATACCCACAACCAATTGCTACACGAATAGGATTGTTCCCAATATTTTTGATTGCTGAGCCGAGCGTTAAGCCAGGTATATTGGTTTTAGATAGCATACCAAAATCCAGGACAATCCTGTCTTTTGTTGTATATCTATTTTTTTGTTGTAAAAAGTTTATTTTCACACCTGAATTTATTCTTTCTGAAACTTTTTGGGAATAGAAAAACCCGGTTAAAAAATCATAATCGTCTGTATTTGAATATGGCTGATAATAAGACAAACCCGTTCCATAAGATGTATTACCATTATCACCGGGTTGGAGATATGAAAAACAGTATGTTTTTTCTCTCTTCTCAAAAGAATGTATTATACTAATCTCTTCCCATCTTATTTTTGATAACCCAGCAGGATTCCACCAAACAGAATTTATATCATCACAAATACCGACATAAGCGCCGCCTAACGCTTGCGGTCTTGCACCGGGTTCAGAGTAAAGACAGGTAGAGAAACAAGTTAAAAGTAAAAGGTTAAAGGTTAAAATAAATATTATGTTTTTCATACTATATCTGTGTGTATCTGTAGCGTCCAGTTTTAACTGGACGAAAAACTGTTACAGTTTATCTACGCTAAAAAATTTTTTGACGGGATTAACAGGATTTTTATATTCAACCACGAATTAACACGAAGACACACGAAAATAAATATCTGTCTTTTGTTTTTAATTCGTGCAAATTAGTGTCCATTCGTGGTTACAAAGTTTTCCTGTCTTTGTTTTATTCCTGTAAATCCTGTCAGATTTCAGTCTGACTGAACTGTTACCTGTGTGTATCTGTATCGTCCAACTTCAGTTGGACGATGTAACGTAGTATCGTTGGGTTTGTCGTCCATCTAAAGATGGACGCTACAAAATGGACGCTACAAAATGGACGCTACCAATTTCAGGAAAACTATTACATGTTCAAAATTTGTAATTACCGGTTACCATATAAGTATTTCCTAAAATACCGTAAGGAGAAAACGCAAAATCAAACTGGTAATTTTTCAATTTCAACCCGTTGCCAAACGAAAACCCGGCAAGACCGCCTAAATCAGAGACATTTTTTGTGTTATAACCTACCCGCAAAGCAAGAACGCTTTTTATCCAAAATTCACAACCTGACTTGAAAATATTTTTATTTTCTATTGAGTCAATTTCTATATTTAATGTTATCTTTTTTTTTATTTCCCAAGATGTTCCAAAGTTTATACTCAATGGCAATTTCTCTTCCGCCTCAATAAATTTTATTTTAGGACCTATGTTTTGAACTGCAAAACCAAAAGAAAGTGGTAAAGTGGTAAAGTGATAAAGTGAACCTAAATCAATCGCGAAACCTCTACCTCTCACATTATCAATTGTCTCTCTAATAATTTTTAAATTAGAGCCGATTGAAAAATTTTTAATTACTCTTTTAGCATATGAAAAAACAAGGAAACCATCATTAAATTTGAACTCACCAACGGGTGTTTCGGTATCTGTATTTCTCTCTTCAACAACTGTATAAAGATATGTTAATCCGACTCCGAAAACACCCTGTTCTAGTGTCGGATATACATAAGTTATATTATCTAATTTTATATCTTCAAACCAGAATGTGTGAGTAAATGAGATTTCTTTATTTTCTAAAAATGCAGTATTGGCGGGATTAAAATACAACGCACCATCAACTGCAACTAACGATTCTGCCATACTTCTCGATCTTGCATCACCAATTATTTGTAAAGACGGGAAACCTGTTGCAAAGAGGCAGTGAGTAGCGAGTAGGAAGTAGGGGGTAGTAAGCACACAACAGTACAATATCATCTGTTTTACCCACTTCCCACTTCCCACTTCCCGCTTCCCACTTTTATTCATCGGACCACTGCAATTTTATTTCTTGCTATTTTTTTGTCCGCTTCTACAACAAGTATATAAAGACCGTTAGAAACAAACTCGCCGTTGTTATCTTTACCATCCCAGTTTAGAAAATAGGATTGCATACTAAATTTATAACCCGCATTCCATTCTTTTACAAGTTTTCCGGTAATTGTATATATCCCTACTTTCACATCCGCATTATGCATAATAGAATATTTTATAGTTGTTTGAGATGTTTCTGTCAGATTGAACGGATTGGGATAATTATATACAACAACGGTTTTTTGACCAGAATATGGAAACCCGCTGAATTTGAAAAAACCTTTTGATGTGGCGGTATGTAGGTCGCCATCATTTAATATTTCAAAGCCATATGTTAGTCCTTCGGCTTCTGTATATGTCCAGGAATTGCCGTTATCAGAACTTATATAAAAATTTTGTATATCCGTAGTGTAGATATTGTTACCGTCAAGTAATACGGTGGAAAAAGAATCTGTAGTTACAGGAAAATTATTGAACTTCTTAAATGTATCGCCGTCATCTCCACTTTTATATAACCCTTTACTTGAACCGGAATTTATACCTCCAAAACAGGTAATGACTTCTTTATCTCTAATTAAAACCTTTTTGACAATTTCACCGGAAATTATTTTTTCCCAGTTTGTTTTATATCTCCAAAGCCCCCCGAGTGTTTTACCTGAAAAAAAATCACCCGTACCTACAAAAATAGTAGGTGAACTTGTTGCAATACTGTTTGCAGGAGTACCTAAAGAACCTAAAACATCTACGAAAGAAACTCCACCATCTGATGACTTATAGAGATGTCCATCAGTACCATTATACTTGCCTGAAGCGATATAAAAAACTTGTGATGATATATTTATATCCCAGACAATTTCATCTATTTTATTTATATAACTTGAACCGGTTTGTGAATATTTATAAATCTTCCCGTTTTCATAACCTGTATAAATTAAATCGCCACTCTCTGTAAGTATTGTACATCTACCATTCGCTGTATCTATTGGAACAAATGTCCCGTTTTGTAGAGAATAAAGCCCGCCAACAGTCGCAAGATATATTTTCTCTTTTTTTTGTAAAACCTTATACACACTCATCCCTGAAAGTCCGGTGTTTGTCTTACTCCAATTAATACCAAAATCTGAACTCTTTAAAACACCATTCCCATAATCACCTGCAAAAATTATACTACCTGCTGATGGATGAATTGTTATGCAGGAAAGCGCGGTTATACCCTGAATATCAATTTGCTGCCATGTAATTCCTGTATCTGTACTTTTGTATATTTTACCGGCGGCTGCAGCATAAATAATATCCGTATTAGATGAATCAATCTCAATTGCAGTGACAATACTTTCTGTAGAGATTAGCGGTACAATACTGGTGCCTCCCTCACTTATTTTGTAAATTCCTGTTTCGCCACTTACAAATGCAACCGATATGTTTTGTATTGCAATTGAATCAAAAAAACCCGATGTAATTTCACCTTCGGATAATTCTGACCAATTTGTTCCGCCATCAGTTGTTCTATAAATCCGTCCACCGGATTTAACAGTTCTTGAACCCGTAACAGCCCAGATTATATCGGAATTGACCGGGTCAATCTCTATTTTATTTATCACTTCACATTGCGCTGTTGACCGAAAAATCTGTGTCCAACTATTACCTCTGTTTGTAGAACTATAAATAAACCCACCGAAACCTTCATTACCGCAACCAATATAAATTATTCCACTTTGAGAAACCGTTATAGTCCTTACAAAATCTGAACCAACAGCATTATCAACTTTTACTTTTGCCCAGATGATACCGCTATCTGTTGATTTCCAAAACCCGTCAGCACCACCGGCATAAACATATCCCGGATATGTTTTATCAATTGCTACAGAATGTAATGGAACATCAGAAAAAGTTTCAACTGGTTGCCAATTGTTTCCGGAATCGTTTGACTTAAACAGTCCATAACCATATTGACTTGCTGCAAATAAAATATTCGGTACAGTTTTTGAGACCGCAATACCTGTTATTTTTCCGCCGTACAAACCCATATTTGTCCATTGCGAAAACAATAACGTTTGAAGGTTAAAGATTAAAAACAGAATCACATTAGAATGGATTTTATCGGACGGCATATCTTAAAAATTGTAGAAATCAAATAATAGTATATAAGCCCAAAAAAGTTTTCTGCAAAAAAAGGTTGTTTTATTTTACCTATAATTGCGGTTTTATTTATGGTATGTTCTTCTGTTACTGCAGAATCGCCGTTAACAACGAAGTTGTCAGCACCATTTTTTTTTATAATTCTATGCACAAAAATAGTTCCATCAACTTTATAGGCAACAACATCTCCAATCCCAGCATTTTTAGTTTTTTCTGTAAATATAAACTCGCCTGACTTTATCAACGGCCGCATTGAGCCGCCAACAGTTTTAACTGGTTTACCCGTAAAGTTATGATGCATATCTCACTGAAACACAAGCTTGATTGTAAACAGGTGTGGAAGCGGAATAGCATTTCCCGCATCCTAACGCTGCTGTTTCAAAAACTTTTTCTGAACTGATAAGCGGTTTAACATACTTTTTCTTCTTTTTTTTCATAGTAACCTCTCTATACTTGATGTAGCGTTGGGTTTTAACCCAACGAAATTATCGCGAAATCATCCAAATCGTCGTCCAACTAAAGTTGGACGCTACTGACGCTACAAATCGTTGATTTACATCAATCGCTACATTTAGCGAGGTTAAAATCTCGTGATACATTTGCAATCTCACAGGCACGAGACCACGGACCTCTTATATCGCCATCTTCAAGGAGAGCAATACCGGGGCACCTACCACAATAATTTATTAGATTACAACTCCTGCACAAAGTTAAATCTGTCAATTTCAATAAATAATCTTTTCTTACAAAATTTTTTCTCCAAATTTCGCTAAACAGTTTTTCTCTTAAATTGCCAAACTTAACCAAAAACTGCAAACACGGATATACATCGCCATAACAATTTATCGCACAAACATTTTTCCCTGCTGTACAGTTAAGATTGTTATTCTCAAGAGGCTTAAAAACTCCTTGATGGTTGAAAAAACTACGCAGTTGTTTTTCATCTATTCTATATTTAAGCGGTGTCCTGTCGCCGTTATCACAGGGAACTAAAGAAATATCAAACCCGTACTTTGCACCGACGGTATCTGCAAACTTTATTATTTTTTGATAGCCGTAAAAATTTTGTTTCATAAGCGGTGTTTTGATTTCAACCGGGATATTTTGTTCTCTTAAAGATTTTATTGCTGAAACGGTCCTCCTCCAAGAACCTGAAACACCTGTTATTTTGTCGTGAATTAACTGGTTCATAGAATATAAACTTATCCCAACATTTACAAGATTATATCTTGAAAGTTTTTTTGCAACCTCATTTGTTATAAAAACACCGTTTGTAAAAATTGTGATTGCAAAATGTTTTTTATTGGCATAATTTAATATATCAAAAAAATCGCCCCGTAAAAAAACCTCACCACCTGTAAATAAAATATACAAAGAACCGCTATCAGCAAGTTGGCCGAGTATATTAAAAATTTCACTCGTAGATAATTCCGTTTTATACTCCACTTTAGTGGATTGATTTTCAACCGGATTTATATAGCAATGAATGCATCTTAAATTACATTTTTTTGTTAACTCAAACATTATACTTACGGGTATATTCTTTTTTGCTGTTACACGATTGAATTTTTCTATAACACTCATTGTTTAATAATCCCTTTTTGTTTCAGTTGGCTTAAAAATGTTTTGATATCTTTTTCTGCAACAGCCGGTTCTACATCAAATTCGTTACAAATATTTTTAACTATCTCTGTCTTATTTTTATCTTTTACTATAAGTTCCCATATCAATGTAGATGTCTCATTTAACAAATGTAAATAAGAATCCGGTATCGTAACTATATATAGCAAACCGTCAATTTTTCGCCATGCTATCTTATCTGATATTTTGAATTCCATAGTATATTTTTTTGTATAAATCTTTTGCAGGATAGAACTTCATCTGGTATGATTTTGTATTTTTTGTAACTTTGTACAATATTTCTAAGATTCTTTGAATGTAAAAACGACTATCACCAAAATACAAGACCGTTTGCATCAATTTTTCAAGTGATTTTTTTGGAGAAATTAGTTCAAAATTTAATTTGTCGGATTTCACAGGAAAGCAGATACACATAAGTTTACAGTTTCTAATGTAACCTTTCTCAGCCAGAAATTTTCCACCACTACCCCAGAATGGTGTACTAAATACTATGAAATTGTTGTCAATTTTTCTGAGTCCAATAATCTCATCATTAATCACTTTTGAATTTATGAATTGTTGTACAATTGTTGTCTTACCTGCACCTGTTCTGCCCGGAAAAATTATACCGCCTTTTGAGAATACACCGGCACTTGCGTGGAGTAAAATTCCTCCCTTTCTTAAAATCAAACAGGAATAGAGAATCCTTATAAAGGAATCAAATGAAAATTGATTATAACGAATTCTTACAACGCCCGATTTTCTTTTGAAATCTGTCTCTGAATAAAAATCATATCTACTAATCTGTAGATTTTTCTCCGATTGAACAACACTTACTTTTTTAATATGCTTTTTTGTCTTTTCAGGAAAAACTAAATATGTAATATCTGGTTCTGAATCTGTAATAAAATGTTTATACCTGTGACATAATGAACTCTTTAGGTCACCTATACAAAGAGCAGGACAAAACATAAATTCAGTAATTATGCTACCAATATTTATTCTTACTTTCCACAAACAAAACTCTCCCTCCTCTGCTGTCCAGATAAATATTTTTTTTCTATCAGATATCTTGCCGTTTATGACAAGAGTAAACCCCACACCTCGTAATGCTTCGCCATTTACCTCAGCACCTTTGAAAGGTGCAAGGTTTACTTTTCATGTTTTATTGACTTTTCTCTAACAGTAAAAGATTAATAGACAGAAGAAGACATACTCCACTACCTGTTGCATAAACTCGTGCTCCCAATCCTGCTATAGGTCCGGAAAAAGCACAAATAATTCCGAGAATAAATCCAACTACTGCAAGAATGGTCAATACAATAGCAACTGTTCTCATACTTTCTCACCTCCTTTTTCAAATGTGAGGGTTGCTCAAAACTCAATTTCTCGTCGGTAAATTGAGTTTACGGTTTTTCGATTTCACCTCAACCCTCATTTTTTAATTTCTTCGGGTTTAATTTTTTCAGCGCCGTACTCTTTGCTTATCTCAACGATTTTCTTTACTTCGGTTTCAAATATTTTTTTGTCCATTGTTTTGCTCCCGCGTTTCTGTAAAAAGTATAACAAAAATTTATGCGATTGTCAAGATTTGTTTTCGTTTTTATTTTCAGTATTTAGTCTCTTTGACGTAAGATTCTTGTTTTTTATGGCAAGAAATTATAATGTATCGT
>Ga0210017_1004913_pt1 | contig 10834 bp, 10 predicted proteins | sample CryGeyCG2014_020_FD_183966 | JGI IMG/M metagenome (GOLD analysis project Ga0210017, IMG submission 183966) | Groundwater microbial communities from aquifer - Crystal Geyser CG08_land_8/20/14_0.20 (SPAdes) (version 2) | ecosystem: Environmental > Aquatic > Deep subsurface > Groundwater | place... | reverse complement strand
GCTATTGAGATTTGAGCGCTTTTTGGCAGAACCTTAAAATAAAAAGCGCCGGTTTTTACGATTTTTTTTGTTTCAAAATTAAATCGATACCCCCAAGAATAAAAAACGATTGAGGGAGCAATCACCATAAAACAAAACAGTAAAATAAAAAATAAGAGAGTCCGAGTTTTTTTAGTCATATCAACTTTAATTTTAACCGAAATTTTAATCTTTTACAATTGAATATCCCTGTTTACCCAGTCGCAAAAGCTTGACAAAATTATTGTAATATGCTATACTTTCGGCAGATAAGAAAATAGCTTTTTAAAAATTTGAATAGGTCTTGGTGGGCCTATAGTTCGCAAGAACGCACCCGGACGGCCTGTCGCCCGTAGTCTATCTGAACCGATATATCAGATAAAAAAAAGTTGCGACAGCTCTTTAACCAACCTTGGTAGGAGAGAAAGGAAAAAACGCATGATGGCGAAAACCTTTGATCGTCAAACCGCTAAATTTCTCGCCGTGGTCGGCGAGAACATGCCAGAGATTTCTGGCGATGTGATGCAAGGGTGGATTGAGAACCCAAAGAGTATTCAAAGGGTTCTCAAGATCGCTTTTTGTCCTCCGGAAGCCACTCCCGATTTCCCCGAATTCAAAGTTTGGAAAACCATCAAGCTGGGTACGGGATTCAGGAACGCCGACGATTTCCGTAAAGCTTTGGAATCCGGCGGTTACAGAATCGGTGACTGGGCCAACGACATCCTTGGCAAACCCGCTTTCAAAGTGGCTGCCGAGAAGATCGAAGTTGACTTGGTTAAGGTGACGGTCGCCGAGCTTGGTTTCAAGGATGGTGCCCGGCGCGACCAGATTTACGAGCGTGCCAAGGAGATAGGGCTTGAACTTTGTCCGGATGAGGTCGGTCCTCAATTGCGTCTTCAATACAGGGACCAACCTAATAACGAGTGGATTCTCGTTGGAATGGAGTCAATCTTCGATTCCGGCGGCGGTCTGGCGGTGTTCGGCGTGGGGCGCCGTGGTTCGGGGTTGTGGCTCCGCGGCTACTGGAGCAATCCTGACAGCTTCTGGGGCGCTGGCTACCGGTGGGTGTTCGTCCGTCCTCGCAAGTAATCTTCATTCAGTCCCTGGACCCTTGGGAACTTGGTTTCTGTTTTGGAAACTTGGTCTCTTGGAAAGGAGGTGAGGATAAAGTCCTTTTTCGCTTTGCGAAAAAGGACTTTTGAATTTTGGACAGAAATAGACTATGATTGAAATTGGATAGTAGGCGAATCTGCTTGCGGTCAAGGCTTCAAGCGGCCGAATTCCGGAATTGTTGCTAATGCAGAATCCCGGCGGCTACGGCTTCCGAGAGGGTCATCAACAATTTCCAAAAAATGAAGATACTTGGTGTAAGGCGTTAGGGTATTTTAGATACCGAATAAGATACAGCCTTGAGAGTATTTGCCCCGTTAGAATTTTTTAGTTTCTAATGGGGATCAAAGGGCAGTGGAAGGGACGACGCTTTATACATCATCGATTCCGACGGCAATCTGAAGGTGTTCAACGTGAAGCGCAATGATTCGGAGTTGTGGCTCAACAGCAACTGGAGCAATCCTGACAACTTCTGGGACGCTGACTACCGGTGGGTGTTCGTCCGTCCTCGCAATTCTCTTCATTTACCCGTCCGATCAGGGACGGGTTTCATTTTAGAGCAAAGCGAGAAAACAAAGTTCTTGCTTTGGCAAGGTTTTTATTTTAGAATCTTAATCCAACCACCCAGCATTTTGCCTATTTCATCCAGTTTTTCAGAAAGTAAAATATATTTTTTATTATCCAATGATTTTATCTCCCACGCTACCTGTAAAAAGAATTTTAATAAATCTAATTTCAAAGAAGCACCTTTGAGCGAAATAAACTTTTCTGTCTTATCCGAATAGCTCGCCCTTGTTATCAGTTCAATCACTTCCAGAAACAAAGAATCAATTTTTGTTCCGATAGTATAGCGAGAATCTTTTTGAAAATTAGGTAAGAACCCGTGCCATAGCTTGTAAATCTGAACCAGTTTTTGAATTAGACTTAAGTTAAACTGGTTGGGGGGGGGTATTACTTGTAAAATTTTTATGAAAATTCAATTGAGCCATAATTTTGAAGATATAGTCAGCGTTGAAAATTTATTGGAAGCGTGGAAAGAATTTTTGAAAGGCAAGCGGAATAAAAAAGACGTGCAGTATTTCTCTTTGAGATTAATGGATAATATCTTGAAGCTGTACTCCGATTTATTAAATCATACTTACAAACACGGAGAATATCAAGCGTTTCATATTTTTGACCCAAAACCAAGGCATATTCACAAAGCCCTTGTCCGCGACAGATTAATCCATCACGCCATTTACCGGATTCTATATCCGTTTTTTGATAGGATTTTTATTTCTGATTCTTTTTCCTGCAGAAAGCATAAAGGAACTCATAAGGCGTTAAACCAATTCCGTGATTTTTCCTGTAAAGTTAGCAAAAATGATACTCAAACCTGTTGGATACTTAAATGCGATATAAGAAAATTCTTTGACACTATTAATCACGAAACTTTAATACAGATTATTGAAAAATACATTCCGGATGAGAGCATAATCTGGCTTTTGCGAAATGTCGTTGAAAGCTTTTCAAAAAATAACAAAGGGGTTGGACTTCCGCTCGGAAATCTAACTTCCCAGCTTTTCGTCAATGTTTATATGAATGAATTTGACCAGTTTTTGAAGCATAAGTTAAAGGTAAGATATTATATCAGATACGCAGACGATTTTGTCATTCTTTCTGATAATAAAATTTGTTTGGAAAGCTCGGTTGAGCCAATTCAAAAGTTTTTGAAAGAAAAACTTAAATTACAATTACATCCTGATAAAATTTATATAAAAACTTTAGCTTCGGGAATAGATTTTCTCGGCTGGGTTAATTTTTTGGACCACCGTGTATTGCGGACAGCTACCAAAAAAAGGATGATAAAGAACATTAAAAAGAATTCAATACCGGAAGTTTTGAATTCTTATCTTGGATTATTAAAACACGGCAATGCTTATAATCTCCAATTAGAAATTTTGAAAAGATTTTTAGCTTCCCAAGAGCCAGATTTGTTTAATTCACGATGTTAAATAAGAGAATTTGCTTATTTTTTATTTTTAAATTATAATTTGGAGTGAGGAAACGAACGGAAAATTATACAAAGTATAATAGAATATCCATCAGGAATTCATAAAATTGACATGCCAGAAAAATTTTTAATTCGCGGAGGAAAACCCTTAAAAGGCGTAGTGGAAGTAATGGGGGCCAAGAACGTCACCTTTCCTTTATTGGCGGCAACTTTATTGACCAAAGAACCTTGTCAGGTTTCTAATTTACCTCTCATTGAAGATGTATTTAAAATGTTAAAGATTTTAGAAAGAATGGGAGCCAAAATTAAATGGTTGGGCGAAAGACAAATTGAAATTAAGTGTTCGGACATCGATCCTTCTTTGATTCCTTATGACGTGATTAGTTTTTTTCGGGGATCAATTTTATTCTTAGGGCCGCTTTTGGCAAGGTTTGGTAAGATTAAATTTCCACCGCCTGGCGGTTGCGTGATTGGAGCCAGACCCATTGATACACATTTAGATGCTTTTTCCCAAAGCGGCGTTAAAATTTCCATCAAGAACAATTTTTACTATTTTGAAGGAAAATTAAAGCCTCAAGAAGTTATTCTTAATGAATTTAGCGTTACCGCCACCGAAAATATTCTTTTGAGTTCTTCTCTGGTTTCCGGAGAAACGACCATAAAAATTGCTGACCAGGATTACCAGGTTCAAGAGTTAATTAAGGTTCTTAAAAGAATGGGAGTAAAAATCAAAGGTCTGGGTACTCATACATTAAAAATTATCGGACAAAAAAGACTGAAAGGATTTAAGTATTCGGTTATCCCTGATCCTTTGGAAGCAGGCACTTTTATTGTGGCGACCTTAGCCACGAAAGGAGAGGTTTTAATTAAAAATGCCGAGCTTCAGTTTCTTGAACTTTTTTTAAAAAGACTGAAAGATTTCGGCGCCAAATTTGATATCCTGGGGGCTAAACTAATCAAGGTTTTGCCATCATATAAACTTTCAATGGATAAGGTTCAAAGTTTGCCTTATCCTGGAATTCCGACTGATTTACAGCCAGAGTTAGGGGTCTTGGCGACTCAAGCTAAAGGACCAACCTTAATTCACGATCCATTATACGAAGGCCGTCTTAAATATCTGGAAGAATTAAATAAGATGGGAGCTAATATCATTTTTTGCGATCCGCACCGAGCGATTATCAACGGTCCGACTCAGCTTTACGGGACAGAAATTCCTTCTCTTGATATTCGTTCCGGCGCCGCTTTAATCATTGCGGGACTGGTGGCTAAGGGACAGACGATTATTAACAATATCTATCAAGTGGATAGGGGATATGAAAAAATAGAAGAGAGGCTACAGAAATTAGGGGCTGATATTAAAAGAATAAAAGAATAAATATATGTTTGTAAGAAAAATTGGCATAGATTTAGGGACCTGTAATTCTTTGGTCTTTATCCCTAAAAAAGGGGTGGTTTTGCAAGAACCTTCGGTGGTAGCGGTAACTCTTTCTGAAAACAAAATTTTGGCCGTGGGAGAAAAGGCAAAAGAAATGATCGGCCGGACCCCGGACACCATCAGGGTTTATCGTCCCTTAAAAGACGGCGTAATTGCCGATTATCGGGTGACACAGGCGATGCTGCGCTATTTTATTGATAAAATCTCCGGTCATTTTCGGTTTTTAAAACCTGAATTGATAATAGGTGTTCCTGCCGGCATAACTTCCACTGAAAGACGAGCGGTAATTGAAGCCGGAACAGCTGCCGGCGCCAAACAGGTTTTCTTAGCCAAAGAGCCGATTCTGGCAGCGATTGGTGCCGGCATTCCAATTAATTCTTGCTCCGGACATATGATTATTGATATCGGCGGAGGGACAACTGAGGTGGCAGTGATCTCTTTGGGAGGAATTGTTACATGTCATTCTTTAAGAACGGCTGGAGATAAAATAGATATAGGCATTTCTGATTTTATTAAGAAAAAGCATAATTTGGCGATAGGCGAGCAGACGGCCGAAGAAATAAAAATAAAAATCGGCACAGCTATTCCTGAAAAGGAAGAAAAATTTCTTGAAATCAGGGGAAGAGATTTGATTTCGGGACTGCCGAGAAATATTAAAATTTCATCTAACGAAGTAGCTGAAACAATTTACGATCCGCTTTCCGAGATTATTAAGGTGGTTAAAGCGGTGCTTCGCGACACCCCGCCCGAACTGTCAGCTGACATTATGGACAAAGGCATGGTTCTGTCTGGCGGCGGAGCTTTGTTGCGGAATATTGATGAGCTTATTGCTCAATCTACCGGCGTTCCTTGTTTCATAGCTGAAGACTCGCTTTCATGCGTGGCGAAGGGAACGGGTGTGGTCTTGGAAAATTTAGAAATTTACAAAAAGAGCATAATGAGTAAAAAATAGATGTTGATTGGTCATCAAAAACAAAGGAATTTTTTAGAGAAGACAGCTAAGTCAGACAAACTTGCTCATGCTTATTTATTTTGCGGTCAGGAAAAATTAGGAAAAAAAACTATAGCTGTTGAATTTGCAAAATGGCTTTTTAAAGAAGACGTAATAAAAAGACAACATCCGGATTTTATTTTTATTGAGCCTGAAAAAAAAGAAATTCAAATTTCGCAGATTAGAGAATGCATTTGGAGATTAAGTTTAAAGCCCTCCGTAGCTCCTTTTAAAATAGCGATCATTGATGAGGCTCATTGCTTGAATCAAGAAGCCCAAAATTCTCTTTTGAAAACGCTTGAAGAGCCCAGAGGAAAAACCCTCATTTTCTTGGTTACCGAATATCCGGAAAGATTATTTCCCACCATTATTTCCCGTTGCCAAATCTTAAAGTTTTATTCCGTGCCGAAAGAAGAAATAGAAAGATATTTAGTCGATGAACTTCGTTCGTCGAGCCGAAGGGGAGACAGGAGAAGAAACTTGTTTCTGCGATCATCTCCGCCCTTCGCTAACGCTCGAGTAAGAAAGCAGAATATTTTAGAATCGGAAATTAAACAAATGGTTGAACTTTCAGAGGGCAGACCGGGGCGGGCTTTAGATTTTATGTCAGACCCTCAAAAATTAAAAACTCAGAAAACCGTCATATCAGATTTAATTTCAATGTCTAATTCCGATTTGGCTTTCCGTTTCCAATACGCCAAGAATTTAGTCGAAGAAGATAAATCTTCTTCTTCACCCTTTGTTAACACTCGGGTAACCAAAGAGCTCCAGAACTTAAAAGACACATTAGACATTTGGCTAAGGCATTTCAGAAGTGTTTTAATTTCAAGCATTAATACAGCTTCTCAGACAGGATACTCTTTGAATAAACTAAGAGATATTATCAAGCTTATCCAAGAGACAAATTTTTTAATCTCTACCACCAATGTCAATCCAAGATTGGCCTTAGAGATATTAATGATGGAGTTGTAAAAAAACCACATGGATGAAAAAATTATCAATTACAAAGAAATCATTAACAAGATTAAGCCGGAGACGGATAAGGTTATTAATTTTTTAGAAAGAGAAATGGCGAAAATCAGGACCAGCCGGGCCTCGCCTTTTTTGGTTGAAGATGTAGTTGTTGAATGTTTTGGTCAAAAATTTCCTTTAAAACAATTAGCCGCAATTTCTGTACCTGAACCGCGGGAAATTTTAATTCAGCCGTGGGACAAATCTTATGTTCAAGGAATTACTCAGGCCCTGGAGAAAACCGGAATCGGTTCAAATCCGATTGTTGACAAAGATGTAATTCGTATTAATTTGCCGCTTTTAACCGAAGAATACCGAAAAAATTTACTGCGGGCTTTATTTGACAAACAGGAAGAAGCCAGGAAAACAATCAGAAGATGGCGGGAGGAAGCCTGGAGAGAAATTCAAGATGGCGAAAAATTAGGAAAAATCAGAGAAGATGATAAATTTCGCGCCAAAGACGAACTTCAGAAATTAATTGATGATTATAATGAGAAAATTGAAAAGATAGGGGAGTCAAAGAAAAAAGAGATATCGGAATAATCGCTCGGCAACCAAAGTTTTCAGGTACCGATAGTCGCCTCGTCCAGCGACTCGGCGCTATCTACATTCTCGGCAGTTTATTCGCCTTCGGCGAAACCATGCTAAACTGCCTGCGAAAGTTACCATGAAAACTTTATTGCCTCGCTCTTGAATACGATGTGCTCCTTTTTAATAAACAGCTCGCTCTTGAAAAGTTTACCCTCGCTAAAACGTTGCGAAATTTACTCTGAAACTTATTGCCTCGCTCAATTTTTCATAACTTCGTAAATAAAATATGATTTTAACAATAATTATCGCTTTCATCAGTTTAATTGGATTGACGGTTATCCATGAATTGGGCCATTTTATTTTAGCTAAGCGTTTTGGAGTAAAGGTTGAAGAATTTGGTATCGGTTACCCGCCAAGATTATTTGGAAAGAAATTTGGCGAAACAATTTATTCTATTAATCTTTTACCCTTTGGTGCTTTTGTAAAAATTTATGGCGAAGAAGGCGGAATAGAAAATTATCGCAGTTTTTCTCAAAAACCAATCTGGCAAAGAATGTTAATTGTTCTCGGCGGAGTGCTCTCTTTTTGGCTCGTTTCAATCCTTCTTTTAAGTTTAGTGATGGGTTTGGGAGCGCCCACCGCCATCTCAGATGAAGAGAACGGGGGTTTAAAAGATACTAAAGTTCAGATTGCGGCTGTGGCGCCCGATTCACCCGCTGATAAATCTGGAATAAAGGCGGGAGACATTGTTAAGGGGTTAAGAATTGACAGCCAGGAATTGAAAGTTAATAAAGTGAAAGAGATTCAGGAATTTACCGAAGGACATAAAGGACAAGAACTTACTTTAACCTTACAGAGAGGAAAAGAAATTTTTGATGTTTCTTTGGTTCCCAGGATTAATCCGCCCTCAGGAGAGGGAGCCATGGGCGTGGCTTTAGTCAGAACCGCAATAAAATCTTATCCTTGGTGGAAATCAGGCTGGCAAGGGATTAAAGCTACCTTTAATCTGACATTGGCCGTGATTGAAGGTTGGTCAGGAGCCATAAAGAATATTGTTAAAGGAGAGAGTTCAGGAGTTCAGTTAATGGGGCCGGTCGGTATTTTCTCTTTATTTAATCAAGCCGGCCAGATGGGAGTTAATTATTTTTTACAATTTATTGCTGTGATTTCTGTTTACATTGCTTTGTTTAACATTCTTCCTATTCCGGCTGTTGACGGCGGCAAACTTCTTTTTTTAATAATTGAAGCATTCCGGAAAAAACCTTTTTCTCCAAAAATTGAGCAGAATATTACGGCCGTTTTCTTTGCTTTATTAATTATGATGATGATTTGGGTAACGATTAAAGACATCAGCCGAATATTTTAAAATTTCGTAGAGAGGTATGTTACAATCGCAACTTTTTTGCAAAACAAAAAAAGAGACGCCGCGAGAAGCTATATCAATTAGCCATAAATATTTAGTTAGGGCTGATTTTATTGAACAAACCATAAGCGGAGTTTACCGTTTTTTACCTTTGGGTTTTAGAGTTTTAAAAAGAGTTGAAGGAATCATTAGAGAAGAAATGCAAAACCTTGGAGCTCAAGAATTATATCTACCGGCCTTGCAAGATAAATCTCTTTGGTTAGAAACCAACCGCTGGGAAACGATTGACCCTCCTTTATTTAAACTAAAAGACCGCCATCAAAAAGAAACAGCTTTGGGTTCTACTCATGAAGAGGAAATTACTGATATCATCCGACAAAGAATTAATTCCTATCAAGATCTGCCGGTCTGTCTCTATCAAATTCAAAATAAATTTCGAAACGAAATGCGAGCTACCGGCGGACTTTTGCGGACGCGAGAATTTTTAATGAAAGATTTATATAGTTTTCACAGTAACGGAAAAGACTTAATTAATTTTTATCAAAAAGTAAAAAAAACTTATTTCAAGATTTTCAAAAGATGTAATTTGAAAACTCTTTGCGTTGAAGCGAGCTCAGGCACTATTGGCGGAGAGTTGTCCCACGAGTTTATGGTATTAAGCGACAAGGGCGAGGATAAAATTTTAATCTGTAATAAATGTCTTTGGGCAGCGAATGTTGAAAAAACAGGGGAGATTAAAAAATGTCCAAAATGCAAAGGAGTTTTAGAAAAAAGGAATGCGATTGAAGTTGGTCATATCTTTAATTTGGGAACAAAATACAGCGAGAGAATGTCAGCTAATTTTCGAGATAAAGAGGGAAAAGCAAAACCTATCATTATGGGATGTTATGGAATAGGACTGCCACGATTGGTGGCAACAATTGTGGAAGTTCATCATGACGAAAAAGGGATTATTTGGCCAAAAAGTGTTTGTCCTTTTAATGTCCATTTAATTAAAATTGAAAACTCCCTGAAAATTAACAAATTGACTGAAAAAATATATCAAGATTTACAGAGAGCAGGAATTGAAGTATTATATGACGATAGAAAAGAAAAATCAGCGGGCGAGAAATTCGCTGACGCTGATTTAATTGGAATACAGGTTAGAGTCGTGGTAAGTGAAAGAACTTTGGCTAAAAAAAGCTGCGAGATTAAAAAAAGAGGAGAACTAAGAACCACATTAGTCAAAATTAAAAAATTGCTACCATTTAAGTATGCCCAGTAATACAACTTCCAGTATGTTCTTCTATATCTATATTTTGGAAAGTGAAAAGGATAAAGAATTGTATATCGGCTACACAAACAACCTCAAAAAAAGAATAGAAGAACATAATAAAGGTATAAATTTCTCAACCAAGTTTAGGCTGCCATTCCAACTCATTTATTTTGAAGGATGTAAAAATATGGAAGATGCCAAACGCAGAGAACATTATTTAAAAACCACTCAAGGCCGAAGATTTTTAGGATTAAGACTTCAAGAATACAGACGCCGCAAAAAAGCGTTTGGCTCTGGAAGTTGATATACGGGGTATGTTTAATAAGCTTCTTTCCCGCATTTCTCAAGATATTGCCATTGATTTGGGGACCGCTACCTCTCTGGTTTATGTTCGGGGTCGGGGAATCGTCATTCAGGAACCCTCGGTGGTGGCTATCAATCAAAAAACCGGCCAGGTTTTGGCGATTGGCGAGGAAGCCAAGAAGATGGTTGGCAGAACGCCGGCTCATATTATTGCTACCAGACCCTTGGTTTCCGGAGTGATCTCTGACTTTGAAGTGACAGAACAAATGTTGAGATATTTTATTGACAAAGTTGATAGAAAAAGATTTATTTTAAATCCCAGGCCTCGGGTAATTGTAGGGATACCTTGCGGCGTGACCGAAGTAGAAAAAAAAGCAGTCAGAGATGCGACTGAAAGTGCCGGCGCCAGAAAAGTTTTTCTAATTGAGGAACCCATGGCCGCGGCCATCGGTGCGAGACTTGACATTCAAGAAGCAGGGGGGAACTTTATTGTTGATATTGGCGGAGGGACAACTGAGGTGGCAGTGATTTCTTTAGGGGGAATTGTCATGGCCAAGAGTCTAAGAATCGCGGGAGATAAACTCAATGAAGACATTATTCACTTTGCTCAAAACGAATACAAATTATTAATCGGCGAGAGAACGGCCGAAGAAATTAAAATCGGAATTGGTTCAGCCTGCGCTTTAAAGAACTCAAAATCATCAAATACCCGAGCGTCAGCGAGGGGCGGAGATGAACGAAATTCATCGACTACCCGAGCGTCAGCGAGGGGCGGAGATGAACGAAATTCATCGACTACCCGAGCGCAGTCAAAGAGAACTTCG
>Ga0210017_1004911_pt1 | contig 10836 bp, 14 predicted proteins | sample CryGeyCG2014_020_FD_183966 | JGI IMG/M metagenome (GOLD analysis project Ga0210017, IMG submission 183966) | Groundwater microbial communities from aquifer - Crystal Geyser CG08_land_8/20/14_0.20 (SPAdes) (version 2) | ecosystem: Environmental > Aquatic > Deep subsurface > Groundwater | place... | reverse complement strand
ATTTAAACAATAAAGAGCTTTTTAATTCTCTTAAACCAAGAGATAGGGTTAGATTAGGTTATAAAGAAGTTTATGAAAATATCTATAGTTATATTCCATCCTACTTTGATCATAAATTCCTTATTGATGGAATTCTGAAAGAATATAAGTTTGTAAGTGCAAAGAAGATTAAATAAATTTATTTAACAAGGTTTTGTTTTAATGAAAGCTATTTTTAAATAATTTTACTTTATAATAACTAATTTTTCTTTTAAAGTAATCAATTACTCTATCAATTACCTTATATTCCTTGTTCTTGTAGGGGATAATCTCTCCCTTTTCATATTCCTTACCTTCACCTTTAAGAAAAAATTCAGTTTTACCTTCTTCATCAACAAACTTTACTTTATTGTTTATGCTATCTTCTTTATTATCATCTTTTTTCATTTGGTTTTTAGTTAGAACTCTTTTTTGATTTGGATTTTTATTCTTTAACTGCTTTTTTATCTTCTGCTGGTTTCTTTTCTTTACTCTTTGTTTCTTTTGGTTCTTCTTTTTTCTTTAACATCTCCTTTGTAGGCTCTTCTTTTCTTTCTTCTGCTTCATTTTCAGGCTGCTTTTTTTCTTGTTTTTTAGGTGTTTTTTTCTTTGTTTCTTTTTTCTCTTCTTTTTTTTCTTCAACAGGCGCCCCAACAAGCTCTGCTTTAACCAAGCCATCATCATATTTCTCAACCTTTACCTTAACCTTATGAGGCGGATTCTTAATTCCATGCTCCCAAACCTTTAAATTAAGATATTTTCCAAGCTTAATATTATCTGATTTCATATGCTTTGCCAGGAATTCCTTTAATGCTTTTATTGTCTTTTTTGCCCTCTTGTATTTTGGAGCCTTCTGAAACTCTTTTCTTAATGGAATAATATACTCCCTTTCAAGTACAACCTTTGATTTCTCTTCTTTTTTTGCCATTTTCCTATGCCTTTGTCTTTGTCCTTCTCCAAGAGCGTTTTATCTCAGTGTGCCTTCCAGGATGGATTCTTCTTCCCTTTCCATAAATCCTCATAACTGTCCAGAAAGGGGCCCATCTAGTCTGCTTATGCAATCTTGCAAGCCTTAGTTTCCTGCTTAAATGTTTGTATCTTGCCATCTTATTTCCTTATCATCTTGAATTTGTGTTTTTTTGGCTGCAATCTCATTAAAAGGTTTTTTAATGCCTCATCATCAACTGTTTTTATCTGGCCAGATTGTACTGCCTGTCCTAATAAAACAAGCAGCTGAATTGCCAGCTCAGGATGTGCTGTTTTTAGGTTGCCATATCTTTGTAATGCTTTTTTTGTTAATACTTTCTTAACCAAGAGTTCGAGTTGAGCTATCTGTTGCTGTATCTCTTCTTCTTCTGAATCAAATTGCTGTTGTCTTTGAAGTTCTTCAAGTCTTTTCCTTTTAAGCTCCTCAATATCATTCATTTTTTTGCTTTTTCTGCCAGCTCAGCAGCAGTTGGTACTTTTTCCTTTTTTTCTTCTGCTGGTTTTTTGGTTTCTTTTGATTGCCCTGCCTCCAACTTAATTTTTTCTTCTTTAGTTGGTTTTTTCTTAACTTTCTCTATTTTTTGGACAGCAGGTTTTTCTTCTTTTGGCTTCTCCTTAACCTGTTCAGATTTTTCAACTTCTTCTTTTTGTTTTTTTGGTTCTGGTTTTTTCTCAAGCTTTTCTGGTTTTTTGATTATTTTTTCCTCTTGTTCTTTATCAACTTTTTCTGTTGCTTTTTTTTCTTTTTTAACTTCAACAGGCTTTGGCATTGCTTGTGGTTTTTTGCCAGAAATCTGGGCAGCAACCTTGTCAAGGAGGGATATTCCTTTTGGAGCAATTATTCTTCCCTTATGAATTCCTTTTTCTGCTTTTTTTACAAGCCCTGCTTCTTCAAGCTGCTGCAGTATTGTTCTTATTATTTTTCCAGAGCCCTTGTAAAATTTTTCTGGCTTAACACCCCTATTTTTTTTTCCCCCGTATTTTGATCTTAGCTTTGAAACACCTATTGGTCCTAGATTATAAGTTGTTCTTAAAATAGCAGCAGCTCTTACATGCCACCAGTCATCTCTTGTTGGAGCTCTTTCTTTGTGAGCGCCTGTCTTAACAAATTCTGACCATATGGGAGTCTTAATAGATTGTATTTTTTTAAGCTTTAATGCTGTTTTTTCTATTAATTCGCCCTGTGGAACATTATAAATGCTTTTCATTAAAATCACTCCATTGTTTATCCTTTTTATTTAAAAATGATGGTTTAAAGGTTCTTGATTAGCCTTTTAAACAAATTAGTTTAAAATAGAACCATTAAACCTATTAAATAAAGCTTATTTAATATTATGCTCTAGAAAACCAGAAAACCAAGATTATTTAAAAAGCTTGTGTTTGTTAATTAAGAAATATGCTTTAGCTCTGAAAGGTGTTTATTGCATCATCAATTTTTTTATAAAGATCATCAATCGTTTTATCATTGATAATTAGTATATCTACCATTTTTATGCATTTCCTGACTTGTTGAAGCCCCTTTCTTTCTGTGCTTTCATCCAGCTCTTGATTTTTAAAGGCTTCAAATGTTTTTTCCTCGCCTGGCTTAGCTCTCTTTAAAGACCTTTCAAACCTCAGCTCAATAGGCGCATCAACTGCAATCAAAAAAAGGTTTTTTTGTTTTTTTAGTTCAGCTATTTCCCTAGGATGTCTTATGCTGCTTATAACTGTGTTTGGATTTTTTATTCTCTTTAATGCCCTGAGAGCAAGTATGTTATTCCCGAATTTCCTTCTTAACTCGTTGCCCATATTAAACAGGTTTTTTCTTGAATGATCAAGCCCTTTTTTTGTCAGCTCTTCTCTTATGATATCAGAAAGAGAGAAATGCTCATAACCCTTTTTAACTAAATAATTTGCAGCAGTTTCCTTTCCAGAGCAGTTTGTTCCTATTATTGCTATGATCATCTCTACAATTTTAATATTAAATCATTTAAATATTTTATTAAATAATAGCCAATAAAAACAAAAGTTTTATAAGGAAAAGAGTTTATAAAATAGTAGAAAGAGGTTTATTATGTTAAAAAAAAGAGTTGAGATAAGCACTTTTGAGCTGATGGTATTGATAGTTGGATGTGCAGCAGTTCTCCTTGGATTTAATCTTATCAACAGGGTTTATATAACAGATTATACAATGGGCTGGCCAATGGTTATCTCAATATTCACATGGCTCATACTTCTTGTTTTGTTTATCCTGCTAAGCATAAATGTTGATTCTGCCAAACAAACCCTAAAAGAAATAACAGAAATCAAGGATATTCTCAAGAAACTGGCCAAAAGGAGAAAATAAGGCTAAAGATAATATGGTATGGGTTAGTTGCAATCCTTCTTGGCCACCCAAAAGGTTAATAAATAACTTTAATTAATCTATTATTATGTATGAATATCCGCTTTGGCTACTGATCTTTGTAATCTTGCCTTTAGCAACTTTGTGGATTATCAAATTCAAAGATTTGAAGGAATACAAAATAGTCTTTTTTCTTGCAATAGTTGGTTCTATTATTTTTTCTCTTCCCTGGGATTATATTGCAATTAAAGAGAAAATTTGGTATTTCACAGAGCCACACATCTTTGGATTTTCCCCTTGAGCAACCGATTTTTATAATACTTGTCTCAATTGCTATTTCATCTGCTATTTTAACCTTTATTTACTATCAGGAAAGAGGTAAGTTTGATAAACTCCTTAAAAGAAAATAATTTTTGTATACTAAAATAAATTTAATTCTTAATATCCTCTAAGTTGATTATGGCCTTATTTATCCTTACAGAATCATCCAAAGCTATCCTTGGGCAGGCCGTGTTGACAAAGCACTCAACAAACGGGAAGTTTTCCAGCTGGCCAAAGTCTATTGTGTCAAATATTAAGAAATAAAAGCTCTTGTCCCTGAATTTGTTTTTTAGCTCAAGGGCCTCTTTTAACTGCTCCTGGCCAGGCTTTGTTGTTACAATAATTCCTATTTCTTTTGAGCTGAGAAATTTAATTAATGCTCCTTTTCTTTTTTTGTTTATTTTTTCTGCCTCTTTTCTATCAACCATGCTAAACTTTTCAGTCAAAGGATTAAACGTGAAAACCTGTTTTTTTGTTTTTAATGAAATTGCAGTTGGATGAAAAGAGCCAGAGCCAATGTAAAGAAAGGCATCAACATTTTTTTCAACAGAAACAGCAGCATCAACATCACATCCAAGAACCTGGCCTTGATAAGCTGTATGTTTTCCTGTACCTAAAAATACTACTTTGTCCTGCTTTTCAAGTGCTGATTGAATCTTTTTAAGCTGTCCAATAAACTGAACTGTTGTAACCAGACCAATCCTTTTGGGCAGTTTTAAAACATGCTTTTCAATTGATATCAGCTTCTTATATCTTGCTTCAACAAACATTAGCTTCATATTTCAAAGAAAAGAGTTTTTGTTTTTAAATTGTTCTATTTTAATATACCATAGAAAGCATCAAATATTGGCTTGTCTGTTGTTATAATGTGAAAGTCAACTCCGAGCTCATCGCATAGTTTTGCTATCTTTGAAATGTGATTCTCAAGCCTCTGCTTATAATCAATTCTAAACCTTGGATTTATATAAGTCCTTAATATATTCTTTGTTTCAGAGTCCTTAAGCCTGAAATCCCCGCTAAACAAAAGCTCCCTCTCAACAGGATCCAAAACCTGGATTATCTTCATATCATGGTCACCCAGCATAAAAAGCCCCTGTTCTATTTCATCAATGCTAAATAAAAAATCAGATATTATTATAACAAGGGCCCTTGAGCCAATCATCTTTTTATATTTGATCATGGCATCCTTAAATTTTGAAAAGCCAATCAGCTTTATGTTATTCAGATGGTCAACCATTTCTGCAAGATGGCCCATACCCCTTTTTGACTTGAATGTTTCGAGTTCCTCTGAAAAGGTTGAGAACTGGAATTTCTCATTCTCCTTCATCGTAAGATAAGCCATTCCAACACCAAGCATAGAAGAATAGTCAAACTTTGTAATGCCCTTGCCAAAGTTCATGCTAGCGCTATGATCAACTATTATATGTGTTGTAAGGCTTTTATCCTCTTCATATCTCTTGATGTAAAGGTCGTCTGTTCTTGCATATATTCTCCAGTCTATTGACCTGAAATCATCTCCTGTAGAGTAAATCCTGTGGTCTTTTATTGTTATGCCCCTTCCATGTATAACAGAACGCCTTGCGCCTGTATAGCTTGATGTAACCCTCTTCTTTATAACAAGATTAAACCTGTCAAGCTGAGACAGAAACTCTGTTGTTATCATTTTACCTTGTTTAATATTTCCTTTATGGCATCATCTGTTGACATTCCCTTTCTCTCAGCCTCAAAATTTAGTATAATTCTATGCCTTAGAATAGGGTAAGCCATTGTATCAATATCCTCTTTGCTTACATAGTTTCTTCCCTTTACAACAGCCCTTGCCTTTGATGCAAGTACAAGGCCAATAGAGGCCCTTGGCGATGCTCCATACTCTATTATATTAGGCATTTTTCTTGTTTCAGTAACTATATCCACAATCCTATGCTTTAGGTCATTTGCTATTGGAACCTGCCTTATCAAGGTTTGCATATGCATAAGATGTGCTTTATTTAATAATACCCTTACTTTCTGGTCTTTAAGCTCAAATGCATATTTATTTACTATTTCAACCTCCTCATCATAGCTTGGATATCCAATCTTAATTTTAAGCAAAAACCTGTCTGCCTGGGCCTCTGGCAATGGGTATGTTCCCTCTTGCTCAATGGGGTTTTGTGTTGCAAGCACGAAAAAAGGCATGTCAAGCTTGAATGTTGTATTTCCAACAGTAACCTGCTTTTCCTGCATTGCCTCTAGCAAAGCAGATTGTGTTTTTGGTGTTGCCCTGTTGATCTCATCTGCAAGCACAATATTTGCAAACACTGGCCCTGGCTGGAACTTGAAGTTCCTTTTGCCAGATGTCTCCTCAATAATATATGTGCCTGTTATGTCAGATGGCATTAAGTCAGGGGTATTTTGTATTCTGCTGAACTTAAGGTCCATGAGCTGGGCCATTGTTTTTATAGCCAGGGTTTTTGCCAGGCCTGGATAGCCCTCAAGCAGTGCATTTGCATCACATAATATTGTGATAATAATCTGCTCAACAACCTCTTTTTGCCCAACAACTATCTTTCCTATCTCTTTGTATAAACTATCAAAAGTTTCCTTATATTTTTCCATTCTTAATACACCTCATTTTTAGTTTAAATATTATTCTTTTGCAAGCTTTAAAAAATATGTTTTTACAAGCTCTTGCTGCTCTTCTTTTATTTTTTCTTCATAAACATCAGCTGTTGCTATAAATACCTCATCTGGGAAAAGCTCTTCAAACTCTCTTCTTTCTGGCTCTTTGACATCATCAAGGTTTATCTCATAGCCAGCCTGCTTTATCATCATATCAAGCGTTTCATCACCCATCTGGGCAATGTATGCATCACCAAATACACTTTCACTCTCTCCAGAGCCAGCTATTCTCTCAAGGCCCTGTTTTTCAGCATTACTGTTATTACCACCAATGCCATATACAAAGTCAATAGCATTATCAGCTATGTTTTTGAAATTAAATGACAAGTCAAACTGCGCTGAAAATATTATTAAAAAGCATAGGATTATGCTTAATAATATCTTGTAAGACTGCTTTTTTTGATTAAAAAAAGATGCCACCTCAACCTTTTTAATATCCCTAATAATATCAGACTTCAGCTCATCAACAACAGGATTTTCTATTTTTATGTTATCTCTTGCTGTTCTAAGCCTTTCATTAAGAAAAGGATATTTTTTTTCAACAGTTATCAAATGTTTTTCTGTAATACCTTTATATAAGTTAACTATGAAATATAATGCTGCTGGAACTAGTGAGTATATTTGGTAAAAATTAAAAAAAGATAAAAGAAGATAAAGAACCAAAAAGATTAGAAATGCATTTAAAAAACTATTAAATAGTATAATATTATTAAATGTAAAATTTATTTCTTTTAAAACCTTGCTAAATTTTTTCATTTTTTATGGACATGTGCATGTAGCCAGTTGAGCATTCAGGTTGGCTATTTCATTATCTAAATTAGCTATATCTGCTCTGAGTCCTGATATTGTTGTCATAGCAGCATTAAGCTCTGTTTTTGCTATGCTAAGCTCTGCTTGTGCCGTAGCTAACTCTGCCCTTTTTTGAATTAATTCGCTTGTTTTTGCTGCTAGCTGTTTTTGCAAACTTGCTTTTTCATCTTCTAATTTTTCTTTCTCTGTTTTCAGACCTGTGTATTGCGTGCTTAGCTCTTTCTCTCTTTCTTCCTTAATATTAAGCTCTTGGCTTGTTTGCTCAAGCTTTGCCTTTTCAGTGCTTAGCGTCGATGAAATATTTCTTAAGTCATCAAGTTTCAGTTTGTAGTCCATGTATAAATCCTTAAACGTTGTCTGGTAGTAAATGCTTAAGCCAGCAAGGGATATCAGGGTTGCGATTAATAAGAAGAAAAAACCAAAATTCACATTTCTTTTCATGTATGCCATACCATCAACCTGTTGTTAATTCTTATTTATATAGATTTCCTATTTTCCACAATCCTCCTTACACAGACCTCTAATAGAAATATGCATAATGCTGTTAAAATAAGCATCCATGTGTAGCTTTTTTCATCTATTTTTTTCCTTCTTGAGTTGTCTATAATAAACTTCACTATTGCTGTTGTGTTATCCCTGTCAAATATTCTTCCATTTGTGATGCTCACAAGGTCTATAAGCTCTGGGTTTATTCCCAATTCCTCATATTCTCTTTTGTAGTTAACAGCCATTGATGCATCAAAAAAATCATGAAATCCTACTGTCTTTGGAACAAAGCTTGTCATGTAAAGATTTTTGTCTATTTTTGAAAATGTAAAATCATTAAGCACTGGCTCTGTTTTTGAGATAACATTTATTTGGGCAACATCATTAATCCTTGAATCCTTAAGTTTTACATCAAACTCCTTGTTTCTGCCTGGATCACCAATTGCCCAGTTGACTGTTCTTGTGATGAGTTTTGAGTTTTCCTGGTTTAAGAGCTGACCTGCCCATATCTCTGGGTCTGTTGTTAAGGCAGCAACCCTTCCAAGACCAAAGCGCCATACACTAACTATAGGGTTTGCGTTTTGGGTTGTTATAAGCATTCTTGCTGAGCTCTTTGGAACAACCTGATTAAAGCCTGTTACTTTTGCATTTAAACCAAGATTTTCTGTTATAAAATGGTTTGAGTCAAGTATTAAGAGGCCCATTACACCAGTTTCCTCTTCCTCATACTCCCTGCTAAAAATAATATTTAATCTCTGTGCCTCTGTTGGCTCAAAATAAACCCCCTGGCCCTTTAATGCCAATTCTTTCATAAACTCTCTGTTAGTATCAAAACCAACCCCAACTGCATATGTTTTTATTCCCTGTGCTGTCATTGATTTTGCCCTTGTAATTGCCTCCTTGGGGTATTGTGTTATTCCATCAGATATAAGGACAATATTCTTGCTTCCCTTTGCAGACCTGAGCATCTGCTCTGCCCTTATCAATCCAGCAGAAACAAATGTTCCTGCAGTATAACCCCCGCATTGGATAGTAGCTATTGTATAGTTTAGGTCTGGCTTTTCAATTATTGGCGAAACAGGGGATATTAGATGGGAGTTAAAATCAAATGTTACAACACCAATATTGTCTTCAGCTCTTAAGCCGCCAACAATCTGTGTTGCAACTGCCTTTTCAACATCTATTTTTGTATTCTTGCTTCCAGTGCCAAAAGCCGAGCATGTTGTTCCTGATACATCCATTACAATGATTATATTCATCCCGCTTTCCTCTTCCTTACCAGCAAGACCAACTTTAACAGGCAGCAGGGTTTCAAACACTGAATTTTCATAATTGCCATAATCAAATGAATCATCCCCCCCAATAACCACAAGACCATTTCCATCTGTCACATAATTGGTTAAAATATCTGTATTTTTTTTGAGCCAGTCTTCATGCATATTATATAAAATAACAGCAGAATATGCCTTAAGGTCTTCTGGCATATAGCTCTTTTTTGTAACATCATAAACAGTTTCCATGATTTTTGTTATCTTTGCATCCTTTTGTGAGATAAAGAGTATCTTTGGCTTTGGCAGAACATGGAGTGTTTTATAGTAAACATTGTTCTGCATGAAGTAATCATTTGCAGTTATTGATGCCTTTATTTTGTGATAGCCTGTCTGCAATATCTGCTTGATCTCAAATGTTTTTGTACCAGTGGCTTGCTCATCTATCATAATAGTATCATCAAGCATAACCTTAATATTATAGTTCAATGATACAGAACCAATTTGCTTTACATCAATATAAAATAAGGCCTCTGTTCCAAATATTAGTTCAGATGGGCCATCAATTGTTACAACAAGGTCTGTTTTTACTGGCTTGATATTTAATGAGCTGATTGTTGTGTTTAATGAAGAGGCTAGCATCATCACATCTCCTAAAGAAGTTCCTTTGTTATTGTTTCCATCGCTGATTAACAATAAGTTGTCATTTCCCTTCATGTTGTTAAGCAGACTGTCTCCTATTGCTGATGCTTCTCCATGAGTAATATATTTTATTGTTGTTGGAATCTCTTTTTCCAAACTAGCTTTTAGTTCAGAGGCAATACCCTGCTCAAAAATATCAAATGATGTTGAATTATCTGCAAGTATTGTTAATGAGGGGTCACCCTGAACAGTTTTCTCCTCAAGGCTAAATGGCGATGCTATTGCTATTATTAAAATTATAAAAATCAGGCATCTTGATGTTGCTATTAGTATTCTTGAGAGTTTCTTGCTTTTTTCATGCTCTTTTTTTTCTTTTTCTGTTGCAAACCTGACAAATGTTTTTCTAATGAGGATTATTAATATGATTAGTGCAGGCAGGCATAAAGATAATAAGTATGGATTCCTGAAGTATATGATTATAGATCACCCCTTAGCTTTATATAAAAAATCTCAAACAACATAATCAGGATTGCAAAGATAATTAGGTAAAGATCAAGGTTTACAACAACCTTTTCTTCAGATATGCCTGAAACAAAGCCTGTTTCATCAAGAGCTATTGTTTCTTTTGCTATATCTGATTCAAGCTCATCAAGAAGATTTACTGCAATCTTATTGCCATTGTCATATATTCCTACTTTATCCAATAATGGTTTTTCGTGTATCTTGAAGTTATAGTTAGTTATATCCCCTGTTTCAGCAAGAAAGTTTAATAAATCATTCCAGAATATTGGGTAAGATGTCTGTGTTTTGAAATCAGATTGTTTGTCTAAGATGCCATAATAAACTATATTGCCTTTTCCTCTTTTTCCAAGAGCAACCAATGGGCTTGAGTCATCTGCTTCTATAATAGAGATTGTGCTGTTTTTTGGAGTTGCCTTAAAATATTCTTTGAGTATTGCAAAGCATTTATTATTCTCAAACTGTTTTGTGAATTCGTTTATGACCTTAACACAGGCTTTTGTATTATTGGCTTTTTCATCTAGGTCAACAGGCAGAATCCATAATACATCTATCTGATTTAAATCATCTTGTGCTGTGATTATAAGGCTTTTTCCATTTTCAACTTCCTTGGATATCTCCTCAACTGTTCCAGGAAGAATAAGATTTCCGTCTATATCATTTATTATTATAACCTCATTAGATTCAATGCCCTGGACTATTGGCGGTTCTGTAATCTGGAGATTAACATCCTTTGATGACTGCAATGCCTTCATAAGATAGCTTGTCTTTGCATTTGTTATTAATAGCACATTAATCTGCTTT
>Ga0210017_1004907_pt1 | contig 10838 bp, 8 predicted proteins | sample CryGeyCG2014_020_FD_183966 | JGI IMG/M metagenome (GOLD analysis project Ga0210017, IMG submission 183966) | Groundwater microbial communities from aquifer - Crystal Geyser CG08_land_8/20/14_0.20 (SPAdes) (version 2) | ecosystem: Environmental > Aquatic > Deep subsurface > Groundwater | place... | reverse complement strand
CGCCACCCCTGTTTTCTTGGGTTTTTTGCCTCTCCTGCGGTATGCACGCATACTAAATAGACGCATCACCCGCTGACAGCGTTTTTTGTTTAGGCGCAGGTCAAGGGCGACTCTGCGATATCCGTATGAGGGATGCTCTGACAAGACCTCCTCAATGCCGCCCCTTCATATCCCAATCTTTGGGCAACTGCCGAGAGACATAGTACAGGCTGGCACGAGAGATAGCCAAGGCACCTGCCAGTGCTTTCTTGGTATGCGACGTTTGGTTGATCAACTCTTTTTTTGGGATTGGCTTAACTTCAAGGTGAGCTCACCCACCAAGGCCAACGGTTCTTCATTCTGCCGTTTCAGGCGCACCAGCTCACCCATGGTTGGCATACTTTTCAAGCCTTTGCTCAGCCAAGCATAAATGGTGAATTCATGAAGCCCATGCTCTTTGGCTGCCTGGGATACCGGGACCCCTTGGTTTTTAATCCTTTGAAGGATTTGCTCCTTTACTTCAGGAGATATTGAGTGATGTTTTTTCATATGCCCACACGTTAATTGGTCTAGACCGTCGTGTCTAGTATATGGGGGTCAGTTCAAACTCTTTTGTCGTTGCTCATCATAATTTCTGGAATGATCAGTTAAATGAGTTTCTCCATCAATTTCAATAGCCAAGCGCAATTGAGGACAATAAAAATCAATTACATATCTGCCAATACTGAATTGCCGACGAAAGTTAAAGCCAAGTAACTGCTTATTTTTTAATTTCCCTCAAAGCAAAATTTCTGCTTTTGGCATGTTCTCGCGCAAAATTTTTCGCAAGGGCGTTTGCTTTTTCTGATTATAAAGCTTGGTCATTAATTTTATCCTAACACAAAAACCTCCCCCTATCCCCCTCCTTGGTAAGGAGGGGAGGACCTGTTCTTAAACTCCTCCCCTTAGCAAGGGAGGGTTTGGGAGGGGTTAATCTATGAACACCCCGTCGTTTCTCCGCAATCCAGACACAATATGCAGGTGCCGTTTCTTTTCATTTTCATGCTCCCGCAGGCGGCGCACTGGTCGCCGGTGTAACCCTGCTGTCTGGCTTCATCCTTGGAATGATGCATGCCAAAGCCGACATTGCTGGCCATGGCTTCGGTAATATTCACTTTTGGCACATTCATTGGCAAAGGCTCTTGCACGGCCTTTGGCTTATTATCCATTTGCGGCGTGGTATCAGGTTTGACATGCACTAAATCCGTGCGGCCAAGGTATTCAAAACCCAGCACGCGGAAAACATAATCCAAAATTGAAGTGGCCATTTTCACATTTTCATGGCCTTGGACTGGTCCGGCCGGCTCAAAACGAGTGTAAGTGAAAGTATCCACATATTCTTCCAAAGGTATGCCGTATTGCAAGCCTTTAGAAATGGAAATGGCGAACATGGAAAGCAAGCTGCGATAAGCAGTACCCTCTTTGTACATGTCAATAAAGATTTCACCCAGCCGGCCATCAGGATATTCGCCGGTCCGCAAATAAACCTTGTGGCCGCCGACATAAGATTTTTGCACAAAGCCGCTGCGCTTGTTGGGCAAGGCATGTCTAACAATCTGCCCGGCCACGGCATCTGAAACCTGCTGCGGCGTTACTTTTTCATTGACTTCATCTTCGGCTGTGTCAGCCTGACCCAGCTCATCCAGGCCGGACACAGCGTTCAATGGCTGTGACAGCTTGGAGCCATCGCGGTACAAAGCCACGGCCTTGAGCATGTATTTCCAGCTTTTCATATAAGCGTTTTCAATTTCCTTAATAGTGGCTTCATTGGGCATGTTTATGGTTTTGGAAATCGCGCCGGAGAGGAAAGGTTGGGTGGCGGCCATCATTTTCAGATGCGCCTCATAGGCAATGAACCTTTTGCCCTTAATCCCGCACTTGCTGGCGCAGTCAAAAACCGGATAATGCGCTGATTTCAGATGCGGCGCGCCTTCCACGGTCATGGTACCGCAGACATATTCATTGGCTTCGTTTATTTCCTCGTCAGTAAAACTCAAAGCTTTCAAAACATTCAGCTTATGGTCGGCGATCTGCTCTTTGGTCAGACCGATTCGCTTTAAGCTTTCCTCACCCAAAACATAAGGCGTGAAAACAAAACGGATGTCAAAAGCGGTTCGCAAATTCTGTTCGATATTCGCCAAATCCGAATCGGAAAAACCTTTTTGCCGCAAAATTTCAGGATTAATACTGGCACAGCCAGACAATGAGCCATGACCTTTGGCGTAATTTTCAATATCTTTAATTTGCTGATCTGTATAACCCAAGCGCTTCAAAGCCTTAGCTATGGACTGATTGACGATTTTGAAAAATCCGCCGCCGGCCAATTTTTTGAATTTGACCACGGCAAAATCTGGTTCCACCCCGGTCGTGTCGCAATCCATCAACAAACCGATCGTGCCGGTCGGAGCAATGAGCGTGGTTTGAGAATTTCGAAAACCAAATCTTTCACCCAAAGCAATGGCCCGATCCCAGGCTTCTTTGGCTGCCTCCAGTAAATATGGCGGGCAGATACTTGGATCAATACCCACTGGCGTAATTGACAAGCCTTCGTATTCGTCAGCCGGCGCGTTATAGGCGGCCCGACGATGATTACGGATAACCCTCAACATGTGGCGCTTATTTCTTTCATAAGCCGGAAAAGGCGAAGTGGCGCTGGCAATCTCGGCCGAAGCGGCATAGGCCTCACCAGTCATAATCGCGGTTAAAGCAGCGGCAATGGCCTGGGCGTCTTGAGAATCATAAGGAATGCCCAGGGTCATTAAAACCGTGCCTAAATTAGCATAACCCAGGCCCAGGCTCCTGAATTCAAAACTCTTCCTGGCAATTTCTTTGCCTGGAAACTGGGCCATGAGCACGGAAATTTCCAAAGTCAGAGTCCAAAGGCGAATGCTGTGGCGAAAACTATCCAGATCAAACACGCCGGTTTCATCGTTTAAATACTTAGCCAGATTAATGGAGCCCAAATTGCAGGCCGTGTCATCCAAAAACATATACTCGCTGCACGGGTTTGAGCCGTTTATCCGGCCGTCTTCTGGACAGGTGTGCCATTCATTGGCCGTGGTGTCGAATTGCAGACCCGGATCCGCGCAGGACCAGGCTGCGTAAGAAATTTCATCCCACAAATCCCTGGCAGGCAGGGTCTTGGCAACGGCATTGTCGACCCGGTTTTTTAAACTCCAAGGCGCTCTGGCTTTAACCGCTTCCATGAATTCATTGGTAACCCGAACCGTGTTATTGCTGTTTTGGCCGGAGACGGTCGCATAAGCATCGCCTTCAAAATGCGTATCGAAAACCGGAAAATCAATACTGGTTTTGCCCTGTTTAACCAAATCTAAAACCCGGGCAATATAATTTAACGGCACTCCCCGGCTGGCCACTTCTTGAACGACTTTTTTCAGCTTGGCGGAAGCATTAACCGTAGTCGCGCCTTCTTCATGAGCCACCCGCATAATTTCATTCAGATACCTGGAATTAATTTTACTGCCGGCGACTAAATCCGCGACTTTTTGCTCTTCTTTAACTTTCCAATTGATGAATTCCCGGATATCCGGATGATTTATGTCCACTACCACCATTTTCGCCGCCCGGCGGGTGGTACCGCCGCTCTTAATGGCGCCCGCGGCTTTATCAAAAATCTGCAAAAAAGACATAAGCCCCGAAGACGAACCTCCGCCGCCCAGTCTTTCGCCCCGGCCACGGAGATTGGAAAAATTACTGCCTGTGCCAGAGCCGAATTTAAACAATCTGGCTTCCCGGGTAATTAAATCAAAAATTCCCCCTTCGTTTACCAGATCGTCTTTAACGCTCTGAATAAAACAGGCATGAGGCTGGGGATGAGTGTAGGCGTCTTCGGATTGTTTTAATTCGCCGGTTTGCGGATCAACATAATAATGCCCTTGGGCTTTGCCGGTAATTCCATAAGCGGCTTGCAGACCAGTATTGAACCACTGCGGCGAATTGGGCGCGCCCATTTGACGGATCAAAATGTGTTCCATTTCATCCTGATAGGCCTTGGCGTCTTCAGGAGAGGCAAAATAACCATAATGCTCTGCCCACCAGCGCCAGCACATGACAATTCGTCTGACTACCTGTTTGACACTTTTTTCCGAACCCAAAATCGAATTGCCCTGGCTATCCCGCTTTAATGAACCATCTTCGTTAAATTGCGGCACCCCGGCTTTGCGAAAATATTTTTGGGCTAAAATATCCGTAGCTACCTGGGACCAGAAAACCGGGACCTCAACATCTTTAATTTCATAAACAATCCGTCCGTCCGTATCTTTGATGATCGAGCTTCTTTTTTCATAATTCACCTGCTCCAGCGGATCTACCCCAGCCGTGGTATACCGACGTTTAATACCCAAACCCCTTGGCGAATACTCGCCAGCTTGTGTTGCGGTTTGAATGTCGGCTTCCCTTAAATTAGCATGGGGCATATTTTTATTTAAAGGTTAATTATTAAATTGTTATTAAATTTTAGCGGCGTTTTTTGGCCTTGGCCTTTTTCTGGTGCCGGGGTTTTAACAAGGCATGCAGCTCTTTTTGAAAAGTCTCCACATCTTTAAACGCTCGATAGACTGAAGCAAAACGGATATAAGCCACCTGATTGGCTTTCTTCAAATACCGCATGACAATTTCGCCAATATCTTTGGATTTTATCTCTGATCGGCCGGCAATTTGTATATCCCGCTCAATCCGGTTAATCAGCTGCTTGAATTCATCCTGGGTAAGCGGCAATTTTTGAAAAGAGCGCTTGATGCCGGTTTCCAGCTTATCCCGATTATAAGGCTCACGCCTGCCATCGCGCTTAATAACGGAAAGATTTAAAATTTCGGTCTGTTCCACGGTTGAGAAGCGAAAACCGCATTTGGAGCATTCCCGTCTTCGGCGAATGGTCATACCGCCTTCAACAAGACGAGAATCCATGACCCGGGTATCGGGCTTATGGCAAGCTGGGCATTTCATAAAACCCTATTCTTAATTTTTGAATAATTCCGAGGGACTATATATTACCGCAAAATAATCAGAAAAGCCAAGCCCGCGCAATCAAACACCTCGGAACGCGGGTAGCCCGGGCCGTTCCATACCTTCCGGCTATTTGGCAGTGATTTTTGTTTTTTAAAGAAGCCTAGAAATATGCCAGCTGATTTTCTTGCCTCTGACTGGTGAATTTCTGATTTAGGGAGAAAATCGGTATTTTGCCTAAAGCTTCTGAAATACTATATGTTGTGGTGTATTTACCCAGTATAACACTACATATAGTATTGTCAAGTATCAGCAAAAAACGATTTTTTAGTAAAAACCTTATGGATATTGGCTTTCTTTTGCGTCGCCTAAATAGTTATTAAACGACGCTCTTAATTTTTCCAAACGCTCCCCTGTTAATAACAATTTACATCATTTTCCGGCGGATAAAGGCCGGAATTTCCAAATCTTCCTCAGGTTTTTTGGGCGCTTCTGGCTTGGGCATGGAAATCGGCTCTGGTGCTGGTCTTGGCCTGGCAGGAACCTGGGAAACTGGTTTGGCCCGTTCAAACAAGGAGGATTTCCTTTTTGGCTCTTTGATTGAATCATAATTCTCAAGGCCGGTAGGGGTGATTTTCTTGACTGGCCTGGCAACGCCTGTGCCGCCTTTGCCAAAGCCAGTGGCAATTACCGTTACCCTAACTTCGCCCTTCAAATTCTCGTCAATAACCGTGCCAAAAATAACCTTGGCATTCGGATCAACCGAAACAGTAATGACCCGAGCGGCTTCGTTCACTTCATACATGCTCAAATCCGAGCCGCCGGTAACCGTGAACAAAATGCCCTTGGCTCCGTCAATTGAAAGCTCTAATAACGGGCTGTCAATGGCGGCTTTAGCCGCGTCCACGGCTCGATTTTCACCAGAAGCCCTGCCAATGCCCATCAGAGCGGAACCAGCGTCTTCCATAATTGACTTTACATCCGCAAAATCCACGTTAATTAAGCCTGGAATGGTAATTAACTCGGAAATGCCCTGAACGCCCTGGCGCAAAACCTCATCAACTGTGCCAAAAGCGTCTAAAAGTGAGGTTTTTTTGTCAATAATCTGCAATAGCCGGTCATTCGGAATGGTAATAAGCGTATCCACCCGGTCAGCAAGATCGCCCAAACCGTGTTCAGAAATTGCCTTCCGCTGCGCGCCTTCAAAAGCGAATGGCTTGGTAACCACGGCCACGGTCAAAGCGCCCACATCCTGGGCGATTTCCGCCACAATAGGAGCCGCGCCAGTGCCAGTACCTCCGCCCAAGCCGCAGGTAATAAAAACCATATCCGCGCCCTTTAAGGCGTCATGGATTTCGTCCTGGCTTTCCTCGGCTGCTTTGCGGCCCAGTTCCGGATCCATGCCAGCGCCCAGGCCCCGAGTTACGGTTTTGCCGATATGGATTTTTATCGGCGCCTTGGAATGATGCAGGGCTTGCGCGTCGGTATTTATAGCAATAAATTCCACTCCGCGAATCTTGGAGGAAATCATGGCGGTCAATGGCCGAGCCGCCGGAACCGCCCACGCCGACAACTTTAATCTTGGCAAAGGTTTCGATATCAGGTTTTATTTCCATAGCGTATTTGGGCATGTTTAAAGCTTAGGAGGCTAAATTTTTCACCCACCCTCGTATTTTACCAAGGACTGAATTAACTGTCGAAAATTTCGAGCCCGGGCCTGCCCCGCTGTTTTGCAGAGCCAAACCCCAGAAAGCCAGACCGACTGCCGTGGCGTATTCCGGCTCCTGAACTTTGTCTATGGCGGTAATGACATTCAGAGGCGAACCGATTGAAGCAGGCAGGCGAAATTCTCTTTTGGCCACATCAATCAGTCCAGGCAATTTCGCTCCGCCGCCAATCATGGCAATGCCGGCAGGCAACAAGCCGGAACGATCAACTTTCTGCAATTCCTTATCCAGCATGGAAAATATCTCCGTTACCCGGGCTTCAATGATTTCCGCAACATGTTTGCGGGAAACCACGCCGCTTTCTTTGGGATCAATTTCCGCCAGATCAATTTCGTCCCGCTTGCCGACTTCATTGGGCAGGGCTGTGCCGTATTCCAGTTTGACTTTTTCCGCCACATCAATGGAAGTTCTCAAACCAATGGCGATATCATTGGTGATATGCCCGGCACCGACCGGCAGAATGGCAGTATGCAAAACATCGCCTTCTTCAAAAACAATCAGGCTGGTGGTTGAGGCGCCGATATTCACCAAACCAACGCCAATTTCCTTTTGGCGCTTGGTTAAAACCGCTTCTGAAGCGGCCAGCACGCCTAAAACCAAGTCGTTGATTTCAACGCCTGTGCGATAAATACATTTGGTCAGATTTTTAACCTGCGCCTGCAGGCCCTGGATTATCTGGGCATCAACTTCCAGTCGAATGCCTGACATGCCAATCGGGTCTTTAACGCCCTTTTGGTTGTCCACGGTGAAAGCTCTTGGGATAACATGCAAAATTTCCGCGTTTGAAGGAGAAACCGTGGTTTGGGCGGCTTCAATCACCCGCTCGACATCGTCTTCTTTAATTTCACCGTCGGCTTTGGCCACGGCTACCACGCCATGAACCTCCTGTGAGGAAATATGCGTGCCGTTAATGCCGACATAGGCGTTATTTATGGGCACGCCAGTCATTCTCTCTGCCTGTTCTAAAGCCCCGGAAATGGAAGAAATGGCGTCTTCAATGCTGGTTATAACGCCTTTGCTAATGCCGTCGGCTGAATGCTCGCCCAAGCCCAAAATTTGCAGACTGGAGGGGGTTCTTTCAGTCGGTGAGGCCACCACCACCCGTATGGTGGTAGTGCCAAGATCCAGACCGACAAGTGTGTTTTCTCGAGACATAGAATGCGATAATTATACTAAAATATCGGCTTTTCGACAATTATTTCCAATTGATAATATATGGCCAGAATATCATGGCGCCTACAACCAAAGCGATCAGGGAAGCAAACAGGACTGCGGCGGCCATGGCGTCTTTGACAATCTTGGCGACTGGCAGCAATTTTGAATTCACCAGGTCGGTCAGGTGCTCAACCACGGTGTTAATAAGCTCTAAAATCAAAACCAGGCCGATTAGGATGATCAAAAGAAGGACGTCCCGTTTGGAAACCTCTAAAACCAACATCGCAACCACCACCACAATCGCGGCGAGTATCTGAACCCGAAAACTTTGCTGGGTATTAAAGGTCTGGCGCAGGCCCCTGAAAGCGTAGCAAAAGCTATTTTTTATGCTGTTTGGCGTGATGACGACCATAATTATATTTTGCCAGAATTTTCTGAACTTCTTTTTCCATTTTAACCGCTTCGCGGTTGGTTCTATGATCAAAACCGTGCAAATGCAGCAGTCCATGAATAAAACGATGGATAACCAGCTCTTTTAGATTAATTAACGGATAATGTTGTTTTAAAAAATCCGGGCAGATCAAAATATCGCCGCTGCCTTTGTAAAAAACCTGTTTTCCGGCAGAAAAAGACAAAACATCGGTTGCTTGATTTTTCCGCCGGTAAAGTTTGTTCAACCGCTTAATCTTCTGCCGGCTGATAAAAACCAATGCCACACTTATGCCCTGCCTTGCCGGTCGCGACGCGGAGACCGTGGCTTTTTTTTGCGCTGATTCGGCAATTTTTAAAATTTTTAACCACGGCGCGGCGATTTGGCGCCGACCTGTTTCATTGACAACCCGAAATTCCATTTTTAATTTTAGATGTTCGTATTACTGTTGGTGTTTGAGTTGGCGTTGACGTTGGCGTTGGCGTTGGCGTTGGAATTTGAATTTGAGTTGCTGTTCAGGTTACTATTCAGATTTGAATTTGAGTTGGAATTCAGATTAATTGCCGAATTAGTATTCAGATTAATTTTGGCCGGATCAACGCTCAAGCTTCGGGCCAGCATTTCAAATGTCGTCCGGGAATCCACTGTCGGCTTCAAGCCAAAGCTTAAGGAAATTATGTAAAGCTGCCCGCCATTGGCAAAGTAATAAGCCAGACCGTCCGGGCTTAAAATCCCGTTGCTTTTGCCATCCCAAGTCGCGATTTCCGTCAGTGAAGTCGCGTCAACCGAAGGCGAAGCCTGAATATACCACTGCTTGGCTGTCAGCCTGGCTGCGTTATCCTGAACTGAAAAAGTAATGGCCTCATCAGCAGTGGGATTCGAGAATATTTCCTCGGTCGCGCTCCTGGCCACCAGGCTCCAGCTTTTCGGGTAAAGCACGCTGGCGCCGTATAAGCTATTGATAAATTCAGAAACTATAGATGAACCGAGTAATTTGCCAGTGCCGTTTGGATTATAGCCGAGCTTAACTTCCTGGCCGTCCAAAAATCCGTCTTTGTCCGTATCCTGGCTGCTGGGATTGGTGCCGAAAATCACTTCTTCGGCGTCAGTCAGACCATCTTTGTCAGTATCCACACTGCTTTTGGCCTGCGAATTGGAAACATTGCTGTTGGCGTTGGCGTTTGCATTAGTATTGCTGTTGGCGTTGCTATTGGCATTGGAATTCGTATTAACATTACTGTTGAAATTCTCATTTGTTACTTCGTTAGTATTACTATTAGCATTTAAATTGCTGTTGGCGTTTCCATTAGCGTTAAGATTGCCATTGGCGTTTGCGTTCAAATTGCCAGTAGAAGTATTAATGACCAAATTCGTGTTATTGACATTGGCTGAATTTCTGTTCAAGACATCGGTGAATAAAACCGCGGCAATTACGCCCAGGGCAACGACTAAAATTACGGCCAGGGCAATCAGAATTTTCCGGCTTTTACCCTTGGGCTTGGGTGAGCCGGGTTTTCCAGAAGCGCTGGAACTGCCCAAAAAGCGCTCTGGCATGGTGTGAATTTCCAAAGGCGTAGTTGGCGCCGGAGGTGCCTTGGGCGCGTCATTCTTTTCAAAAGGGCTGATGGATTCAAACATATTTTTATCAGATTAATCTATTGATTAGTATTGGAATTAGTTAATTTATTTTTAGCCGCTTCAAAATCCAGTAATCGGCCAGTGCCCTTTGGATTATAGCCTTTTTTGACTTCTGTGCCATCATTAATGCCATCACCGTCAGTATCTGGTTTTTTGGGATCAGTTTTGTAGACATTAACTTCGTCTGAATCGCTTAAGCCGTCATGATCAGTATCAACAACTTCCAGATTAGTGCCAAGCTCCGCTTCTTTTTCATCCGACAAGCCATCTTTATCTTTATCATTGATTGCGGTTTCCAATTGTACGACTGTTTTGACTGAATCATTGGTAGATTTATTGCTGTTTGTAGTTGACGCCGCGGCTGAATTATTATTGCCTGCCGGCAAAGTGTTAGAATTTCTGCCTCGGATTAAAATCGCCACCGCGCCCAGGCCGACCAAAATTACCAAAAGCCCGACTAACAGCCCTGGCCAGCGCGCCTTCAGCCCTGGCCCAGGCCCGGATGGAAAATCCTGTTTTGGTTGAACAGGCGGCAAATTTGGCTTCGGTCGCAAAACTGGGCTCGGCATTTTCGGTGATTGATTACCTGCCGAGGCTTTGGATTTTCCCTCTATTTTTTCGTAAATATCTTCTGGGGTTGCCGGCATATTTATTTTTTCATGGTTTTTAAAATTTCCAGTAGATTTGGATCTGTGATTTTACCAGGACCAAGGGGGTTATATCCCCTATCCAATTCTTCTTTATCAGTGAAACCATCACCGTCAGTATCTTTTTTCAAAGGGTCGGTTTTGTAAAGCGCGAATTCTTCCCAATCCGTAAGTCCGTCGCCGTCGGTGTCCGCCTTGGCCGGATCGGTTTTAATCAAGTCCACGCCCAGGCCATTTACTTCATTGCCGTCGCCCAAA
>Ga0210017_1004906_pt1 | contig 10840 bp, 4 predicted proteins | sample CryGeyCG2014_020_FD_183966 | JGI IMG/M metagenome (GOLD analysis project Ga0210017, IMG submission 183966) | Groundwater microbial communities from aquifer - Crystal Geyser CG08_land_8/20/14_0.20 (SPAdes) (version 2) | ecosystem: Environmental > Aquatic > Deep subsurface > Groundwater | place... | reverse complement strand
TGGGGGGTCGCAAGAGATGCCAGAAAATTATTCCCGAGATTAAAATCAGGCTAGCAAAAATAATCTGGCTGACCCAGAAGCCAAAAAGCTGAAAAAGGGGTCGGGCCACTAAATAACCCAGCCAACCACCATCTTTAACGTTTAAGGTAAAAGCGCCAAAGATACCGCTAATTGCCAAAATTAAGAGAAGGACAGCCAAAATTTCGGCAAAGAGAAATTTTTTATACCTGGTCAAAAAAAAGACCAGGCCTGATAGGACCAAAATCAAGGGCAAAAGAAAAACCGTCTTGCCGATTAAAAAGTTAAGTCCGGAAAAAATAACTTTTCCAGCTATCCCCGCCTCTTCAAAAAAACTCAGGCCAACAATTATGGCCAGCAAAAACACTGCCACTCCGGCAATCCTCCTTTTAATTTCTTCCGGTAAAACAAACCGGCCGGGTTTTTTTTCTTTAATCTTTTTATTCTTTTTCATAGCCGGTGCCTGCTGGTATCAGTTTACCAATAATTACATTTTCTTTCAATCCTCTCAATTTGTCTTCCTTTCCTTCAATGGCAGCTTTAATTAAAACTCGCGAGGTTTCCTGAAAAGAGGCGGCTGACAAAAAGGAATCGGTGGTCAGGGCCACCCGGGAAATCCCCAGTAAAATGGGAACTCCCTTGGCCGGTTTTTTCTTTTCCTTTTTTAAAGCCAAATTTTCTTCCAGGAATTTTTCCCGCTCAACAACCTCGCTGGCCGTAAAATTAGAATCACCGGGTTCCTTGATTTTTACTCTGGAAAACATCTGACGAATTATCACCTCTAAATGCTTATCGTGAATCTGGGCTCCCTGAGAGACATAAATTTTTTGAATTTCTTTAACTATGTAGCGCCAGCTATTTTCTAACCCAGTCAATTTAAAAAGTTCCTTTAGGTCTAAACTTCCCTCGCAAAGGGGTTGACCTTTCTTAACTTTTTCACCTTCTTTTACCAAGATGGCAGAGGGCAGCGGAATCTGGTATTCAAGAATTTCCGTTTTAGGTTTGGAATTTTGAGAGGCTTTGGATTTTATTCTTAGGGTTTTTTGGGGAGTAATTTCAATTACGGTTCCATCGGCTCCGGCTATTTCTGCCCGGCCGGCCGGAGTCCTAACTTCAAAAATTTCCTGAACTCTGGGCAAACCAAAAGTAATGTCGCCGCCGCCGGCCACTCCGCCGGTGTGGAAAGTTCTCATTGTTAATTGAGTCCCCGGCTCGCCGATGGCCTGAGCGGCCACAATCCCAACCGCTTCCCCAATGTCGGCTAATTTATTATATCCCAAATCCCAGCCATAACATTTTTGACAAACCCCTCTCAAACTCTGACAGCTTAAAGGAGAGCGAACCTTGACTTTTTCAATTTGCTTTTTAATTATTTTTTCTCCCTTTTTCCAATCAATGAGCTCTCCCTTTTTTAAAACGGCCCGAATATCTTCTAAAGAAATACGACCGACAATTTTTTCTAAAAAATTCTGGCCAATCTCATCAGCATCCGACCTGAAAACCTCAATTCCCTGCTGCGCTCGGCAATCCTCTTGGGAAATCACCACCTCGTGAGCAACGTCAACCAATCTCCGGGTCAAATAACCGGCTGTGGAAGTTCTCAGGGCGGTGTCAGCCGTTCCTTTTCTGGCGCCGTGAGTGGAAATAAAGTATTCCAGAACATCAAATCCTTCTTTGTAAGAGCTCTTGACCGGCAGCTCAATAATTTGACCCAGGGGATTAATCACCAGACCCTTCATCCCGGTCATCTGAACCGGTTGGCTCCAGCTCCCTTTTGCCCCGGCATCAACAATTTGAAAAACCGGGCCATCCTTGGGCAAAGTTTTGGGAATCTGAGCCTCAACCTCGCTTTTTGCCCTGCTCCAGATACTAATTACTTTAGCCTGCTTTTCTTCTTTTGAGAGAAATCCCTTTTTGAAATGCTCTCCAATTTTTTCAATTTCTTTTTCAGCTGTTTCTAAAATTCTTTTTTTCTCCGCCGGAATTATCAGGTCATCCATTCCCCAGGATATCCCGGCCAGGGTGGCATACTCAAATCCTAACTCCTTAATTTTGTCCAAAGTCTCTTCAACAACCTGAGAACTATATTTTTCAACCCCGTTAGAAATTTCGTCTTTTTTAGAATGGCTCTTTTGTTTTTCTTTAAAATTTCTAACGGGGTCAATAATTTCGGCCACAATTTTTTCTAAGTCCCTAACCCTAATCTGCTCATTCTGAAAAGGAAAGCCATCCGGCAAGGCCTGATTAAAGAGGATTCGGCCGACACTCGTTCCCATTAGACCAATTGGTCTAATTGGTCTAATTGGTCTAATTTGAATTTTGGCTCTTAAATCGATATCCCCAAATTCATAGGCCAAGATGGCCTCTTCTGGATTGGCAAAGATTTTTCCTTCTCCTTTGGCCCCTTCAATAATTCTGGTCAGCCAATAGCAGCCAAGAACAATATCCTGATAAAGGGTGACGACGGGAGTTCCGGTGGCCGGTTTCAAGAGGTTCAAACTGGCTAACATCCTCTCTCTGGCCTCTTTTTGAGCCATATCGGATAGGGGTAAATGGACAGCCATCTGGTCGCCATCAAAATCGGCATTAAAGGCCCGACAGACCATGGGATGAACTTGAATTGACTCGCCCTCAATCAGTATCGGATAAAAGGCACTAATGCTCAGGCGGTGCAAGGTCGGCGCCCGATTGAGCAAAACCAGCTTCTCCTTAACCACCTCTTCTAAACTTGCCCAGACCTCGTCGGTTTCCTCTTCAATTATTCGCGAGGCGGCCCGGACATTATAGGCCAATTCTTTTTCCAGAATTTTTTTAATGACAAAAGGCTTGAAAAGCTCCAGGGCCATTCTTTTGGGAATGCCGACCTGGTTAATTTTCAATTTCGGACCAACCACAATCACTGACCGACCAGAATAATCAACCCGCTTCCCCAAAAGATTCTGCCTGAATCTGCCCTGCTTGCCCTTTAATATATCAGCTAAGGACTTTAATAATCTCTTTCCACCGGTTGTTGCCTGGGTCATTGTTCCCTTTCTCATGCCATTGTCAATCAAGGCATCCACTGCCTCCTGCAACATTCTTTTTTCATTTCTGACAATCACCTCAGGAGCGGCAATCTCCAATAAATATTTTAGACGATTATTCCGGTTGATTACCCGACGATATAAATCATTTAAGTCAGAGGAGGCGTAGCGGCCGCCATCCAATTGAACCATTGGCCGCAAATCCGGGGGTAAAACCGGCAAGTAAGTTAAAAACATCCATTCCGGCCTGACCCCTGAGCGCAACATTCCCTGAAATAATTTCAATCTTCTCAAAATTTTTCTTTTTGCCTCGGGAGCTGCCTCTTCTTGTCCCTTCTTTAAGCTTTCTATTTCCTTTTTCAAATCAATTTTTTCAAAAATCTTTCTCAAACTCTCTGCCCCGGTTCCGACATCAAAAACTTCTCCGTATTTCAAGGACAAATCATGATACTTCATCTCAGATAAAACCTTCAGGGGTTTGATTGCCAACACCTCCTCCCTAGCCTTGTCTCTTGCCACCTTTAACTCAGCTAATTCCTTTTTCCCACCTTCCACCTTTAACCTTTTACCTTTTACCTTCGCTTTATATTCTTTCTCAATTTCGGCCAGGGCTTTCCTTTTTGCAACTTCTGAAACACCGGTCACAATATAGGAAGCAAAATAAATCACCCTTTCTAATTGCTGCATTGGCAAATCTAAAATCATTCCCATTCTTGAGGGAACTCCCCTTAAAAACCAGATGTGGCTAACCGGAGTGGCCAATTTAATATGACCCATCCTTTCCCTTCTAACCTGAGCCTTGGTTACCTCCACCCCGCACCGGTCACAAACCACCCCCTTGTAACGAATTCTTTTATATTTTCCGCAATAACATTCGTAATCTTTTTCCGGGCCAAAAATCTTCTCGCAAAAAAGGCCGTCTTTTTCCGCCCGCTGAGTTCGGTAATTAATGGTTTCTGGCTTGGTCACCTCGCCCTTAGACCAATTCAAAATCTCCTCTGGCGAGGCAATCTTTATTCTGATTGATTCTAAATCTTGGACCCTCATGTTTTTGTGAAAAGAGGGTGAAAGGGGTGAAATAGGGTAAAAAGGGAAAGGTAGATTTCTCCCGTTTCTCCCGTTTCTCCCGTTTTCCCTTTTCGCCCTTTTATCCCTTTTCGCCCATTTCTCCCTTTTCTTTGGGTTTTTCTTTGACCTCCACGCTCAACCCCAGAGATTTTAATTCCGCTACCAATAAATTAAATGAGGCCGGGACGTTGGGCGGTTTAATCTCCTCTCCCTTCAAAATGGCTTCGTAAGTGGCCGCCCGGCCCGGGACATCATCGGATTTAAAAGTGAGCATTTCCTGAAGAGAATAGGCAGCGCCATATCCCTCCAGGGCCCAGACCTCCATCTCGCCAAATCTCTGGCCGCCAAACTGGGCTTTACCTCCCAGAGGTTGCTGGGTAATCAGAGAGTAAGGCCCGATACTTCTCATATGAATTTTGTCTTCCACCATATGGATTAATTTCATCATATAGATATTACCGACGGTAATTTTTTCCGAAAAAGGAAAGCCGGTTCTGCCATCATACAAAATCACTTTGCCATCTTCGGCTAACCCGGCTTTCTTTAATTCTTCTTTAATCTCTTTTTCGGTGGCACCAGAAAGGGCCGGAGATATAGCGTAATATCCTAATTTTTTGGCGGCCCAGGCCAAATGAGTCTCTAAAATCTGACCCAAATTCATTCTTGAGACAACGCCAATGGGATTCAAAACAATATCAACCGGGGTGCCGTCTTCTAAAAAGGGCATTTCTTCTTCAGCCAAAACTTTGGAAACCACGCCTTTGTTGCCGTGCCGTCCGGATAATTTATCCCCGGCCTGAATTTTTCTGATTTCGGCTACCTTAACCTCAATTCTTTTGATCACCCCGGCTTCTAATTTGTGACCGAGCTCTCGGGAAAAAACTTTTACTCCAATCACTCTTCCTCTTTTTCCGTGTTCCATCAAAAGAGAGGTGTCTTTAACTTCCCTGGCCTTCTCGCCAAAAATCGCCCTCAATAATCTTTCTTCAGCCGTTAATTCTTGCTCTCCCTTTGGCGAGATTTTGCCCACTAAAATGTCATTGGGTCCGACCTCAGCGCCAATTCTGACAATTCCTTCCTCATCAAGATCTTTTAATTTTTCTTCGGAAACATTGGGAATATCGGCAGTGGTTGTCTCCGGTCCTAATTTTGTCTCCCGGACATCGCAGCTAAAACTCTCAATGTGAATTGAGGTGTAGACATCGTCTCTGACCAATCTTTCGGAAATCAAAATGGCATCTTCAAAATTGCCTCCCCGCCAGGGTAAAAAGGCAACTAAAATATTTTTGCCTAAAGATAAATAGCCCTGGGAAATTCCGCCACCGTCGACCAGGAGCTCTCCTTTTTTAATCTTTTGGCCCTTTTTCACCCCAGCCGCCGGCTTTTGATGAAAACAGGTGTATTGATTTGTCCTAATAAAGGTTCTGAGGTGATAGGTTTTAGGTTTTTGGTTTTTAGATTTTATCGTAATATGATTGGCGTCGACTTCCGTAACCAGCCCATCGCTATCCGATACCACTTCCTGTCCCGAATCCCGGGCCACCCTTTCTTCCAGGCCGGTCATTATTAGAGGCGGTTCCGGATTAATTAGGGGAACGGCCTGGCGCTGCATATTTGAACCCATTAAGGCCCGGTTGGCATCATCATTTTGTAAAAAGGGTATTAAAGAGGTAGCCACTGAAATAAATTGTTCTGGCGAAACATCAATAAAATCAATTTTGTCCCTATCCACTAGGCCCGGTTCTCCCTTAATTCTGGCTTCCACTTTTTGAGGAATGATATGACCTCTTTCATCAGTCGGCACGCCGCCAGCCGCTATATTATATCTCTCTTCCTCATAGGCATTAAGGTATCGGATATCGGATGTTACCTTGCCTTTTTCAACCTTAAAATAAGGGGTTTCTAAAAAGCCATAGGGATTAACTCGGGCAAAAGAGGCCAAGTGGCTGACCAATCCAATGTTTGGTCCCTCTGGAGTTTGGATGGGGCAGATCCGACCATAATGGGAGGGCTGAACGTCTCTTACCTCAAAACCGGCCCTCTCTCTGGTCAAGCCACCCGGCCCGGTGGATGACAACCTTCTTTTATGCTCTAACTCAGCCAGGGGATTTTCATTATCCATAAATTGACTCATCTGGGAGGAGGTGAAAAATTCCTTGATTATGGCCATTACCGGCCTCGGATTAATTAACTGAATGGGAGTTAAAGTAAAAATATCCAGAGTTGACATTCGGTCTTTAATAATTCTCTCCATTCTCATTAAACCCACCCGCATCCGGTTAATCAATAACTCATTAAAAATCCTTACCCGGCGATTTCCCAGATGGTCAATCTGGTCGGCCATAGCTCCTGGCCTATTATTTAACCTGATGATTTCTCTGATTACCGCTATAACATCCTCTGGTTTCAAAACTCTACCTTCCACCCCAATCCCTTCCTCTTTCTCCCCTTTCTCCCTTAGTTCGGGCAGGCGCTGGCCCATCCGCCAACGTCCGACTTTTGACAAGTCATACCTCTCAAAAATAAAAAACATATTCCAAATTAGTTCCCGGGCCGTGTCAGGAGTGGCCAGGTCTCCCGGTCGCAGCCGCTGATAAACCTCAACCAGGGCTTCTGACTGATTGTGGGTCGGGTCTTTCTTTAAAGTTTCTTCAATATAGTTGATTTCGCCCTTATTAACATCTTGAAATTTCTCTTTGATATTTAAATCGTCAGCGATACCGAAAGCTCTTAATAAAGTAGTGGCTGCCATCTTTCTTTTTCTGTCAATTCTTACGCCAATAAAACCTGAGGTTTCGGTTTCAAATTCCAGCCAGGCGCCCCGGTTGGGAATTATTTTTGCCCCAAAACAATTTCTGCCGCTCAAAGTCTGGCTGGTGAAAAAGGCGCCCGGTGACCGGATTAACTGGGAAATAGCCACCCTTTCCACGCCATTAACAATAAAAGTTCCCCTCTCGGTCATCAAGGGGAAATCGGTTAAAAAAACTTCCTGTTCTTTGATTTCTTTGGTTTTGAGATTGACCAGTTTGGTTCTGACTCGCAAGTCAGCTGTAAAAGAATCGTTATTCTGCTTGGCCTCCAGATCGGTTTTATATCTTGGCTCTCCCAATTTAAAATCCAAAAACCAGAGCTCCAACTCTTTTTTGGTATAATCCCGGATGGGAGAAACTTCTTGAAACAATTCTTTTAAATCCCTTTGCCAGAAGAGCTCCCAGTTTTCCTTTTCCAAGGCCAAAAGATAGGGCGGTTCTAGCGAGACCCTGGCCTTGCCAAAATTTTTAGTTTTTATCTCGGCCATAGAAAAAATAAGTTAAAAATACCCTAAGAAGTAATTTTTAGGGCAAATTGAGTTTATTTAATTTTTTAATAATAATGGAAAATCAATTATTCAATAATCTACCTCGGAGGTAGATTAATATCACCATTATATCAAATCAGTCAAATTAGTCAAATTGGTCCAATTGGTCAAATTGGTCAAATTAGTCAAATTAGACCCATTAGTCTAATTAGCCAAATTAGTCTAATTGGACCACATTTGGCGTCTTCTCTCTTCCTGGCGCCTTTGACTCAACTGCTCTGAATAGCCACCCTCGCGGATAAACTTTTCTTCTAAGGAATGAATCATTTTGTCCAGGAGATAATTTTCTTTAGAAATTAGACTAATCATCAGGTTAGCAAAGCGCTCAGCCGAATTAGTCCAATTAGTCCAATTAGTCAAATTGGTCCAATTGGTCCCATTGGTCCTAATCCGCCAGGAGCGGATTTCCTGGACTCGGGGGTCACTCTTATCCCAGAGAAGCAAATTCCTCAACCTCAAAAAATCTTTGTAATCCTCCAAAAGTTCGCCATAGGAAGCCCGGCTGACTCCATTCAATTTAATGTTCATCTTTAGGCTTTTTTCTAAAGATGCCTCAACGATATTTTGTTTTCCTGATCTGGCCGCCTGAACCATTTGTTCAATTGTCCGGCGGTCCTTTATTGAATCCAGAAAGCGCTGGCAAAACTCATCTGTCAAATCGGAAATCACTACTGCCTGCTGATAAACGATGAGGTTTTGGTAGCCGCCAGGGCCTTTTGGTTTTGACGATTTCTTTTTTGCCTCTTTTTCCTCAAGCGCTTTTAATCTGGCTTGGCTGTATTTTCCCCAATCAATCGTGCCATCCTGCCTTTTAAATTGCTCTGGCTCAAGAACCATAATTGGTCAAATTAAATTAGTCAAATTAGACTAATTGGACTAATTAGACTAATTGGACTAATTAGTTTTATTCCAGCTGTTCGGCCGGCTTTTCTTCAACCGGCGGCTGGCCAGGCACTATTCCTTCCAAGGCCGGTCTCTCGGCTCGCAAATTAGCCAAAATCTTTTTTACCTCTTGATTCTCAGGATTAAATTGTTCAATCCTTTCAAATTGCAAAATAGCCTCCTTTTTATTTCCTTCCCGGTCATAAATCAGGCCCAGGAAATAGCGGGCATTGGAATAATTAGGGTCAAGTAAAATTGCTCTTTCAAACTCAGCTTTTGCCTTGTTAAGTTGCTCATTGTTGTAATACAAAAATCCCAACTGAAAAGCCAGGCCGGTATCAGACGGCGCCACTCCTTTGGTCATCTCTAATTTATCAATCGCCTCTACTATTTTTCCCTCTCTGACATAAATCATGGCCATCAGGAAATGAGCCGGCGCGTAATCGGATTTGAGGGAAATCGCTTTTTCAAAATTTTCCTGAGCCAATCTCAGATTTTCAGCTCTTTCGGCTTCTCTTTCCTCCTGGGTCAGTAAATCAGACCTAACCAGGTATATCCGGCCAATCTCCGTAACAATATAAGGGCTGTTAGGTTCCAATTCAGCTGACTTCTCATAAGAACGGAGTGCCCAATCATCAGCTCCTCCCAAAATTCCAATCATATTTTGATAGACAAAACCGCGGATATTCCAATTGGCCACGTTTTTCGGGTCGGCCGCCGTAGCCTGGTTTGCCGAATTCACGGCATCGGCAATTAAGGCCTGAGCCTGCGAGGTCATTTCTTCTTGAGTTAAATCAGTTCTGGCCAGAAGCTCCCGCAACCTGAACAAGAAAATCTGGGAAAGGTCCCGCCAGTACAAATCCATTTTGCTATTCAAACTGCCAGCTTTCAAAAGATAATTACTGCTTTCTTCTGCCTGGCCTCTCTGCCAGGCCTGCAATCCCTGATAATATCTCACTTCTGCCAGATATTTCTGGCCGTATAAAATTGCCAGGCCTATTCCAAAAACCAGAATTAAAACCGCCAAAAAAGAAGCGGTCAGAGCTCTAAAGGAAGAAGTTTGCAAATCAACCCCCCACCACTTTTCTTTTCGAAAAGTGGTGGGGGGCTCTTCTCTCAGCAAAGCTGAGAAAGCAACTAACAGCCAGAATAAAAATAATATTGAAAGATTTGCCGGATACAGGAAAAATGCTAAAATTAATCCACCAAACCCGGCCAAGACTGCCCAGGGCAAGAACCTGTCCAAAACATCCTTAGGGTTGTCAGATTGCATTTTACCTAAAAGAATACTAAAAACCAGTTTCAAACAAACTGCTAACAGGAAAAGAAAAGCTAAAAATCCCAAGATGCCGCCGCTAATTACCCTGTCAAAGATCTCGGAAACCGGCTGAGAAAACTTCATCCCCCAGAAAAACATTTGGTTGATTTCCGCCGGTTTGTACTTTAACCAATCGTAAAAAAAGGTGCCCGGACCCGAGCCTAAAATAAGCTCTTTTGGAGAAAGATTTGTCAAAATCTTAAAACTTGCTGCCTGACTTGGAGATATTTCCAAAGGAGCGGCCGGAACCCCGGGAATAGAAAATTGGAAAAAAGTGAAAACCAGACCGATTATTAAAAAGGCCATCAAAAGTGTTATCAAGGCAGAATGCTTGGTTTTTTTTAGCCCAACCGCAGCCAGGGCGAGCAAAACAGCCGATCCGGTCAGGAAAATCAGCCAGGCAATTTTGAAATTGATTAAAAACAAAGAAAAGAGCAGGACTAAGCCGAAAATTCCCAGAATAATTTTAAAAAACCTTTTTACGAAAAAAAACAAGGGAACAATTAAAATCAGCAAAATAGCAAAATAGATTGCCAGAGCGTTGGCGCTGCCGACTGGATTGAAAAAAGCTGCCCGGGAAAAATCAAAGGGGAAAATAAATCTTCCAAAAAGATGGGAAATGAAAATCAGGGCCGCCAAGAATCCAGAAAGAGAAAGTATCAAAAGTAAAAAAGGAATTTCCTCTTTTTTAAACAGGTTGGCGATTATAAAATAGAGAACGACAAAACCCAAAAGCGAAAGAAAACTTGGAGCAACCGGCAAGGGCCAGCCCCAGAAACTGCCGTATCTGAAAAGAGAAAAAATGGTTGAGAGCAAAGTAACCAAAACTAACAAAACTACTGTTATATTGATAAAGCTTTTGTTAATTTCTAACTTATAGGAGGTTAAAATATGGGCCAACCAGGCAATAAGCGATATCAAAACCAGGAAAAAGAGCAGAGCCTGCTTGTTAAATTCCAGAGAGTTGACTGTCCAGGGCAAAAAGAAAAGAGGCAGCAAAAACACCAAAAGATAAACTGGTATTTTGGCCACTTTCCTAAAAACTCCTCCATTTTTTGAATTCTCTTTTAGCATAGAAAAAAGTACCTGTCCCTTTTTTTCCGCCATATAATTTCATTATATTCTTTTTAAAAATAGTGTCAAATTTTATGGCTCAGTTGAAAGACAATCACC
>Ga0210017_1004904_pt1 | contig 10842 bp, 10 predicted proteins | sample CryGeyCG2014_020_FD_183966 | JGI IMG/M metagenome (GOLD analysis project Ga0210017, IMG submission 183966) | Groundwater microbial communities from aquifer - Crystal Geyser CG08_land_8/20/14_0.20 (SPAdes) (version 2) | ecosystem: Environmental > Aquatic > Deep subsurface > Groundwater | place... | reverse complement strand
AAAATTAGCATCAATAAAGAAACGAAAATTAAGCCGAATTTTTTCATCTTTTTCTCCTTTTTATTCTTCAAAGAGCTTTCCGATATACTATAACACTCCTTGCAATTAAGCAAGTTTCAAGTTTTTCCCCACCTCTTGCCAAATCTTATTTACTGAATCGGGAGCAGGATGATAATTTAAGGCAATTTTGGATGTTACCATCTGCAAATCCTTAGAAGACGCGCTGGTCGGAACTTCATCCTTTTGAGTCTTCACATCCATTTTCACCACGCCCTGAACAAAAGGTATCTTAATTTTTCGACCTTCGATGAACCCGTTAAGGAAATAGTATCATCCGACTTTATTTTAAGCAAGACCGATAGAGCTTAAGATGATCCAAAACCAAACGCGGAAATAAAAAATTCTCCAGAACAGTTTTTCTCGCCGAATTTCCTAATCGTTTTCTTTCCGTCGGGCGAGACAAAAGAAAAATGATTCTTTGCGCCATTTCCTCGGGAGATTTCACAAGAAAGCCGTTTTTGCCGTTCCGAATTTGTTTTCTGATCCCCGAAGCCGGGCCGCCAAGTACCGGTTGGCGTTTCCACATTGCCTCTGTTACCACCAAGCCAAATCCTTCTTTGATTGAATTTTGAACGATGACATCGGCTCCATTTTGCGCCATAACGGTAAATTCCATAACGTCTTTCCCTTTCGGATCAAAAAATAAAAAAATATCGCGGGATTTGCCGGCAACCGCCGCAATATCTTTATAAACCACGCTCGCCGCAGGATTATCCTTGGCGGTGTTGAAGCCGACCAAAGCCAGATGCGCGCCGGGATAGGTGTTTTGAACTATTCGGAAAGATTGAATAACTCCCATTGGATTTTTCCAGATGTCAAAACGCGATATCTGCGCGACGAGAGGACAATTTTGGGGAACGCCTCCGTGTTTTTTAAGATACAGACGGGCTTCTTTTTTAGGTACAATTTTTTGTTTGAGAGCCAACGGGTCAATTGCCGGCGTGAAAATTTTTACTTTGCGGCCGTGCAAATCGCCGTTGACAAAATCACGATTGCTAAAAACGATCCGATGGTAGGATGCGACGGCGGGAAGAAGTTTTTTCCAAACTGGCTTAAAAACCGAGGAAGTATCAATGTGGCTGAAATATATTTTATGTTTATTAAGATGCGCGTAGTGTCCCGCCAAGAGAATTTGCGGATCGTTTACTGCCAAGACATCGCAGTCAATTTTATCCAGCTCGGCGGCGACGCGTTTGCTTACCCCTTCATATTCAGTCCATTCCCGACCGCTAATTTTTACCGGCGCGCCCTGCAGGGCATTATGAATTTTGTTGGTTATCTCAAAAAAATTTTTGCCGACATCTGGATTGATAAAATACCAGTCGCTTTCAACACCTAAAGAACGCAAATACGGGATGAGACTTGTGAGTATTTCCGCGACCCCTCCGCCGTCCGCTACGGCATTAATATGCACTACTCTTTTGCCACGAAGATAAGAGGATTGTTTCAATAATTCTTTTTTTTGACGCGCCGGCATGAATCGTAAAAAGTCCGCCCGGCGCACCTGTTTTGAGAGAATAACTTTCTCAAGATATGTTTTAGGCATATTTATTACGATATATTCTCGGAATGTATAACTCTCTGCGGGAACCGGTTAAAAACGAAACGGTATCCGCAACCATCCACACGCCTCGCCAGAAAAGTACAATCGCGGTGCCACCAACAAAAGCGTAAATAATGGGACGCCTATTAAAAAATAAGCGGTGGACATGTTTTGTCGTGTCTACTTCCCGAAGATGGTCAAAAGACAATGCCCAATTCAGGTCATTGCCGAGCTTTTTTTCCCAATCAATTTCTCGCTGGCTTCGATATGAGTCGTAGTAACTTTTTAGATCATTCAAATCAACGAAAACAGAACTGCCACCGTTGTGCTTTTTGACCTTTCCGTATTGCACCAAATACGAAATGTTGGACTCGCTAACATCACGCTTTAGAAAATCGCTCGCCCACTGGCTCGCTTCTCTAATTGTGAGTAAGTTTTTCGTTTGTTGCATAGGTCTATTTGATTAAATCATCGACACCGACTTGTAGCGCGTTGGCGACCTTCTTCAGGGTTTCAATAGTCGGATTATCTTGTTTCCCCGCTTCAATATTAACAACTGTATTGTTTGAAACATCGGCAAGACGGGCAAGTTTTTCCTGCGACAAGCCAAGCTTCTCCCTTAATTTCTTAACGGTTTTGCCCAAATTGCTTTTACTTGACTCTGCCATAATAGATTAGTAACATTAAATTATGGTATACTTATTGAATGCCCTAAACACAATATAATGTTACCAAAATATTCTGATTTACACAAATGGAGTTCCTTAATCTTTTCCGCGCAGGGAGGGAGGGGCAAGGAAAAGAATGTCGCCGCCAAAAATCCCGTCCGTCCGAGCAAGGGAATGGCGGAAGGGGGGTGTGGGGCGCCCCGAAGCAGAGCAAGCTCGCTACGGGGTAAAAATTCCGCCTCGCCCGAGCCGAAGCGAAGCCCCGCCGCCTGCCTGACATCGGAAAGCAGAGTCCCGCAGAAAAATGTTCTCTTCCTTTTTAGAAGAAAAAATCGGGCGCGCGCAAAATCAGAAATGCGAACAAAACTTTTCTTTGGCGGACAAAGTTAGTTTTGGTGCGCGGGGGGAGATTTGAACTCCCATGGATTTTACTCCACTACCCCCTCAAAGTAGCGCGTCTACCAGTTTCGCCACCCGCGCAGATACGAACATTATTATTTTTTCTCTTTCCCGACGTTCCGACCTTGCGTCGGAAGTCGGGACTCCGACTTCTGATATTTAGAGCGTCGGAGCTTCCTCTTTCTTTTCGGGTTTTTCCGGTGTTTTCGCAACGACTTTGATTTGTTTCATTCTTTTACGGATGGCTTTGGCCGTTTTTTCGCGGATGTAATAAAGTTTCGCGCGCCTCACTTTTGAGCGGGACACCACCTCAATTTTTTCAATATTCGGAGAATATAACGGAAAGATTCTTTCAACGCCGATATCGCCGACCATTTTCCGTACGGTAAAAGTGGCTCCCGGCTCCATTCCGTGTTTTTTCGCGATAATCAAGCCTTCGAATATTTGAAGTCTTGTTTTGTCTCCTTCTTTGATTTTCTGCCAAACTTTAACGATACTGCCTGGTTGAAGATCTATATTTTTTCTTTCTTCTATGATGTAAGTTGTCATATATATTATGAATGAAAATCTATCATATTATTTTTCTTTTCGCAACCTTTCAAGTACCTTTTCCAAATCATCGGGCAGATCAGCTTCAAAACGGGAACGGCTAGCGTCCGGCAATGTAAGTTCAATGGCATTGGCGTGAAGAAAATGCCGCGAAAGGCCGAAAGGGCATTTTAGGTTTTTTGTATAGAGTTTGTCGCAGACAATCGGATGGCCGATAGCTTTGAAATGAACGCGGATTTGATGGGTGCGGCCGGTTTGAGGATACGTTTCAAGAAATGTGTAATCCCGGAATTTTTCCAGAACTTTATATTCCGTGACAGCTTCGCGGAGTTTACCCCGCGCTTTTGGCGAAGCCAGTCGCCTAAGAGGCGATTTTTTACTCCGTCCTATCGGCAAATCAATCACGCCTTCTTTGTTTTTTATGTTTCCGACGACAAGAGCAAGGTAAGTTTTTTTAACTTTTCTTTCCTGAAATTTATTTTTCAGATATTCGAACGCAGGTTGGGTTTTAGCGATAATCAAAACACCGGAAGTGTCTTTGTCCAAGCGGTGAACAATTCCCGGACGCATTTGGTCACTTGCCCCGCTAACGGCGGGGTCCCCGACATTCTTTATTTCCGGATGAGTTTTCAGAATTTCCTGAATTAAGGTGCCAGTTTTATGATTTTCATCCGGATGAACGGAAATTCCCGCGGATTTATTCACCACTAATATGTTTTTATCTTCGTAGATGATATTCATAGAATTTAGTGCTCTTTATTTTATCATAAAATTAGCTATAGTATAAATAATTGCGCGATTAGCTCAGTGGCAGAGCGTTCCCTTGACATGGGAAAGGCCACAGGTTCAATCCCTGTATCGCGCACTATGGTTTACGATTCTATTATTATCGGTTCGGGTATGGCGGGTTTGACTGCCGCTGTTTATGCCGGCCGCAAGAAAATGAATACTTTGGTTTTGACCAAAGAAATAGGCGAGCCGTTTTTGGCGGGCTATACCGTCGAAAATTATCCCGGCTTGCCGGAAATCAGCGGAGGAGAGTTGATGGAAAAAATAAAAGAACAAGCATTAAAATTCGGCGTTTTGATAAAAGAAGAATGCGTGATTTCGTCCATCGAAAAGAAAAACGGTACTTTTCTGGTAAGGACAATAAAAGGGGATAATTTTGAAACCAAAACGGTCATTATTGCTGCAGGAAGAATGCCGAAAAAACTTGATGTGCCCGGAGCCAAAGAATTTGAAAACCGCGGAGTGAGTTTTTGTACGATTTGCGATGCTCCTCTTTTTGCCGGGAGGGATGTTGCGGTTATAGGCGGAGGAAACGCCGCGCTTACATCGGCGCTTGACCTTATTTCTTACGCGAATAAAGTTTATGTTTTACAGCATCGGGAAAAATTCAAAGGCGACGAATTGTTGCAGGAAAGATTAAAAAAATCCGGGAAAGTAGAATTGATCAACAATGCCGAAACGCGCGAGATAAAAGGAGGAAAATTCGTCGAAAGTTTGTTTTACGAAGATTTGATTACGGGAGAAAAAAAAGAATTGGCAGTTGGCGGAATTTTTATCAGCATCGGCCAGATTCCCAACAGTAATTTCGCGGAAGGATTTTTAGGGTTGAATGAGCGCGGGGAAATAGTAGTCGATTGCCGCACGGCTCAATCGACGGTGTCCGGTGTTTTTGCCGCCGGCGATGTAGCCGACCTTCCTTTTAAGCAATATATTATCGCGGCAGGCGAAGGAGCGAAAGCCGCACTTTCGGCCCACGAATATTTATCGAAGCTAGAAAATAGAAATCAGAAATTAGACTAATTTTACGACCGTTGAAATAGTCTAAATTTCCTATTGTTTATAAATACACAGATTGGTATTTTTATTGACAATGCAAAATTGAGACGTTTTATTTTCCGGCTAGCATCTCATCAATCGCTTTTTTGACGTCAGAATAGGGCAGAGCGCCGGGAATTACGGATTTTTTGCCGTTAAGACCGATAAGAACGCCATAAGGCGTGCCTTGCGCTCCCGATTTCATCGCGTCTTGGGAACTTTCGGCAATTTTTTGGTCGAATTTTCCGCTCGCTAGACAAGCCGCGAATTTTATTTTATCCAAGCCGACGTATTCGGCAATTTTCGGAAGTTCCGCGGGATCGAGGCCGTTATTTGAGGGTGTAATTTCAAAAATCCGATCCAGATATTTCCAAAACGCGTCATTCCCGCCGAGTTCAGCCGCGCATTCTGTCGCGATAGCTTCGTTTCTTGCTTTCGGATGATTATCCAGAGGAAAGTGGCGGAAAACCCATCTAACTTTTCCCGTTTTTCCGTAATCGTTCATTATCTGCTGCATCGTTATATGAAAGCGCTTACAGTAAGAGCATTCGAGATCGGAAAAAAGTACAAATGTTATTGGCGCATCAGAGCTTCCTAAAATATGATCTTTATCGTTAACAGGCTGTATATTATCCGCGGGAGAAGCTGCGGGGCTAGCTGCTTGATTTTGCCCCGACGGATTAACGGTCGGTTGCGACGTTGGTTTTCTGTCATAAAAAAGCGCTCCTGCTATGATGAGTCCTGCGATTATGATTGCCGCAGGCACTACAAATTTGTTATTTGATGTTTGTTCCATATATTTATTTTAATTCTATTTATTAATAGAACTCATCATAGCATAAGGCAAGAAATTTGCAAATTCCGCCGCCTCCGATAAAAGAATTTTCTTATTTCCTCGACAAGAACGATAGAAGCGGCAATCGGAATAATCACAAGCCACTCCGAGAGCTCAAGCGGCGCGGTGCGCAAAAACTTCTGCATTAAAGGATTATAAATTACTAAAAGTTGCAATGAGATAATGATGAGCGTTGCCCCAACCAAGAATTTATTGGAAAAAGGATTCATCTGAAAAATGGATTTTGATTCATGCCGACAATTCCAAGCGTTGAACCATTGGAATACCGCAAGCGTGGTGAGTGAAATTGTCCAAGCCTTGGCAAGATCATTCTCAAAATACCCCTTGAAAAGAAACAGCGTTCCGATCATCATGGGGATAGCCATGAGAAACATCCTCTGCGCCATAAGTTTGTCGACAAGATATTTTTTAGGCCGTTCAAAGTTGCCGCGTAATAATCCTTTCTCCTTCGGCTCCATGGCCAGCGCCACATCAAGGAAACCGTCAGTGACAAAGTTCAACCAAATAATATGCGCCGGCAAAAGTGGCAAAGGATACCCTAAAAGAAGCGCGCCGGTGATTGTCAATGCTTCTCCCCAGCCTGTAGAAAAGAGATAGAGAATAACTTTTTTAATCGTTTTGTAAATGTTTCTGCCTTCTTCCACTGCTGACACAATGCTCCCGAAATTGTCGTCCAGAAGCACGATGTCCGAAGCTTCTTTTGCCACCTCTGTGCCAATACGCCCCATTGCCACGCCAAGGTCGGCGGCGACAAGCGAGGGAGCGTCGTTTACGCCGTCTCCGGTCATAGCCACAATTTCCCCGGCCGCCTTATACGCCTTTATAATTCTTAATTTGTGTTCCGGGGTTACTCGCGCAAACATCGAAGTTCTTGCTAATTTTAGAGAAAGCTCATCATCGGAAAAAGCGTCAATCTCTTGTCCCGTAAGAATAGTATCCCCGTCTTGATAAATACCGGCTTCTTTGGCAATCACTTGCGCCGTAATTTTATGATCTCCGGTTATCATTACCACCCGAATACCGGCAGAAACCGCTTTTTGCATAGCTTCTGCCACTTCCGGCCGAAGCGCGTCTTTCATGCCGAAAAATCCCACAAAGGTAAGCGATTTAATCTCTTCGGCTACAAGTATTTCCGGCGCGTCGCGGGTTTCAGCTAGCGCGACAACCCGCAACCCTTCCCGCGACATAGAGAGATATGCTGATTCTAATCTTTGTTTTTCCTCATCCGATAGATGTTGGCTTTTTCCGGCGCGCCATACTTTTTGCGAAAGACCGAGAATTATCTCCGGCGCGCCGACAACGGCTAAAAACTTTTGGCCGTCAATTCGGTGAATCGACGCATGATATTTAAGTTTATAATCAAACGGAATTTCGCCAACAAGCGGCGATTCCCGTTCTAAATCATCTTTGTGAAAACCGAGTTTACTGGACAGCACCAGCATTGCCGCTTGGGTCGGATCGCCGGCAACGCGCCAAATTTTTTCTTCTTCCGAAAACAACACGCGGGCATTGGCGCAAAAGGCGGCAATTTTCCCCGCCAATAAAAGCTCAGGATGATTTAGCGGATCGATGATATTATTTTCGTATCTGATTTCTCCCCTCGGTTCATAACCAACTCCGCCAATTTCAAAAAATTTTCCCTCGACATATACTTTCTGGATTACCATCTCGTTTTTGGTGATGGTGCCGGTTTTATCAACTGCGATAACGCTCGCTTGCCCCAATGCTTCCACTGCCTGAAGTTTTTTTACCAAGGCATTGCGCTTTGACATCCTCCATACTCCCGTTGCCAAAACAAGGGTCATCACAATCGGAAGTCCCTCGGGAATGATCGAAACGGAAAGCGAGACCACCGTCGCGAACATTTCTTTTACTGATTTTCCGGAAACAATGCCGAGCAAGAACAATAAAGCGCTAATGCTCGCAACAGCGATAATGATGAGCCGCGATAGATAGCGGATATTGGTCTTGAGAGGAATTTCAGTGTCAATTGCCGCAATCTCTTTGGAAATTTTTCCGATAACGGTCTCGAATCCTGTCGCGACTACAATTGCTCTGCCGTTTCCGGCAAGAATATGTGTCCCTTTGAAAATCATGTTTTTCTGCTCCGCGGTTGGCAGGTCATCTCTTCCCAGAGTATCGGCAATTTTATGCACCGGCTCCGATTCGCCGGTAAGAGCCGCCTCGTCAATTTTGAGATTAGTGGCGGCAATAATTCGCGTATCCGCCGGCGATTTCTCGCCCTCATACAAAATAATAATGTCCCCGGGCACCACTTCGCCGTCGGAGATAATGAGTTCTTTGCCTTCGCGAAGCACAGTTGCTTTTGTCTCTACGAATTTTTTGAGCGCCCGAAGCGTGTTTTGCGCCTTGCCCTCTTGAATGGTTCCGACGATGGCATTAAAAAGAAGCAAGGCAAGAATGATTGAGCCGTCTATAGTTTCCCCCATAGCAAAGACAACCATGCTTGCCGCAAGAAGAATGTAAATCAGCGGACTTTGGAATTGGCGCAGAAAAATAACGGGGAGGCTGTCCACCTTCCCTTCGGGGAGCTTATTGAGGCCGTATTCCTTTAGGCGTTTTATTGCTTCTTCTGCCGTTAAACCATGTTCGCTGGAATGAAGCGCGTCAAGAATTTCTGGAATTTCTTTTGTATGCCATGAAATTTGCCGCATCATAGGATTATTTAATCAATTTACTATGGTATCAAAAAAATACCAAATTAGTAAACCCGAAAGGGTGGTGTTTGTTTGAAAAAGTTAGAACCCATTTTGCGGAAAACCCCCACGAATGAGGACGCCCCGCCGCCGCCCGCTTCGCGAGCGCGGCGGCTACAAAAAATCAAAAAGTATCAACTACAATCATACCATTAAGTATCTGATTTTTTAAGATAGTCGGACTTTTCAAAGATAAGTTCTCCAAGAATTTTATCCTCTTCATATTATCAAATAAATATGGCTGGCTTTTATTGATTCCTAAAGGAAACAAACGGATAAGCGCTTTATTATCATAAAGTTCTAAGCCAACGGCCAATCCCTCTTGAGTTTCTTTGGAAAAATATTGGTCAAAGATAAAATTACCAAGGGAATAAAAAATTAATTTGCCTTTATATTGTTCAATTTCTTCCACGACATGCGGATGCGACCCGATAACCAAGTCGGCTCCGCCATCGATCATTAAATGAGCCAATTCTTTTTGGGTGGCATTGCTTGTCGGTTTATATTCCTCTCCCCAGTGAATAAAAACGATTACAAAATCGCTGGAATTTTCTCGTTTAACATTTTTAACTAATTTCACAATTTGTTCCTGAGTGCAATTAATTGGAAAAGTTTTATTTAATCCTACTAGAACTATGCCATCAGCTTTGTAAATATTTTCTTCGTCACAACTTATCGGGTCGCCGAAATAATTTATATTTTTCTTGCTCAACAGTTCTTTTGTTTGAATCAGACCGTCTTTGTCTTTATCCAAGGTATGATTATTAGCCAGAGAAATAAGATTTATCTTTGCATAATGCAACAAATCCAATGCTTCCGGGCCAAAATTAAATCTCATTGACGTATCCGGCGTATAGGTAGGATTAGCGACCGCGGGACCTTCTAAATTTCCTACCACAATATCGGTTCCTGTTAAAAAATTTCTCATATTCTCAATTGGATATAGCAAGCCGTTTTTATCCAATAATCTTTTAACTGCCCTGTCTAACATTACATCACCCAAAAACAAAACCGTTTTCGGGTATTTGCTAATTTCAGAAATAGTTTTTTGTTTGGAAAAAAGGACACTAAAATACGAAGTTGTGCTATCCAGAATTTCGCCGTTTGAAAAATCTTGCGAATTTTTATGATCAATCTTCGTGTAATTATCAGCGTTTCTCAATTTCGCAAAATAACGGCTGATGTATAGACATTGCGGACAATCAACTTCAATATTTGAAAAATTTTCTTCTTCAAAATTAAGGAAAACTCTTATTGATTTTTCATCATGGAAATCAGCCACGTTTTTGGGGAGATAATGTGACCAATCAACGCTAGCCAGAATGAAAGAATTATCTGGCAAAATCTTGTTTAAATTCTCTACCGCATTTTTCGTTTTATCAAGCGAAAAATTAGCTGGAATTAAAAAGGGGATAATTTTTGTATTCGGGAAATATTGTTTGATAAAGGGTAAAATATTCATTATCCCGTGGTCATTTTTGATTGCGTAATCACTGAACGCAAGATTGCTTATTCCACCCGAAGTATTTAGAAGCCCGTTATCAATTGCCAAATTTTCTAAATTAGTCGTTGAGGCATTGACGGTTATTAGCTTATCGCCGTAAACTGCCGCGGCGTTGAAATGATCCGGCCCCACCAAAACGATTTCCTGCGGATAATTTTCTTTTGATAGTTCATTGAAAAACTTTTCAATAATGGATTTTGCTACTAAGTGATGTGGAATGACTCCGCTGACGTAATCTTGATCATATTCTTGTTTTGAAAGCGCATTTTGGTTCAAACCTTTTTCGATAAATAAATAATTCCTTAAAAGAAAAACAGAAATAACTATTGCAGATAGAGCAATAAGAAAAACAAAAATGTTCTTTTTAAAAAAAATTTTTATACCCAAATATGTTAAAATGGCGGAGAATTTTCTCCGCCATTTGTGTTATCTCTGTTATTCGGAAAAACTTTTTATCCATTCGGGGTCAGTTGGAGGATTAGTTTGCAACATACTTCTCCATTTCTCGTCAGTCAACCTGTCATCCATCGGTTGCTTGAATTCATAATAACTGAAAACCGGGCCTACCCCGACCAAAATATAATTTTTCGGCAACTTGTAGGCGACAATAATCGGTTTGATATATCCCGTGCCTTCTTCCAAAACTTTCTTAGTGTTGCCGTCAGTATGCACATCGGCTATCAGCGTCGGTTTAAACATGTCGGGATCAATATTCCCTTCGC
>Ga0210017_1004903_pt1 | contig 10842 bp, 8 predicted proteins | sample CryGeyCG2014_020_FD_183966 | JGI IMG/M metagenome (GOLD analysis project Ga0210017, IMG submission 183966) | Groundwater microbial communities from aquifer - Crystal Geyser CG08_land_8/20/14_0.20 (SPAdes) (version 2) | ecosystem: Environmental > Aquatic > Deep subsurface > Groundwater | place... | reverse complement strand
GGTACTCAACCAAATCCCCTTGGCTAATCACTATTTTTTTAGGGGCCTTGCCTCGCACTATCTTGGTCGCGATCTTGCGCAGGACCTTTGCGATCTCCCGCTCCAGGTTCCTAACCCCAGCTTCGCGAGTATACTCTTGAATAATTAGGAGCAAGGCCTTATCAGCAAACTCAACCTGGCCTTTTTTCAACCCATTGCGCGCCAGCTCCTTAGTCAGCAGATATCCTTTAGTAATGCCCATTTTTTCCTGCTCAGTATAACCAGACATCTCAATAATCTCCATGCGGTCTTGCAAAGGCCTGGGGATCGGCTCGCGGGTATTAGCCGTGGCAATAAAAAAAACATCAGACAGGTCAAACGCCAATTCAAGATAATGGTCGGAAAAATCCTTGTTCATCTCTGGGTCAAGCACCTCCAGCAAAGCTGAGGAAGGGTCCCCGTGAAAATCTGTGCCCAGCTTATCAACCTCATCTAGCAGAAACACTGGGTTGTTGACCTTGACCTTATGGATAGACTGAATAATCCTGCCTGGCAAAGAACCAACATAGGTGCGGCGATGCCCGCGGATTTCAGCCTCATCGCGCACGCCACCCAAAGCCACCCTGGTAAACTGGCGCTTCATGGCATTGGCAATGGACCTGGCCACCGAGGTCTTGCCCACCCCAGGCGGGCCGACCAGGCAAAGGATTGTGCCGCCCAGCTTGCCGGTCAGTTTAAGTACAGCAAAATATTCTAAAATCCGCTCTTTAACTTTTTCCAAACCATAATGTTCAGCATTAAGGATCGCCTCAACTTGTTTAATGTCAATCTTGCTCTGGCTCTTCTTTTTCCAGGGCAGCTCGATCAGCCAATCTAAATAGGTCCTGATGACCGAGGACTCGGCGCTGAGCGGCGGCATTTGACTCAAGCGCTTCAGCTCTTTATTGGCCTTTTCCCGAACCACTGGCGGCAGTTTGGCTTTTTTGATCTTTTGGCGGCATTCCTCAAGCTCTGGCTCATCAAATTCTTCTTCCCCTAGTTCCTCTTTGATCGCCCGCAGTTTTTCCTTAAGGTAATATTCTTTTTGCACCTTCTCAATCTGCTTGCGCACCTTGCCCTGCAAATCTTTTTCAACTGCCAGCACACCAATTTCTTTGTTTAAGATTTCAGACAAATACTTAAGCCGTTTTTCAACATTGATCGCCTCAAGGATCGTCTGTTTTTCCTCCACTTTTAAAGTCAGGTACGAAGCAATCAAATCAGCCAGCCGGCTGGGATTATCAATATTAACAATAGACATCAAAGTCTCGGCCGGGATGCGGCGGTTCAGCTTAACATATTCATCAAACTGCTTTATGACCCTTTTAATCAAGGCCTCTGCCTCAAGTGACACTTCTTCTGGCTCCATGATCCTGGAAAGCGCCACTTGAAAATAAGGCGAGTCAGACAAATACTTTTCAATTCTAACGCGGCAAATGCCCTCAACTAAGATCTTAGTGCTGCCGTCTGGCAGCGCCACGAGCTGGACAATTTCTGCCAGGGTACCAATCTCACAAATATCACGCGGGGTTGGGTCTTCCTCTTCTTCTTTTTTTTGCGTGCCAAATACTAGCAGCTTTTCTTTAGCCAGGGTTTCTTCCAAAGCTTTGATCGAGCGGCTGCGGCCAACAAATAAGGGCACGATCATTTGCGGAAAGACCACCATATTACGCAGGGGAATGAGAGGCAGGGTCTCTTGCCACTTGGCCAGTTTTTCAGCTTTTTTCTTAGGGGCTTTTTTGCCCGAGGCAGACATAAATTATTTACTTTTCTTATTAACCACAGGGACCTTGGTCTGCTTGATTACCTCATCAATTAAACCATATTTCTGGGCTTCATCTGCGCCCATATAAAAATCACGATCAGTATCGTTCTCGATCTTGCTAAGCGGCTGGCCGGTATGGTTAGCCAAGATATTATTTAAGACCTGTTTAATTCTTAATATTTCCTTGGTTTGGATCTCAATATCAGTGGCCTGGCCTTGAGCCCCGCCAAGCGGCTGATGGATCATAATGCGGGAATTGCTTAGGGCAAAGCGTTTGCCCTTTTCGCCGGCTGCCAAGAGCAAGGCACCCATACTGGCTGCCTGGCCAATGCAAATTGTGGAAACAGGGGTTTTAATATACTGCATGGTGTCATAGATCGCCAGACCAGCCGTCACTACGCCCCCTGGAGAATTGATGTACATAGAAATATCTTTGTGCGCGTCTTCAGCCTGTAAGAACAACAACTGGGCAATAATCGTGTTGGCCTCAACATCGTCAATGGGCGTACCAACAAAAATAATTCTTTCTTTTAAGAGACGTGAATAAATATCATAAGCGCGTTCACCTTTTGAGGATTGCTCAACCACCATGGGGATCATCTGGGCTTTTTCAATCATTTTTTCTCCTCCTCTGTTTTAGGCTCAATTTCAGTTATCTTGGCATTTTCCAGCACAAAGTCAAGGGCTTTGCGCCGATACAAATAATCTTCAATATACTCTTGGGCACCTGCTTTTAAGCGGGCTCTCAGCTCTTCAATCGGCTCGCCAGAGCTAGCAGCAATTACTTTGAACTCGGCTTCTATGTCTTCTGGAGTTAACTTTATCTCCTCAACCTTAGCAATCTCACGCAGCACAGTTTTGCCCTTCACCCTTAGCTGGGCTGATTTGCGCAGCTCTTCGCGCATGGTCTTTTCTTCTTTTTTGATCGCTTTGAGATAGTCTTCAAAGCCCAGTCCGCTTTGGGCCAAATTAGCTCGAAATTCATCGATCATAACCTCGATCTCTCGGTCAACCATGCCCTTGGGAATATCAACCTCTGCCCCAGCGGAAACCACGGCCACTAATTTATCTTTCACGTCTGCTTCAGCCCGACCCTGGCGGTCAAGGAGCATCCCCTCATGGACTTCTTTTTTTAGCTCGGCCAAGGTCCCATGGCGACTGACTTTTTTGGCAAACTCATCATCAAGCGGCAGCTCTGCGGTTGTCCCATCTTCCTTTTTCGTGCTAAACCTCTTCTGCAAGTTCCCCAAGACCTTGATCACGTCGTCATCACTCACAGAAACCTTGATTTTTTCCTCTTTTAAGCCCTTATATTTGCCAAGCTTGATCTCTGGATAAACATCAACTTTAACCTTAAAAACAAAGGGCACCCCAGCTTTTTGCTCAACAATCTCTACGTTAGGGTAATCAACTGGCTCAATCTTAGTTTCTTTAATAATCTCTGGATAAAGGTCAGCAATTAAGCTCTGGGCTGCTTCGTTATCAAGATACTCTGGGTTAAGGGCCCGCTCAACCATGTCCTTGGGCGCCTTACCTGGCCGAAAGCCCTGGATCTTAATTTCTTTACCGGCCTTAGCTAAAACCTTTTCTCTGGCTTTGACAAAATCAGCGTGTGGCGACTCGACCTCAATCGTAACAGTGTTTTTTTCGCGATCCTGTGATTTTATTTGCATAGTTATCTTATTATACAATAGATCACTAAAAATTTCGAGGGCCAGGCCCTCCTTGCTTGCTAAACTAATTCCTTAAGGGCTTGCTTGATGATCAGTTCAACGCTAGCGGCATTTTCCAGGTCAACCTTTAAAATAACTTCGCGGGCTTCATGTGGGGAATAACCCAGGGAGATCAAGGCAGAGATCGCATCAGACACCAGGCTTTTTTCCTCTTCAGCCAGGCCAAGGATCAGATCAGACGGCTTAACAGCAAAAGCCTTGGCAACTTTTTCCTTCAGTTCAATCACTAACTTTTGGGCGGTTTTTTTGCCAATGCCTGGCACAGTTGAGATCAAATCAACATCCCCGCTGGCAATGGCCGCGGCTAATTTTTCAATTGGCAGGGCTGACAAAAATGCTAGCGCGGCCTTAGGCCCTACCCCGCTCACCTTGAGCAACAGACCAAAAAAGTTTTTTTCTTCCTTGGTTAAAAAACCATAAAGTGAAATATCATCTTCGCGCACGAGTTGATGAGTAAAAAGTTTGATTGTTTCGCCAACTCTGGGCAGCCGCGCCAGGGTAGAAGTGGCAACTTTAACGTGATAGCCAAGGCCAGCTACCTCAACTACCAAGTAGTTCTTATCAACTAATTCCAAAATTCCCTGCAAGTGAGCAATCATAGGCTTTTTATTTTATAAGAATGATGATGACAAATCGCAATCGCTAAGGCATCGGCAGCATCGTCTGGCTCAGGCAAGATCGCTAGCCCTAAAAGGCTCTTGACCATGTGCTGGACTTGCTGTTTATCAGCCCTGCCATAGCCGGTCAGGGCCATTTTTACCTCTAGCGGTGTGTATTCAGAAATTTTGACCTTGAGCTCGGCCGCGGCCAACAAAACTATGCCGCGGGCCTGGCTAACTGCGTTAACAGTCTTAACGTTTTTGCCAAAGAACAGGCGTTCAATGGCCAGCCATTTGGGCTTATATATTCGTAGGAGAGATTTGATCTCATTGAAGATGATCCGCAAACGATTTTGCGAGCTCTCAGTCTTGGGGGTGCGGATCACACCGTGGTCTACCACTGTTAGCTTATTGCTGCGTTCGATCACTAAGCCAAAACCCGTGGTTGCTGTTCCTGGGTCAATCCCCAAAGTAAGCATGATGAATTAAGCATAGCATGAAGCCCTTGGGATTCAAAGCTTTATCTCCAGGTTAGCTGTAAGGTCTATCAATCTATAAGCGGGTTTTAGCCCAACCTCTTGCTGCAGTTGAAAAATAAAATCAACAAACTCGCTCAAGGCATACTTGGTTTTTAGGTCGTAATTATTCTTGGCTGTTTCACTGCCTGAAAAGGACTTAGTGTACGTGTAATCAAAATCAATCCTAAGCTGGTCGCCAAAACGATAAATCAAGCCTGCCCCTGGCGCCAAGGTGTAGGTAACTTGAGACAGGAGATAATCAGTCAGTCGGCTATAGCTGCCAGCCAGATAAAAAGTCAGTTGACTATTGAAGCGCCAATTAAGCTTAAGTAACGCAGTGTGGTTCTTAGTATCAACCACATTGGACAAGGCCTCGCTGCTGCCCTGGTCGTTTTTTTGATAAGTATAACGCGAGTCCAGGGAAAAACTCTCTGACAAAGAGGTCCGCACAATCAGATCAAACTGCTGGTTTTGTAAGTACCCAGGCTCATAGATCCAAGGTTCCTGCGTGGCTACTAAAGTCTCGCTCGCCGCCTGCTCCAGCAAATAATTAAGTTCAAGGGACATGATCGAGAGCGGCGCCAATTTTAAAGTATAAAGAACCCCGTGGCTGTCTTGGCCACTTTCTTTAACACAATAGTTGGGATAATCATCTTTATCAACATTATAATTTTGCCCGCTTTTATAGACCAGCCCGAACAAACTGCCACTGGCCGGATAAAGATTGGCTTCAATCTGCCGCTGTTCATTATTATAGATCAGCGCGTTATTACGAGCCAAGCGGGTAAAATCTGGTTTAAAAAAGTAACGCAAACGCCACAGCGAATGTGGCCGCCAGTTTAGCGAAAAAGAGCCGGTTTGCTTAGAAACCGCTTCCGCAGTAGTGGGAAAGCTCTCACAGACTTGATTGATCGTATATTTACCTTCAAAATCCAACCCAGCCCATGGTTTTAAGCGGTAAGCCAGGTCTGCGACGCTGCTGTAGCCGTCCAGGCTGTCATCAACAACCTGCAACGCAGAGGAGAGAAAAGTCTGCTGATTAGGAGAGGCGGATAAATTTAAGTTGTAAGATTGGCGGCTAGCCTCATTGGTCACTGACAACTGCCGGGTCTCCAGCTCAACATTAGAAGCAAAGCTGATCTTGTCAATCCCTACAGTAGCCAGGCCAAAATTTACCCGCTTATAAAGCGTGGCCTCGCTTGAGGGGACCTGGGTCTCCCATTTTTCCACGCTGCCGCGCAAGCTGCTCCCAATCACACCATAACGATAAACTGATTCCACACTGTTTTTGGTAATGGTCCGAATAATCTGGTCCCCAGTGACCGGATCATTGCTCTCCTTGATTTCGGAAAATTGATATTCTAAGGAGGGCTTGGCTAAGGGGGTAAATTTTGCTTGGGCCTGGCGATAAAGATTTTCATATATTGTATCGTCCTGCACATACTTGGCATAGTCATGGCCATATTGGCTGGCAAAAACGCCGTTGTAGCGAAAGCTTAAGGCCCCGCCATACTCCCAAACATCTTGCTTGGGATCAGGGTCAGCAATCGGACTAAACTTAGCCCCAACCCTTTTTAAATGACCACTAATCCCCCACGGCCCAAGATTTGAGCTCACATTAAGCTTGGCCGCGCGGCCACTCTCTTGTGTGCCAGCGGCAAAGAGCAGGTCAAGGTTTTTTTGCGAATACGCGGCTTCAAGGTCACCGGAAAAAAGCTCAGAAACAAAGCTACTGTCAACGCCAAGCACAGAATGACTTTGCGGACTAATAACCTCCTGGCTCATGCTCTGATGGATTTCGCTGGCCCGGGCCAGGCTATCTGAATCATCAAGATAGATTAGAGCCAGCTTAAGGTTCTCCTTGGGTCGAATAAAGGTTCTCAGCCCAATGGTCGCGTGCTGGTACGCGCTCTGACGAAAATCATAGTTAACTTGAATAACTGATTTAGCGTCGATAACTGCTTTAATAAAACTAATGGTCCCGGCTTGATAATCAATGGTATAGTCATCCCCGCGTTTTTGGGCAACGCCGTCAATCAGCACGCGTTCACTATCAATCACCACCGGCGCGCTCCCTAAATAATATGGGCCTTGACCACCATCGCCATACAAGCGGGTAACTTTTGACTGGCCACGCGGTGAAGAATAAAGGGCCAAGACTCCCCAAGTTTGATAATCAGCACTAACCCTGGCCCCAGAAAGAACCCGGTCTAGTCGAGTAAACTCGGTGTCAGTCAGGTCCGCGGTAAAATCACCCAAATAAGCCTCATTGCTCCCCTGCCGCAGCAAAATAGAAACCTGCTCGTCCCGCTCGCCAACCTGGGCCACACCAGAAGCCGTGGTGCGAAATAAACTAGCCTCAATATCAGTTCCAGCAGCTCGGCCAGCAACATTGATCCGCAAGCTCTCTTCCCTGATCTGCTCTGTCCCTGGGCTATAACCTTCAAGTGAACCTTCCAAGGACCGACTGCGAACAGTAATGCTCTGACCCCCGGAAATTCGTAAGCCAGCAACCTCAGGACTACTTGGACTGGCCAAGACCTCAACTGTTTCTCCTACCCCAACCAATGGCTCTAGTGGTCGAGAGATCTCGGGTTCTCCTAAAAAGCCCTCTTCTGTGCTGGCGTCTAAAAGCTGGTCAGCGCCCGGCTTAACCGCTTTATACCAAACAATGCTCTTCTCCCATACTGGCTTAAGCCCTCTGGGATCAAACTTGGTCTTACGCAGCCAAACAGTAAAAAAATGGCTCCCCTCAATATAATCGTCTGGCATGGTAAAGCTACCCCACCAATAGCCGCGACGATAAGTCATCGGAATTTTTTCTTCCCGGTCAGAATAAAGGGAAACTTTTTGGACCGGGGCAAGGGAACGGAGCCGCAGGGTAACAGTTTGCCCAATTGTCGGCGGATAGTCTGGGTAAATACTTAGTCCATAGTCATTAGTATAGATTGCTTCAGAATCAGCTTGATCAAATAGCTGGGCAGTGACAGCCGTGGCACTCAAAAACCAACAAGCCAGGGCCACACAAATGCTTCTTAGTGCCAAAACTTTCACATATTTAGGGGTAGCGTAATGGTGCCTCACTCATTGACACTATATCACCCTATCCCTTGAGTGACAAGGGGCCTAGCCTAAACCATCCCTAACTGTTTAATCAGCCGCGTGCGTCAGCAGCAAAAACTGGGCAAAGGCCGTAACAATCATGATCAAAGAGTAAAACATAATACCAACAAAGATCAACAAAAACATCAAGAACAAAATATTAAGTGGTGGGACTGAAAACTAGGGCCTAACCTAGCGATCAGGTAATTCGCTGCTAGCTGGCAAGCTGTTGTTGGCTGGGCCCAAAACATATTCAATTACAAAATATGGATCACCGCTTCTGCTACGTTGTCCAGTTCTAGGGGCAGCCCAATTAGAAAGTCGCATTAAATAGGTAGCCACAGCCATTATTTCGATAGGGTCTTTTAATTCAAATTTGCTAAAGCGCTCAACCTTGCTTCTAATTGCCCAACCCAGGCACAAAAATCTTTGGCTGAATATTTTACTTAACCTAACTACGGCTGGAGCGTCTATGCTCCCATGTTCAATCAGGACAGCTCTTATCGCCTCAGCCCGATAATGACAAAAGCCGCACACTTTAGGATGGGCCGCGACCCTGCTTTTTTCCTCAACAGACAAACCATCACCAAAAGCCGCTAAGCGAGGAGTTTCAGTCAGCGCTATTCCACAAACTCTCTCTGCTGCTACAAGCTTACCAAGCTAAACGAAAACCCATCCATCAAACCAAAAGAAAGGAGGTGAACCTTGGGTTAGGTATTAGTTGATAAAACGATACCGGCTACGGTTAGGTTTTTATATGAGTTGACACGGGATATAAGATAACAGAACGAATATCAGAAAGCGATTCGGAAATCCACCTTCGCCTAGAACCAGACAAATGCAAAGCGTTTGTTTGCTCGGGTTGCGGAAAAGCCCACAAAGTTGGCTATCATGGCTTTGTGATCGCGGTTGTAGAAGACTTGCCAATAATTGGCAAGCGAACCTATCTTCACGTAGTTAAACGGCGTTATAAATGTCCTGAAGATGACCGTATTTACATAGAAGAAATCCCCTGGCTTAAGAAATGGTCTCGTGTTACCAGAAGGTTCGCCGAGCAAGTTGGCAGGCTTCCGGCTGGTTTTTCGGCCTTGACGATGAGACCGTTTACCGAATAGACAAATCAATTCTTGAGGAAAAGTTTGAGGAGAAGCTAACCCCCATTCCAGCGGCAATAAACTTAAGTGTCGATGAAGTTAGCTATCTTAAATATCATCGTTACTTAACCAATGTGGTTGATGTTGACAGGAGAGCTGTAATTTGGAATGACCGGGGCAGAAAGACCGAGATATTAGATAGATACTACGAGGGCATTGGGCAAGATGCCTGCGAGCAAATAGAAAGCGTCGCTCTTGACGGAGCTAGAACTTATATTAGCCCAACAACCAAGCACGCGGTTAACGCTACGATTGTCTACGACAAATTTCACATCAGACAAAAACTTAATTGGGCCGTAGATATGGCCAGAAAACAAGAGCTTCGTAAAGCGCGCAAAGAAAATAATAACGAACTGATTGACTTGATGAATTGCAAACAGCGCTTTATTTTGCTCAAAAACAAAGGCAATCTGACCACCAATCAAACAAATTATCTGACTAGGCTTTGTCAGATCAACGAGCCAATCTATAAAGCCATGCTTTTAAAAGAAAGCTTTTTAGAAGTCTATAATTGCAGTCAACCTGAAGAAGCCCAAAAACATTTAGAGACCTGGATTAAAAACGCTTTATCCAGCACCGTTGATACTTTTAAGATAATCGCCGAGAGCTTTAGCCGCAAACTGCAATATATCGTTAACTGGTTCAAAAAGAAAATTAGCTCTGCCATATCAGAAGGGATCAACAACAAAATCAAAAGGCTAAAACGGATGGCCTATGGGTACAAAGATGTTGAGTATTTCAAATTAAAAATTCATCAGCACTGTGGCTTGCTAAACCCTAGAAGGTTCCCACAATAATTACGAAAGAACCGATTATTCCCTTGTCCGGTTTTTTCAGAGCGGCATATTCAAATTTGATCAATATCCCTTGAATCCAGGCATATTTCTCCTCGGTTGACCGAACCTGAAATTTAACTTCTTTCATCCCCTCCAGGAAAGATTTAATCTGCTCGATCGTGTTTAATCCCGTGTCATTCATAATTGTGTTCATCCCCCAATTATGAACAAGCCTGGCCTGTTTGGTCTATTTCAGCCTCATTTTGCATTGGAAATAGACCCCTACTTCAGCCTCATTCTGCATTGGACAAGACTGGCCTTTGCCTAATTTAGAAAAAGGATTATAATTGCTTTCAAGCGGATATTTGGAAAAAGGAGGCGAAAAAATGGCTAAAAGAAAACCAAATGCTGCGTTCATGAAGCCAATGAAGCCGGATGCGGCCTTGGCAGAAGTAGTTGGGTCAGCTCCGCTGCCGCGCACCCAGGTGGTTAAAAAGATTTGGGCTTACATTAAAAAGCTAGGGCTCCAGGACGCAAAGAACAAAAGGAATATTAATGCGGATGAGAAACTGAAGCCAATCTTTGGTGGCAAGAAAACTATTAATATGTTCGAGATGATGAAACTAATCAATAAGCATTTGACTTAATCGGTTTTAAAATAGTCCCAAACACAAAAGGCCTTTAGGTAAAAGTAGAGGCCTTTTTGTTTTGGTGGAAAAAAGTCGTTTTATAGTTGTTTTTATGATTAATAATTATTAAGGCTGGCCAGGGCTTAAGGTCAGGGTCAGTTCTTAATTTAAGCCATAAACTGTTGCTGCGTATTGTCCGTCCTGCTTGTACTGGACAAGGGTTTCTCCGTCTGCGGTGTCGCTAGATGTGGGAATAGCGACAACAGCAACAGAGCTGGAGTCACTGCTCTCTGTTCCCCAACGAATTTTTAAAACGTGAGTGAACTGCACTGATTTGTCTAGACAGCTATTTCTAGAGTCAGTTTCCTAAGCTGAGACCCAGCTTCTTCAGTTGACACAACCTCCTTTCTGGCAAAATATATTTCAGCTGGGGTTCTGTAATCTAAAGCCTCATGCAAACGCTCGTGGTTATATTTGAACATATACTCCGCAACACCAGTCTTTAGCTCGGCTAGGCAACGATATTCTTTGAGATAAATATCCTCGTG
>Ga0210017_1004901_pt1 | contig 10849 bp, 2 predicted proteins | sample CryGeyCG2014_020_FD_183966 | JGI IMG/M metagenome (GOLD analysis project Ga0210017, IMG submission 183966) | Groundwater microbial communities from aquifer - Crystal Geyser CG08_land_8/20/14_0.20 (SPAdes) (version 2) | ecosystem: Environmental > Aquatic > Deep subsurface > Groundwater | place... | reverse complement strand
CGCAAAGATGTGGTGAATCGACTGCTGGGAGTGACCGTGGAGGAATAAACTACATAACAGGAAACAGTAAACACTCAATAGTAAATAATAAGTGAAAAAACGTCAAACGTCATTCTAAACCCCGAGCGTAGTCGAGGGGGAGGAATCTAAATTTAGCTAACGTCAGATCCCTCACATTCGTTCGGGATAACAATCTCACGTCATTCTGAGCGAAGCGATGAATCTAATAAAAGTATGTAGCAATTGGCAAGATCCCTCGTCGTCTATCGACTCCTCGGGATGAAAAGGTGTACAATCGATTAATCAATTGTACATGTATTCTACTAATTGATAATTGATTATTGAGATTTGATTGATCATTGATTATTGAGAATTGAAAATTTATTTCTATTTTCTACTTTCTATCTTCAAATTTCTATCTTCTACGCTCTATCATCCATCGTCTCTAGTTTTATTCGCATATTCGCAGCATTCGTATCAGGTACTATTCAGCACCTGATTTATTTTATTCGTATCATAATTTGCATATTTGCATCATTCGTATAACTTTTTTCTGTTTTTCCAAATATCTATCTTCTACTGTCCATCTTCAAATTTCTATCCTCTACTCTCCATCATCTATCGTCTAGTTTTATTCGTATCACACTTATTATTTACATTTAATCTATTTCCCGCTATTATTAAGTTATGACTAATGGTCACGAAAAATCACAACCAAGTGCTACTAATCCAATCGAGGCTTTTTCACGAGAAAGTCAAAATCAACCCATCGCTTTAAATGCGCGAATTCTTTTGGGAAAATATGACACAAGTCCTGCAGGAAAAATTGATACGGATATTACACCGGATAATTTGGCTGATACAGCTCCGGCAGAAGGAGAAAAACCATCACAAAAGTTTGCCAAAGCCATGGCAGTTGGTGTTGCTCAAGCAAGTCATGCCGAATACCAATCAACTGACTATAGCGCCAACATTACTGAATGGGTACAAAAAACAACAAAAAGTTTGAATGAACATTCTCAAGCAAACGTAATTAAACAAATGAAGATCGGAGGAGTTAATTTTGGAAGCTTCACCACTGCTGAATGCGCCAAAATGTATGACCGCTATTTTGGTGCACCTACAACCGGAAACACCGTTAATATTGTAAAGCTTGGTGACAAACAGTTTTTTATTGCTCCCAATATTCAACTGTTTATTGACGATGCATATGCGTCTTTTAAAGGAAAATTGGAAACTGACGAAACAAAAACTGCCATCCGCTATCTGGCAAATATGTTTGGAAAAGACAATGTGGATTTGATTATGGCAGGAATCCGTGCAAAAGAAATAGCAGAAAGTAGTGAAGCAATAAGAAAAGATTTTGCAGATAAAGCTAATGATTCGCAAGATAGTAATAATCGCCGTAATGTTTTTAATCCTGATCTTGAAAAAAAAGAACTGGATAAATTAAAAAAATATGATGATGCTGTTGCAACAAAATACTATCCCAATGTTACCAAAACCAGTGTCACCATCACTCCCCGCCCAACCAATATTCCGGAATTAGGTGCAACACCAACCGCAAATCCAACAGCAGACGCAGCAAGAACAGAACAACAAGAAGTAATTCCTGCAGATGAAGTTGGAAAAGTATTCGAAGCAGGAAAAACCTACACTCTTGAAGGAATGTTTGGACGGGTTCCAGGTAACGTTCCGCCAAATCATGAATATACAGTTGTAGGAGATCCGCAACCGGTAGAGAATGTTGAACGTTTTGCCACAAATATAAAAGAACCATTTTTTATAGATGTAACGGTCTCACCAAAGGGCCTCATTGATTATAAAACTAATGCAAAAGTAATTCCGTATGTTTGGAATGACACTGGCAAAATTCCGCGTTTTATAAGTGCAGAAGGTTGTACTGATGGTGATTCTGGTTTTTTTGCAGTTTGTGCGTTGGCGGGGCAAGATCAAGAACATCAAGGAAAAGTATATAAAATCGCATCGCAGGCGATTTTAAATATCCATAAAAATCCAAACCATCTTCAACAGTGGCTTCAAACTCAAACAAACGCAGATGGACCAACCGTGAATATACCACAACAAGACGGAACTAGTATTCCTACAAAAATTAATTCTATCTTTTTATTTATCGATAACGATAAAGACAAAGACCGTAATTTACGCCCAGAAAACGAACGACTATTCCCGGATGAGAAAACAGTTAGTAAATTTATGGAGCTTTGGCAACGACGTATTCCCGAACTGGAACAGGCTCTTGCACAAAACAAACTCCAACCCCACCACCTGCGCTGGATTGAGTTTCTCTCCCACAGCGTTGATGTGGATGCAATGATGAAAGAAATAAAAGCAAAGGCTACTCCTGAAATAATACATGTTGATATTCCAACATTAGATCAGATTGAAATAGGACCTGACGCAGTGCAAAATAAACGCGCAATTGATCAGTTTACAGCACGTTTGCGCAGCGGTGATTTTTCACCCGCAAAAACAATAACAGGGGAAAATGATCTAAATCTAGTGGTTAATGATTTTGGATTTACACTTGAAAAACCGCCTGAAACCGGTTGGTTTGGAGTTGAAAGTGCGTGTAGGATTATGGAGGAAAAATACAAAATGCCTCTGGCGATTTTTTGCCAAGGAAGACACGCAACTTTAGTAGTTAACGGACCAACACAAAATCCTACCTCTAAGAAATGGGGATTAACAATTTATAATCCGCAAAAAGCTGGTTTTGAAGAAGTGACATTACCTGACGAAGCGATTGCCGATCCAAACTGCCCCTGGTCGGTTTCCAGTCCGACGGGATCCAATATTTCTTTCCGTACTAATAGTCTTTGGGTCGAACAATACAAAAAAATAGATCCGATCACTGGCAAAAGAGGTTCTGATTTGGATTTCCGCACCGACGCTGCACTCCAACCAATAAAGGATTATTTAATTAGTACAAAAACTGCTCCATTCCAATATGATGGAAAAAATTGTGTGCCAATCACCTGTTTTGTTGGAACAATGCTGACTGCACTTCAACCAGGTAATTCGGATTTTGTCAAAACTGGATTAATCGAATTCGAAAAAGATTTTAAAATTTCCATTAGAAGCCGTGATTATTTCGTGACAGAAGCAAATGCAAGAAAAGCGGCAGCGGCAGTAGCAAAAAGAACAACTCCCCCTGCTCCCGCCCCCACACTAGCTGAACCACCTGCGCCAGTTGCTCCATCAATCGCAGCGGCTGGAACTGGAGTTGTAGCGCCACAGATTGAATTACCAGAACTACCAGATTTAAATCCACCAGAGATTTTGACTAATTTACCTAAAGTTGATACCACAATACCAGAAATCGAATTACCCGAGGTTGAAATTCCTGCTCCAGCTGTTGCATTAGACGAACCTGCTGATGCACCAACTAATGCAGGAATTTCAGTTCCTCAAATTGCAGCAGCACCACCAACTCCTCCACCTCCATCACCACCCGTGCCAGCAGCTACTCCTCCACCAGCTCCACCTCAACCATCATCAGCAATACCTACGATCGAAGCAGACACAGGATTGTCAACTCCTGAATCTGAACCAGTCAGACAAGTATATGAACTTTTCCGCAAAAGAATTTGGGCAGCTTTTTCTGACAACCAACATCCACTAAACAGGGAAATGCAAAGCGCAGTAAACACACTTTTTCCACCTGAAATTGAGGGCGTACCACAATCAATCACACCAGAACAACTTACCGATGAAAAAATCAATGAACTGTTAAAATCCTTTGTTAGTTTTAAAGAATCAAAGTTGAAGAATCCACAACCGATATCAAATGGTCCACTTGAAGTAAAAATCGTATCTTCCTCTGATAAAAGTGAACCGATTCATATCAAATATTCCTGGAAGGGGGAAGATAATAGTTATGCAAGTTTTAGTCAATCATCGATTGCATCCTACCTAATCGCTCCTAATTCTGAATATCCATTTATATTGGATACGTCCGATGTTAAAAACGATTGTATGTATTTTAATTTTCGAAAACCAACGTCATTGCCACCAATCACAGGTTATAAAATTTTTTGCTCAAATGTACAAACTACATGGGTAAAAAGCACTTCAATAAACATAGACCAAAACAATGCAATTCAAGATTGTAGAGAAGCAGCAATAATTTACTTCAGATTTGCTTCAAAGAATACGACACCAGTTAAAAGAATCACTAAAGCTAAAACTATAGCAACAGGAAAATGTAATATGGGTGAAGTATATGAAGTTAAACATATTGATGGAAATGTAGATGATCCAAATACAAAAATAATCGTTGACCATCTTCAACCTAATAGTTCAATAAGTTTAGGTAATAATAACCAAATACTGCTATTAAAATTACCCGAAGACAGGACAGGTTTGACACAAACTGATCAAGCCATGGTGGTTTATCCAAGAGAAGCTATGGATCTGGATGGATTAAAAAGAAAACTAATAAAAGATAGGGCAATACTTAACCAAATAGATGAAGCTATACCCTCAACTTTTACTCAATATCTAATTAGAAATAATGGAAAAAGGAAGTTATTATCAGTTGTGCCGGTGTATAAATATAGTCAGGACGGCAAACAAGAAAAGGCATATGCGTTAGTAGAATTGACTCCAACAGTGACAGGAACATTTGAGGACTTCACACCAGAAAACACTTATCTTAAACTTATTCAGGCTTGGACAGAAACAGACCAACCAACTGAAGTTGAAGTTCCAGATGATGATGGAACAGTTTGGGGAACAATAAAACTAAAACCACAAGAAACAACAACCCAACCTCCAACTAGACCAGCAGCTGCTCCAACTCCTCAACCGGCTCAACAGACTACTGCAACAGCCACAGCAAGGACAGCAGCAGAAAAAAAAGCTCCACCTAAAGAAATTACAAAAATTGAAAATATTAAACAAGCTGTGGACGAAGCTGTGACATCTGGTCAAGTAACCGAAAGACAGATTACAACTGATGGTTTGGCAAATTTAGTTGCAGCCTCTTGGCCAACGATTGAAGAAAAAATAAAAGATAAAATAAAAGATTCTGTAAAATTTTTCTTAAAACCACTTGTTGGACTAATGCGATTAACTCTAGATGATAGTAATAGTTTAATAGTAAGGATAACTAATAATGAAGAAGTAAACTTGGATATGGGAATAGTAATAAGTGATATAACTCGAAAGATAGCTAATTTAACACTTATGATGGGAGCAAAATTACATACGACTTCATCACGGAATAATTTTTACTTTATGGAGACTCGAACAACGCCTTCGGTAATAAATCTTGGATTGTTACATTTAGATATTCAAGAATACTTTAAAGAAAATATAAGAAAATATGCTTTATCTGATCTCCTGACGATGGGAATCCAAGCACTTCAACCTGATGCAGAAGTGGAACAGGTGGAAATTGCAACCAATCAAAAAGGAGATGGTTTTGTTGTCCGATTAAAAGCAAGAAATAAAACTAATGATTAGATTCCTCCCTCTCAACCACGCTCGGGGTTCGGAATGACGTTTGACGTTTTTTCACTTATTATTTACTGCTGAGTGTTTACTGTTCCCTAAACTTTGTTACTTGTTAACTATCTCCTGTTTCCTGAAGTCAGTTCACCATTTCCACCGGCTTAAGCGGTGCGGGAGAAAGTGAGGATGATGGAGTATTGTCAATGTTAACAAGATAATCTGCTAACTCTGGTGCGGGAAGAATAGTTTTTTTGTCAGTTGGGTCAATGGTTTTTTTTGGAACATCTATTGTTGGAGCTGAAATTGATACGGATGCGGACTTATTTTCTACTTTGTTTGCATTTTCATCATAAATCACACTTAAGTAGCCTTTTCTAAACTCAATCAAAACATCGGTCACCACCTGTTGCAAATCTTTAATTTTCCCGGTGAAAAACAAACTCACCTGCTCATCGCTCACCTCTTTGTCAAGCGTTTCATTCAGTTGTTTCACCTCGTCGTCAGACAATAAAGAAATTAATTTACTATTAATTGCATCACTCACCTCTTGAAGCAAATCCTCCTTAACAACAGCAATATTCTCGCCCTTAACGTATGGGCTATTTTTAAGTTTGATTAAATCATCAACATACTGCTCAAGCGCTTCGCGGTCGGTGAGATATTGGTTTGGTGGCATATGATTTAATATAAAAGAAATGTCAAAAGATTGCAAGTTAAAAAATTATCAATGATCCCTTCGACTATACCGCGTCAAACGCGACTTCGTTCAGGGCAAGCAATTTTCAATCAAGTTCTATGATTAATTTATTTTGGCACCGGTAACTATTGGAACAGAATAACTCATATTACTAATTAATTCCGGCTCTTTACCAATTAATTCTTGAGGCCAACGAAGACCATGACTTTCACCTGGTCTTACAATCCCACCAATAACCTTTACTAACAATTTGCCATTATCAGCGCTATGAATACGATAAAACTTTTTTATTTTTCTTTCAACTTCACCTAAAGCATTTGCAATTATTGGTCCGGTCATTTGTGTTCTAGCTTGAGATGTTAAAGTTGCATGTTTTTGCACATGTCCGGCAATAATCGTTGCCGTCGGTGCTGTTTCACCAAAAAGCTCTAGTAGTCTTTTTATATTTTCTTGTGCATTTGCAACCGCTTGATCTTCAGTCAAACGACTATGCTGATATTCTGACCACCTGCCCCAAATTAGTTTTCCTAATATAGATTCGGCAACAACTGTTGGTGTATCATTCATCATACAACCACCCTGTGCTTCAGTCGTCATCATGTTATTCAGTAAACTTCGATCTTTTAATTCATCATAAGGTTTATCTAGTAATAAACCCCCATGAACAAAAACCACTTCAGGAGCATGACCGATTACTGGTTTCATACGTAAATATTCATCATATTCTTTTTGCATTCCTATTCCAAAATTTTGTTCAATTTGCTTCCTAAATTGCAACCATTGAAAAATACTTTGCATATCATCTGGATCAAAATCACCTTTTTGACAACGCAAATCAATATCATGATTCCCATTGAAGTCTTGATAATTATCTTGTAGTAGGGTTTTCAACCATAACTCTGCTTGAAGCGTTTCCCAGGATAAAGCATATTGATCTGAGTGATTTAATTTTTGATCTCCCTGATGATTGACTAATAATTCTTCTGGATGAACTCCGTCCCCCCCAGTCCATAATATTGCTTCACCCGATGCCAACTCCATACAAATTTTTGGATCTTCTAGTAAACGCGCTAAATACCATTTGTTACCATGCAAATCCCCCACTAAATAAAGTTTACGCGGTGGTTTGACTTGGTCAAGTGCTGTGTCAACTATTGCGCCTGGTAAACCGTCAACGCGCGGCTGTCGGTAACGTTTTTCGGTTTTTATTAAACGCATTGCTTCTTGCATTCTTTTTTGACACCGATTAATGTCCCAAAATTGCTCCTTAGCTTTTGTTGGGTCAAGAAGTGATTCTGCCACCTGTCCCAAACTTTGATATCGTTCGATAAAGCCGTCAAATTCTCGACCCTCAAGATTGATAAGTTTTATATAAGTTTGCACTTCTTGAGGTAATGTTAATAACCGATGTTCTCTTTGTAATTCTTCCGGAGTCTGTTGCTTTTTTGGAGCTGCGACTGCTGCAGCTACTTGCTCTGCAGGGACAACTTCTTTTGTTTCTGATAGTTTTTTCAAGATAGGTCTGTTAGCTTTTTTATTAGCTCGTCGATCAAAAATCTCAAGTTTATTGGTTGGTCTTTTGACAATTTTAAGATTTCCATTCCCTTGATCAGCCATTTGTGGGTATAGCGCTTTAAACAATTCCATTGCAAACTGCGGATTTGACTTTGCTTGTTCAACAATCTGCTGTGCAATGTTATCTGGGATAACTGCATGTAATATTAACGTATCACCTCGTCCTCCTCCTCCATAGTCGTTACTGAACTCGTAATCAAGACGAACCCAACCAACAAAGTCCTCTTCTGACTTTCCTTTATAGGGTGATCTTGCCACCATAGTTTTTGCCATATGTTCATATTTTTGTAAGATTAATCGCTCTGAATCAATGAGACGTTGTGGTAAACCAAAATTTACTGTTCCTTCTAATAAATTTTTATTCATTGTCTCAAACTCAGCCGGATCAGTTATTTCTTGACCTTGATAAAATCCATAATAGTTATGCATCCCTTCGTATTTTCTTTGTGTTTTTGCCTCATATGAATGTCTTCGATCTAATGGATCTTCGCTTTGAGTATCTATCCTAACGCTTGCTTCAATGCAACCAAACCCCTGTGCGCGGATTTCTTTTGCCATTGTCTCTGCTTTTTGTTGAAGCGTTTCCACTCTTGGCGGAACATTCGCAGTTGCCTCAGCCGCTTCCAAATCAGCTAATTCTTGAATTTCAGCTGGATCAGTTAATTGTCCACTGGCAGCTCTTTGTTTAAGATCAACCAAACGCGATTGCGGATTTGCTGCCGGCGCTGCTGATCTTGGTTGAGCAGTAGGCGCTGGGGCAGGTGGTTTTGGACGAACAGCTGCCGCTGCCACAACCGGCTCAACAATAATTTCCAGTTTATCACCATCAACAAAACGAATTAAAACGCGACCACATTTTCCTACCAAACCTCTTTCTGCTAACTGTTTTTCTATCATTTCCTTTAATCTTTGATTGATTGGTGTGCGTAATATATCTTGTTTAGTCATATCACTACTAACTTGAAGACTTGCAGGATTAACCTCAATTGAAATTGGTAAGCCATTTTCTAAGGTGGAACTATTTATCAACTCTAAATTCTCAATTGTAGTTTCTTGTTTAACTACAACAAGAATCTTTTTACCACCAACAATTTTTCCTGAAACTACTGCTTTATTCCCATTAATTGGCATCGTTAAAGAATTTTCAATAATTTTTGCTCCCCTTGTTTTTGCAATTTCATTAAAAATTTGTGCCACAATTGCTTCTAAACCATCTTTACCTGTCCGGATTATTGCCCGCTCCCCTGCTTGTAACTTTGTAAATATTTCTTGTGAAAGTTGTTCATAGGTTCTCACTTCAACCGCTCGTTCAACTGCAGGCGGTGTAATGGCTGCGGCTGCCTCAGCTGCAACTCGTTGTGCTTCCAATTCAACCACTCGAGCTTCTGCTGCTGCAATTTCAGCAGCTTGCTGCGGAGTTTGACTGGCAACCGGAGTTGCTCGTAGCGCGTCTAATTGCTGCTGTGCCGCTTGAGCTGCAACAGCTGCTGCCGCAGCAGCAGCTTGCGCTTGTGCCGGGTCGACCTGCGAGGTCGACGGAGTGGTTTGACTAGTTTGGTTTTGATTTGTGGGTGGTAGTTGAGTTTGTGTGGCTTGGGCAACTGCAGGTTGGCGTTCATAAATATATGGCGGTAGTGGTGAAGAGTTTAAGGTTGCATAACCATATGTGGGTAAAACCAGTTGTGGATCTTCACAGTATGCCAAAGGAACTGATGCAACAGCAAAATCCGGATCAGTTCCAACAAACATCATATGATAGGTATCTTGATAGTCGGTTTGGACTGCGAGTTGATATGTGTTGTATGGAATTCCCAACACGCGGTCAATAAACCATTGAGTGATTTTATGAGGAATTTCTTTTATTGTTTCAATAGAAATTGATTCCGGAATTGAATCAACCCCGCGAATCGTGGCAAAAGATTGAAAACGATTGTCAAACATCCGTCCGGCATGCACCAAACTCACCCGAATCACATCCAAATGATTACGTAGTTCTGTGGCAACTTTCACAATTCCAGCCGGTGTCACCTGAGCACCTTTAACTGCTTCAGCCAACGCGTCTTTATTCAATAACAATCGCCCTTCAGGGCTGTCGAGAGACATTTCCAAACGACCGTCTGATGCAGGAAACCAATAGTCACCTGTTTTAGATTTAAATAAAAAACCCAGATGTGGATCTCTGTTTGCGATTAATTGTTTAACATCAACATCCGGCAATCCTTTTTGATATCCGATTTCCATTTTACGCATGTCCCAACTAAATTTGTTCGAAGTCTGATCATAGTCATCAAATAGTCTTAGTTCGTTGTTTTGACTTTTAGGAAGATCATAACCATAATTATCTGTTCTTTCCACCACGTGGCTAGAGGGTGCAAGTACCTGTTCAGCTTTTTGCTCGATTACTGTTCTTACTTCTTCCACTTCTTTATCAATTTCTTGGGATATAACAGATGCCTTAACATGATGATTTTCTTCAAGCATTCTCGCCAAACCTTCAACCTTACCTTTATCTATCTGAGGTGTGTTACCAAACTCCTGCTCATCAATTCTAATCACATGTTTAACATCATCAAGCTCTGGCTTTGGATCTATTTCCGTTATCTCAATCCCTTTTGGTGCTTGTAATTCATGTTCTTCAAAAAATTCTTTTAATTTTTCCAAGTCAGCTTTGTCTCCAAGATCAAGATGTTCAGGTAGTTCAACCGCACGACCGTTTAAAACCAATCGTGTTGCCATTTGATGACCGTTTTCAGTGACCGTGTCCAGATCCACACCACGAGGAAGAGTGATCTCTGTATTTCCAGCAACAGCTTTATAAGTCAGTTCGGAAAAGTTTTTCCAGTCCGGAACCGATAGTCCCCCATTTTCTGCTCCATCCGGACCAACAATCACAATACCAACCTTTTTTAATATTTCTAATGTTTCCTTTGGTAGAGATCCGTCTGGGTTAGGTTGCCAATCAAGTTGCGGACTATCCATATCCATTTTGAAATGACTAAGACCAGAAACCATCATCCGATGTCCACTTCCCGGATCAATGATGATGGAAAAGTGTTTGGGCAGATGCATGGGAATTTTTATTGGCAACTCATTATCAAT
>Ga0210017_1004900_pt1 | contig 10849 bp, 9 predicted proteins | sample CryGeyCG2014_020_FD_183966 | JGI IMG/M metagenome (GOLD analysis project Ga0210017, IMG submission 183966) | Groundwater microbial communities from aquifer - Crystal Geyser CG08_land_8/20/14_0.20 (SPAdes) (version 2) | ecosystem: Environmental > Aquatic > Deep subsurface > Groundwater | place... | reverse complement strand
CCTCTGGATCTGAGAAAAGCTGAAAACATGCTTAGTCACAAGAGGCAATGATTCTTGGCAGGTTTGAGGCTACTTTCTGTGGGTCGACTTGGACTGCTTCGCATATTCTTCTGTTTCTGAGAAGAGCTTTTCGATGTCCTGTTCAGAATGCGCTGTGCTCAGAGCAGCGTTGTGCGTTGGCAGAATGAATATCCCGTTTGCTATCAGGTTCAGATGGTAGTCAAGAAGCCTATTTCTGTCTGCTTTGAAGGCAGTAACTGCATCTTTGACCTGCCCTTTCGTGAAGTGGACGTTGAAAAGAGAACCTGCGCCCGTAACCTGCACCGCAATGCCGCTTGCTTCGAAAATTCTTCCTAGCCTGTCTCGTATTTTTTGCCCAAGCCTGTTCAGTCTGTCTATCAGTTGTCCGTCCTCAAGAATCTTCAGCGTTGCCATTCCTGCAGTCATCGTTATGGGATTCGCAGTGAAGGTTCCACCATGGAAAGAGTATCGCGGGCGTTCGTAAATGTGCGAGTCCAACCTTTCCATAACCTCTTTTCCTGCGCTGAAGGCGCCGACAGGGAAGCCGCCTCCGAGGATTTTCCCGAAAACTGTTATGTCAGGTTTCACGCCGTAGTATTGTTGGGCTCCGCCGGGAGCCAGTCTGAAACCCGTGATGACTTCGTCGAAAATCAGAAGAATCTTGTTTTCACTGCAGAATTCCCGGAGGCCTCTCAGAAATTCCTCGTCAGCTGGGATGCCGCCTCCGGCGCCGAGGACAGGTTCGATTACGATTGATGCAACTTGCTCATTTCTCAGCTTCTTCTTCACTCCGTCCAGGTCGTTGAATGGCAGAACAATGGTGTCCTGCACCGCTCCGGTGGTCAACCCTGCTGACTCTGGAACGTCGAAGGAGGGTTTGACTCCTACGTGAAGGGCGTCGTAGCCTCCGTGCCATCCGCCTTCAAACTTTGCAATCTTGTTCTTTCCTGTGTAGGCGCGGGCCAAGCGTGTGGCGTACATGTTTGCCTCGGTTCCTGAGTTTGTGAACCGGGTCATTTCGGCTGTCGGAACCATTTTGGCAACCTGTTCCGCGAGAGCTATTTCTAGCTCATGCGACGTTCCGTACATAGTACCATTGCGCAGTTGCTTGCTGACTGCTTTCATTACTTCCTGTGGGCTGTGACCGAGAATCAGCGCGGTGTGTCCCAGCCAAAAGTCCACGTACTCGTTGCCGTCGACATCGTAGAGCTTGCTTCCCCTTGCTCTTGCCGTGTAAAAGGGGTAAGGTTCAAAATACCGTATTCCGTAAGAAACTCCAAGGGGAAGAACCTTCTTGGCCCGCTCGTACAGTGCCATGGACTTGGCAGTTTTAGAGGTGTACTGTCTAGCCATCTTTTTATGCCTCTTCTGCGGTCTTCTCAGTTCTTGCCGTATCTTCTTATTATAGTTTCCATGGCTTCATTCAAGTTGTATACAAAAGCATCAACCGATTGCCTTCGGTTTTTGCCTTCCCTGTCCAGAAGTATCGTGTTTATGCCCAACTGAGGGAAGCAAGATGTCCAACTGCATATCATCCCCAATCATGACGGCTTCTTCAGGTTTGACAGCCAAAATTTCCAAAACCTTCCGATACATTTTCGGATTCGACTTGTCACATCCAGCCTCATACCCAGTCATCACAAAATCCAAATACTTTCTGATAGGTTGAATGGCTTTCTCAAATTTGAAATGTGCTATCGTCGTGACTATCGCGGTTTTGAAGCCGCTGTTCCTTGCCGTCATCACTGCTTCTGCAGCATCCGGGTACAGCTGGTAGGGCTTGCTTTCTAAGAGCTTGGCGACTCCGGTTATCGTTGCCTCGTCAACTTTCACCTTGAGCCTCCAGAGAATCCTTGAGAAGAAGCTGTGTCAGTTTCTGTAGCCATATTTGGGATAGTCTATAAAGGAGACGAAAGCCCATGCTGCTCTCAGTTGTTGTGGCGAGACTTCGTAGCCTCTTTTGAAAAGATACGCCGAGATTTCCGCGTCTGATACATCTTCCTTCACATAAGCCAATGTTCCATGCAAATCGAACAAGACTGCTCTTATTCTAACCAACTCACTCGCCCCAAATGCATAGTCGCATTTATTCTTATTGAAGCATTTAAGAAATACTAGTGGTTCGTAAAAACCAAAATCGGTGGGTAAAATGGAGCGAGGCAGATGATAGGCAGACCAATCGTAAGTGGTTTCATCCGAATTGTCCGCAAACACTGGGAGACTTCCTCTTTGAGAAAAGCCGTTGCGAGTCACAGCCTGAATGTGTCTGAAGAGATGTTGTTGGGCTTGGGCGGAACAGCGGGCATTGCCAGTTGGTACGCGAGGAATGATGTCTTCTCCCTGGCCGGGGTACTATACGGAAAAGCTTTTAAGCTGAACCAATGGAGCGGTCATTTTAGGCATTTCGGACTCAACTTGCTGAGGCTTGTGGAATGAGTATTGAGCGGGAACTGATTATCTCCCTTCTAAAACTAACAAGGGAAGGAAGCGTTTCACACGAACTAATCAATAAAGAGGCAAAGATTCCACTGCAGATAGGTGAGGAGTTGCTTCAAAAACTGCAAAATGATGGACTCGTTTATGTCAGAAAGGGTTTCGTGCAGGCAGATAGTGTTCAGCGACTCAAGCTTGCTGTTCGGGCTATGGAGTTGGGCGCTGACGTTGAGCGTGTAAGCTCGGTGCTTGAATGGCAGGAGTTCGAGAACATGGCGGCTATCGCATTGGAACGGAATGGGTATGGTGTTCAGAGGAATCTGCGGTTTAAGCACGCTGGACGAAAGTGGGAGGTAGATGTTGTTGGCTGCAAAAAACCGGTTGTGATGAGCATTGATTGCAAACATTGGCATCATGGGATGTCTCCCTCAGTGCTGAAGAAGATCGCCGAGGAACAAAGGGAAAGGACGAAGGCTTTGGCTGATTCATTGCCAAATCCTGCCGTGAAGATCGAATTTGCCTCTTGGGAAATCGTCATACTAATCCCTGCGGTTCTGTCTCTTACTGTAGGAAGGTCCAAGCTTTGTGATGGTGTGCCTGTCGTACCGGTGCTTCAGCTGCAAGATTTTGTAAGCCAAGTCCGAGTCTACGTGAACTCACTTGAGCATTTCCAGAGAACGCTTAGAATTGGCAGACTCTGATTCTTCATCTTGCCGCGAGCCATTCGCACATCCCCTTGTGTCTCTTAGGCTTGGGCCATCATGTCCAAAACTGGTTTCCTTGCAAATCCTAAGGCAGGGTAGAGGCTAAGGATGAATGTTGCTGCCAGAGCAATTACTAGCCATCCAGCGATTTCAAAGACTGTGTACTCAGTGATCACCGGCTCAGGAATCAGTATCAAGAGAGTGATGATTATGCCGAAAACAACTCCAGCCGCATAACTTGACAGCAACACCATGAAGATCTGCTCTGAAACAATTTCAACAACCGTTCTAGGCTTGGCACCGACCGCTCTCAAAATACCGAATTCCTGCCGCTGCTCAGTTATCGTGAGCATGACATACCCTATGAGGCACAGGGACGCTGCTGCTAAAGAAAACAGAGGCAGAAACATTATTGCAGACCAAATGTAACCGAGAAAGCCAAGGTCTTTGTTCAATACTTCGTTAAGTTCAAAAACTTCAAACTCTGAGTTTAAACTTCCAATTTTTGTTTTTATCTGATTTAAAACGTATGTACGGTTAACTGAAGTGTCAATTTTAACCATGACCACATTGGGTTTTGATGTGCCAGTGATGTTCTGCAAAGTTTTTAGGGGTACGTAGGTGATGTTTCCGTTGTTAATAGGGTCCACACAAACGCCAATTATGTCCAAAGTACTATTGTGCAATCTTATACCTTGATTTAAAGGCATAGAGAACATCTTTTGAGCTTCAGTGTCACCTATGACAGCATCAAGACCATTGCTTTCATTAAGAAACTCGCCTTCCATAAACCATTGACCAAACACTTTTCCAGGCTCAACGCCAATGATCAAGGAGAAACCTTTCCGATGGTCGCCAACGTAGGTTGTGCTGCCGGATTCTCGACCCAAAATGAAACCGGGGGCTTCTTCTATTTGCGTCTCTATGAATAGGCGTGTTTCGATTGACAGCCCATGCATCGCTCCCAACTGGTTGAGGATTTCGTCGGGTACCAAGTATCTTCCTTCTGTATAGTTGAATTGTGGGCTTTCTTTCGCCTCGTAGAATTTCGACTGCAAGAGTTTGTATCGGCTGCAAATGTCTCTGTGAGCAATCAGAACTATGTCTTTGCCGAGGGCTTTTTCAACCCAGCTTCTTGTGGTCTGGTTAGCGATTATTCCTCCTGCAACCGCCACGGTCACGAGAAGGAAGACTATGCTCAAACAGGCAACGATGCGGATGGTTACCGACGCACGGCGGGAGAGATTTCGCATGGCTATTCTAAATGTCAGGCCAGAGTTCGAAACAACCCTGAAACCAGGCTCCTTAGCTAATCCCAGATGGTGTGTGGGAGAAAACGCCTTGGCAGGCTCGATTTTGGCGGCTTCAAGCACTGGCTTGGTGCCAGAGGCCAGTGCAAGAATGAAGAACAAGACAAAAATCATGACTACAATCCATAAATTGGGTGGCTTTTGCGAGATTTGGAAACCCATGCTCTGAAAAAGGCTGATCGAGGCGTTATCTGCCACTATTCCGAAGATCGCGCCTAGAAAGCAGCCAGCAGAAGTCACAATCAAAAGCTCTGTCATGAAATACCCAAATACCAAGTTGTTCGGGCAACCCGCAGCCTTCATAAGCCCGATGTCTTTCACTCTTTGAGACATCATCACAAAAACCATGAAAGAAATGATCACCACGCCGACGATAAAAATCAAGAACGCGAGAAATACTATGAAAGGCGAGAAAATCGATGAGAAACCGGCCGTCATTCGGCCCTCAACCATCAGCGAAATTCCAACGCCTACTCTGTCTCCGAACAGCAAGAGGAAAACAGTAGATGCGACGCACAATGTTAAGCCGAGTACAGTCAAGGTTGTCTGAAGCTTTCTGCGAAGCAAATCGTTCACAAGAAACGACGTTACACTCATTCTAGGCTCACTAGCCTTCCATCCTCTAAAAGCAGTTTTTGCTCGGCTAAGGCAAGAATGCGCTCGTCATGTGTCGCGACAATCACAGTCTTTCCATCGTGTTTCAGCTTCTGAAGCATCTGGATGACCTTCAAGCTTGTCTTCGTGTCCAAGTTGCCAGTAGGCTCGTCAACAAGAAGCAACGGAGGATCATTTGCTAGGGCGCGCGCAAACGCCACGCGTTGCTGTTCGCCGCCGCTCAGCTGAAATGGGAAGTGGTCTGCTCTGTGCTCCAGGCCTACAGTCTCCATCAACTCCTCTACTCGTTTTCTGATATTGTCGGCTGGTTTTCGAGTCCACTCCATTGGAAACGCAACATTTTCAGCCACGGTCAAAGTTGACACAAGGTTGTATGCTTGGAAGACGAAGCCGATGTTGTTGCATCGATAATCTGACAAGAAATCCTCGTCTTTCAGGCTCAATTCCTCGCCGAAAACAATGATTTCTCCTCTTGTGGGCTTGTCGATGCCACCTATGATGTTCAGAAGCGTTGTTTTTCCCGAGCCGGAAGCACCGCATATGACTGCGAATTCGCCTTTTTCTATCTTGAGGTTCACGTCTTTCAAGACTTCAACCTTGATGTCGCTGGTTTGATAGGTTTTGGATAAAAAGGCGGCCGAAACCACCGTCTTTCCTTTTCCCATCTTCATCCACTTCCTTTTTCTAGATTGAAGTTACCTCTATCCCGCTTCAGAATTCTCGCCTTTTCGGGAAGCTTACCCTTTTCCCAGTCCTTCCAGTCTATTTCCTTAAAAACCCACTTCTTACCCAAGTGAGCCGCAAGCACAGCGTGTTTAAACTGCTTCTCCGCAGGGATAAGCTCATTGAGAAACCTGAACAGTTTTTCAATCTGTTGCTTTGGGAAATAGGCGTAGTACCCGGCATTTTTGACTTCAAAAGCGTAAACGTGTAAGTCTCTTCTTCCGATGACGTCAGGCAAAGGATTGAGGCTTGGATTGCTCACAGGAACACGCACTGAATGGAAACCCTTTTTCTGCAGCAGTTTGACCAAGACATTTTCGCTGTAGAAGCCTCTTTTGCGCCATCGGCGAATCTCGGCCTTGTCCACTTCCCTGATCGCTTTCGACTCTCCCAGTCTGAAGGGTTTCGAAAACTACGTGTTAATTTGAACCTTCCAGACCACGAGTTTCTTAGAGTTTTCTGCGCTTATAAGTTTGAATCGGAATTTTCATCATGGGCTTCTCAACAAGGCACTCTTTCAGGTAATCGTCTAACGTGGCCGCTGGAACAACCTCTATCTTGTAGTCATTTGCGTCAACTGAATACTCGTAATTTTTCTGTGGGATCACGACTTTCTTGAATCCCCATGCTTCTGCAGCCTTAATTTTCTCGTAAACGCCGCCTACGGCAGTTATCTGGACTGAATCACCGACGCCTAGGTTTATCTCTCCCGTCACGGCTACATCTTGTCTAACGGGTTTGCCCTCGATGAGTGAGCATAAGAGTATAGTCATTGTGACGCCTGCAGATGGTCCGTCCACCGCGTAGGATTGTGCGAAGTCTATATGCGTCAGGTAGTCTTGGGCTATGTCCACGCCGTATTTCTGCAGAATCACGCTTCTGACTTTGGCTATGCTATCGGAGATGAAGGTCTGGCCTTTGGCAACTCCCGTGACCTTGTAATATCCTCTGAACGTGTAATCTCTGGAAAGCTCACTTCTCTTGATCATATGAGCCTTGACGTTCAGGACACTACCTGTCATTTCTCCACTATAGGGGTCTCTGACCACGGCCAATCCATGTATTTGTCCAAGCCTCACTCCCTTGGGCTTAATCTCCAGGAGCTTACCCCTTTCACTCATGTCATGCTCCAGTATCTGCCTTTGAATTGTTTTACAGTGGTTTTCAACCGCTTCCTGCACGTGTCTCCTTTCAACAATCTTGCAGTCTTCATTCATCGCCAGAGTCGCAGCGGTCTTGATGATTGAGATCAGCGGTCTGAACCTTGTTGACAGCGCGTCTCTCTTGTCGCTTCTTCGCCTACCCTCTTCGACTATTTCGAAGCATGCCTCTCGGCTGAAAGGTAAGAAGTTGAAGCGTTTCACTTCTTGAGCCACGAATTGCACGTACTTGCGCCTGTTTTCAACAGTGTTGGACATGTCATTGTTCATTCTGACAACCTTGCCGTAACCGTAAATCCTGTCCATCAAAGCCGGGTGGAGCTGGCCTATGCTGTCAAAGTTTCCTGCTCCCACAAGGAAGGTTATCGCAGGCGCTGGCTCAGTTGAAACTGCCATTGCGGCTGTGTCGCCTCCGTGCCATCTGCCTCGCAGAGTTATGGGCAGCTGTCCTTCTTCGAGAACCGTGAGGAGCGTGACTGCTTCTTCAGGATCAAGGTTCTTTATTTCGTCAATGTATAGAATTCCAAGGGACGCCATGTGGACGTCTCCTGCGCTGACTCTTTGATGTTCAGGCGTGCCTAGTCCGCCGGTTTGGTATGGGTCCCATGCTATTGAGCCGAAGAGTTGAGCGCTTCGGTGTCCTGTTGCGTCAACGAAAGGTACGTGTCCGGAACTGTTGTCAACTATTAGTTTCGGCGTGTCTGACTGCTGCGCGCCTCCGACTCCTTTCAGGTTGCTCAGTCCGCCGATTTTGGAGAACCACCACATGAAGAAGCCGAAGAAAATCAAACTTCCTCCTGGGATGAAAGTCGCTGGCACGAGACCTACGAACTTTCCTATGAAGAAGTCAAGGAAGTTGTTGCTGTAGTATTCTTGAATTGGCTCTCCGAGAAACATCGGATTTTCTTGCCAAGTTTGCCAAGCCTGATACATGAAGTAGAAGCCAAGGCCTATCAGGAACAGGCCCATTATCACTAAAAGGATCTGCAGTGTTTTGATTCCAACTTTCGTAATGAACTTTCTCTTGAGTTCCCTCATCTGTTCTGTCTGGAGGGTTTTCTTTCCTTCGCCGCCCTTCTCAATAGAAATCTTCGGCTGACTGGGCAGCGTGCGGTTCTTCCAGCACAGGATGTCTGAGAGTTTTATGCCGTTCTCTCTGTAAACCTGAGTTAACTTTTCAGCCAAGGCTCTGCCAATCAGAGATTTTCCAGTTCCAGGGTCTCCTAAAAGAAGAAGATACGGCCCTGGGCTTATCACAGTTTTAGCTGAAGGTTTGGGCTTATCAGGGTTGCTCCAGCTCTCGTACCATTTCAATTGTTCAAGTGTTTTAAGCTTGTGCACCCACTCGTCAAGACAGAGAAAACATTCCTTAAGCGCCTGCTCCTGTCCAATCGCCCAGTTTATCAGGTTATCGTCAACGGGAAAGCCGTCGGTGTTTTTGAATGCTCCCCAGTCCCATTTGACCCTGACCCTTCTTCCATTTACGTTTCTTTCAAGAATTTCTATATCGTTTCCAAAATGGTCAAAGGGCAAGCATGACACCTCGTGGTTGTCTTCTCTATCAGAACTGAAGTGCGTGAGCAATTAAAGCGGTTATTTCAAAATCAACAATATGAAGAAACCAATAGCATAGCAACATAATCATTCAGAAACAGAAAAAACGAACGAGATTCGAATCGACTATTTCTCCATTTTGGGCATTCCTCAGCCTTTTCTAAGTAAAAGTGTCATTCTCTCAGTTTGTTTCAAATCGAAAACTTCCAGCCCTGAAGACTCCTCAACTTTTCCCAGGGAATGAAAAACCTGTGGGCTCAATTTGGGCTTAAAATCATAATTGCAGCTATTTTTGGGCTTCGTCCAGCCCTCGTGTGTTCTTGAGTATGGAGTTCGTCGTGGCCTCATATAAAAACCCTCGATAATCTCCATGTGAAGCTGGGGCCCTCTCCTTCGAGGTTACTTCGACTCCTGAAACGATTTTCCCAAACCTTCCGCTGGAAAGTAAGCACGTCTGGAATGGAGCCCTGCGCCAACCGTGACTCAATGACGAGGATTATTTTCCAAGCTCCAGGAACAGCCCTAGCTTTGTCTAGGCTGACAACGTAAGAGCGACTGAACCCTGTTTTTGAATCTTTCAAGAAATGCCTAATCGTGGTCGAGCATGGCTGTTGAGAGGGCTCTCTGAGGCTAGCCTACGGGCAATTTTTGTTGATGCCCCTGTATACGGGTTTGATAGTTGCTCCCTTTTGGTATTGGTGTCTTCACTGACCATTTTCTACGGGTTTTTGCAGTCGAGAACGCGGCGTTTTTCTGGCTTTTTTTCTTTATGTCTGCTAATCTGTCTTGTCTTGGGTAGGCTAGGTGGCCTACATCATCGACATTCTTACATGGGGTTTTCACTGTTCAGTGACTATAGTTGGCATGGTATTACGACCTCTCTTTATGTTTCACCAGACATCACCACGGACCCAAGGCTAGAGTGCTGTATACAGAAGCATCAACAGACTTCTCTGTTCCAGGTCTGGTAGAGGGGTTTGGCCAGATGCAGAAATGGTTCCTTAATTGCAGGAGGATTGCTTGTGGAGACGCCTAAGTCTCGCGCAGGTCGTGGAATTGCGGATGTGGTCCTCTGAAACAGTGAGCTCATTTCATGTCTGTTGTGAAAGTCGGCTTGAAGTGAAAGTTATAAGGTAGGTCTCAGGATACGCATAGCATATGAAAGCTGGAGAAGTCATCTGCAGGCTCTCAGCTCGAGATGGCCGCAAGGTTGTTTTGAGGACGATCCGCTGGGAAGATTTGGACGACCTGCTGGAGATGATCAACTCGCTTGTGGAAGAGAAGGCAGACATAGTCAGGGCTGAGAAGGTTTCGAGGACTGAAGAGATAGACTGGCTGGCCAAGGCGCTCAGCCGCCTGGAGAAGGAGGAAGTGTTTTACTTGGTCGCCGAGGTCGACGGCAAGGTCGTGGCGAACTCTGAGATCGGTAGAGGATACACTAGTTACGATAGGCACGTGGGAGGAATAGGCATAGCCATTAGAGAAGGGTTTAGAGACATCGGTATCGGGACAGAGATGATGAGGACGCTGATAAAGCAAGCTCGCGCCATGGGTCTGAAGGTACTGAAACTTTCCGCTTTCGAAAACAACAAGCGCGCCATCCACGTTTACGAGAGACTCGGGTTCGTTCAAACTGGGCGGATTCCGAGAAAGTTTTTCAAAGAAGGCAAATACGTAGACGAAATAATAATGGCACTGCTGCTGGAGTAGAGTTGTCGATGTCTAATTTCAAGGTCTTCAATAAAAGTTTCAGCTTCTCCACAAGAGGCGAAATAGAATTCGTAGACCTGACAGACAAACTTCAAGAGGCAGTCGCCAATTCAAAAGTGAAGAACGGTCTGGCGCACGTGTTCGCCCCACATGCCACAGGCGTGCTGATACTAACTGAGAACGACTACAGCTTGCTGGAAGACATCAAGCGTTTTCTGGAAGAAATTGTTCCGGAGCATAAAAATTACAGTCACCCATCAAACGCACACTCACACCTCAGATCTATGCTTCTGCCGCCCGACAAGACACTTCCAGTAATCGGCGGGCGGGTAGAGTTGGGAACTTGGCAGTCACTCATGTTTGTTGAAACTGATGTCCATCCCCGAAGAAGAACAGTCATCATTCAAGTTGTCGGCGAACAGTGAAATGCCTCAGTTGCCGATTTCTGACGCCGACATTTAGGTATTGCCCACAGCCTCTTCTTCGTGTTTCGATTGCTTGCGACCAGTTTTGTGCTATGGGAAGATTCACGGTTTCGGCGCTTTTTGAGTCGATAACATGTCGCTCATTTACACTTTTCCAGCAAGCCATTTTCATTCGGGTGCATTTCGCTAGTTCA
>Ga0210017_1004899_pt1 | contig 10850 bp, 13 predicted proteins | sample CryGeyCG2014_020_FD_183966 | JGI IMG/M metagenome (GOLD analysis project Ga0210017, IMG submission 183966) | Groundwater microbial communities from aquifer - Crystal Geyser CG08_land_8/20/14_0.20 (SPAdes) (version 2) | ecosystem: Environmental > Aquatic > Deep subsurface > Groundwater | place... | reverse complement strand
TCCGAAAGCTGATTTTGGTCCGCCTGGGCAGATTGCGCATTTTCCATGAGGGCATTTGATTGGCTTGGTCATTATAGCACACACAGCAACACCAGAAATAGTTCTTGTTGGCTTTGTTATCAGATGCTTCAATAATTTACGGTCCTTTACATCAGCGCTTAACAAAATTTTTATGTCAGTGGGTATGCTTATGTGGTATTTTCTGCATAATTTTATCTTAAGCTTTGAAATTTCCTGCTTTGAAAGCTTTTTCTCTTTAAGTATTTTTAATATTTCATCAAAGTACTGCTTTTCATAAGATTCCATACTAAAAAAGAAATATTAAGAATATTTAAACTATTGGTAAAAATCAAAAATCTTCTGGAAAATTTTCATTGTACTTTCTGATTTCTACCATTTTTTTGATTAAGAAGAATATAAGCCTTTAATAATTCATACTTTTTAAGTAGCCTAAAAATATCAGAGGCTTCGCTAAAAGTAATTGCCATATTTATCCAGTAAGGCTCATCAACCCTAAGAACATTTTTATGGTTTTGAACATATTTAAACCTTTCAAGTTTTTCTTTGTCAATCTCAAGTTCTCTGCAAATCTCGGTTTTAATGTTGTTATGATAATGGTCAGGCATAAAAACAAAAATTCCTGCATCAGCAAGTTCAATAACTGTTTTAAGCCTGTCCTCAACAAAAGTATTTATGTTATATTTTCCTGAAACCTTAGGCTTATCAGAGTCAAATATTAAGTTGTTTTTATAATTAACTTTATGCATGTCTAAGAATTTGGTTGTCTGTTCTTTTGCATTGCTATAATAATTTCCTCTTGAAGTAACAATTTTATTAGTTTTTTTGCATACGCTATTGATTGTGTTCATCACATCTGCTGCGTAAGGATAAATACCAATTTCTTCCAATAGTTTATTATCCTGCAATAGATCAAATATTTTGTCTCTTTCATCATCTTCTATATTTAATGATTTGCTGTAATCAAAGTTAATCATATCTTCGATAGTTACTGGGCTTTCAAACAATTTTTCTGCAATATTTGGATATTTGTTAAAATAAAAAAGGTCGTTTATCAACCCAACATTATACTCAGTAAGGGGAACCATGCATCCATCAATATCAAATCCCATAATTATTTCATTGATATTATTTTCATAAAGAAATCTTTGATAAGGGTTTTTTATTTCCATTTCCACGCTTAAATGAAAAACATATTTAAAACTTTCTGTATTAACTATCAAATAATAGTTAAATTGTATTTATGTAGAACTCAATGATAACAAAGAATATGTAAAGCAGAATAAGGGATATTCCTTCCTTCACGTATAGCTTATTGCCGCTCTCGACAAATGTTGCAAACAAGAATGCAATCACTACCATAAATATTGCACTTATAGAAAACAATAGTATGTTGGCAGTAATTGGAAATATGATTGCAGTTATTCCCAACACAAGTGTTGAGTTAACTATCACAGAGCCAATTGAATTGCCCAGAGCCATCTCTGAATGCCCTGCCAGAACAGCCCTGCTTCCGAATGTAAGCTCTGGCAAAGTAGTTCCTATTGATATGATAAATAACCCTACAATGATTGGTGGCAGTGCTAAATCAACAGATAACAAGGTTGCATATCCCACAACAAATCTTGCACTTAAAAACAATAAGGCGAGGCTAAAAATAAACAATATTGTTGTAATGATAATCTCAGGCCTTTTAATGCCATCCTCAACCTCTTTTTTAAATAATTTCCTCTGCTTTAATATTCTTCTTGCATAAAGTGCAAATGCAGCCAATAAAATAATTCCGTCAATCCTTGATAAAGAGCCGCCTATCACCATTAGTATCATTGGCAGCGCAGCAATAAAAACCATATAAAGGGCATCTGTCTTTGTTTTTTTGCTCTCAATCTTTATTCCCCTTCCAAGAAGCACTGCAATTCCTATCACTAATGTCAGGTTTATTATGTTTGCGCCAATAACATTTCCAAGTGCCAATGCAGGATTTTTAGCCAGTGCAGATGTTATGCCAACAAATAACTCAGGAATTGATGTTGCAAATGCCATTATTATAAAGCCAACAACAAACTCGCTTAACCTAAGAAAAGAAGCTATCTTTGTAAGTGTCTTAACCAATAAGGTGCCGCTTATTATAAGAACAATACACGATATTAAAAATAATATTAAGTTAACTATTAACATTTAGTCCTCTATGGGCTTATTTATTTTGTTTCTTATAAGTTTTATTGTTTCGCCAAATATCAAAACAGTGCTTGACATTAATATAATATAAATCCAGTCAATTAATGATAAGGGAACTGTCTTAAAAAACATTGCTAATGGCGTATAAATAACCATCAACTGCAGTAAAATTGAGATAGCTATTGCTCCTATTAAATATCTGTTTGAAAAAACACCGATTTTAAATAAGGAATTCTTCTCTGACCTGCAGTTAAGCACATTAAACATCTGGAACATCATTAAAGTTGAGAAAGCCATTGTCTGTGCATAAATTAAATTATTTATTGGGTCATAAAGCTTAAACAATGCCAATGTGCCGGCACACATTATTATTCCAACAGATATCATCCTTAAAATAATATTTTTTGAAAATATTTGGCTTTCTTTTTTCCTTGGATTTCTTTCCATAATGCCTGGTTCAGCAGGGTCAACACTCAATGCAAGCGCCGGCAATCCGTCTGTTGCAAGATTAATCCACAAAAGGTGTATTGCTATCAATGGCAATGGCATGCCTATAAGCATTGCAACAAAAATAACAAGTATCTCTCCAAGGTTGGATGACAAAAGATATTCAACAAACTTTTTTATGTTGTCATATATGCCCCTTCCTTCTTTGATGGCATTGACTATTGAAGCAAAATTATCATCTATAAGTATCATGTCAGATGCCTCTTTTGAAACATCTGTTCCTGTTATGCCCATTGCAATGCCGATGTCTGCTTTTTTTAATGCAGGGGCATCATTAACCCCGTCTCCTGTCATTGCAACAACATTTCCATATTTTTTCAATGAATCAACAATTCTTATCTTATCATTTGGTGATATCCTTGCAAATATGCTTGCTTCCTTAACAGCATCATCAAATTCCTTTTCAGAAAGCTCCATTATATCATTGCCTGTAATAACCTTGTCATCTTTGCTTATTAAGCCAATCTGCATGCCTATTGCCCTTGCAGTTGTTCTCTGGTCGCCTGTAAGCATTATAACCCTTATTCCAGCTTTCCTGCACAGGCTGATAGCATCTTTTATCTCTGCTCTTGGAGGGTCTATCATGCCTGTCAAGCCAACAAAAACAAGATTTTTTTCAATATTTCCTGTTGAGTATTTTATTTTTTTAGGCAGTTCCCTGAATGCCATGGCTAAAACCCTTAATGCTTTTGAAGCCATTTCCCTGTTTTTTTCCAGAAATTCATCTTTCTTTCTTTTGGTTAATTTTATAATTTTTCCATTCTCATAATAAAAGGAGCAGTTATCAATAACCTGCCTAGGAGCGCCTTTGACAAAAGCAATTTCCTTGCTGTTATTTTTGTGGATGGTTGTCATCATTTTTCTTTCAGAGTCAAATGGAAGCTCATTTATCCTTGGAAATTCCTGCTCTAGTTTTTCCCTGAACATGCTGGCTTTTGATGCACAGACTAGTAATGCTTTTTCAGTGGGATCGCCAAAAATTTTTTCATTGCTTATTGATGCATTATTGCATAAGCTGGATATTCTTAACAGAAGCTTGTAATCCTCTGGTTTGCTGCCTAACAATTTTCCCTCTTTGGAATAGCCCTGGCCTGTAACTTTTATCAGCCTGTTATTCACAAAAATCTCCTTGACAGTCATTTCATCCTTTGTTAATGTTCCTGTCTTGTCAGTGCAGATAACATTTGTGCAGCCAAGTGTTTCAACAGAATGCAATTTTCTCACTAACGCATTTTTTTTAACCAGCCTTGTAACACCAAGGGCAAGGGTAATTGTTACAACTGCCGGAAGCCCTTCAGGAATCGCAGCAACTGCCAATGCAATAGCAGACTCAAACATCTCAACAGCATTATTTCCCCTTAAGAGGCCGGTTAAAAATACAATTACACAAACGATAATTACAGCTATTCCAAGCAGCTTTCCTAAGTTGGCAAGTGTTAGCTGCAGCGGAGTCTGCTCTTTTTTTTCAGACTGCATCATATCTGCTATCTTGCCAATCTCTGTTTTCATTCCTGTTTTTACAACAATGGCTTTTCCCCTTCCTTTTGTTATTACAGTTCCTGAAAAAATCATGTTGGATTGTTCAGCTATTGATTTTTTTCCTTTTATTTCATTAATCTCTTTTGCAACAGATGTTGATTCTCCTGTAAGCGCTGACTCATGTGTTTCCAGGCTTATTGCTTCAAGAAGCCGGGCATCAGCAGGTATTTTTTCACCCTCTTCAAGTTTTATTATATCTCCAGGAACAATATCTTTGGCCAATATTCTCTCTTCGTTTCCCCCTCTTATAACAGTAGCCTTAAGGCTTGCAAGCTTTTTCAATGCCTCTATAGATTTTTCTGCCTTGTATTCCTGGGCAAACCCAAGCAATGCATTTACTATAACAATAACAGTTATAAGAGCAGAGTCAGCATATTCGCCTATTATTAAGGTGAGGATAATAGCAGCCAGAAGTATAATAATAAGTGAGCTTTTGAACTGGCTAAAAAATATCTGGAACACGCTTATTTTTTTCTCTTCTTTAATCTCATTAAGGCCGTATTTTTCAAGCCTTTGCTCTGCCTCTTGCTGCGAGAGGCCTTTGGAAGATGTCTTAAATTCACTTAGTATCTTATTTACAGAATAATTATAGTAATCCATGACCAACCCCTTTTTAATTGTTTAAGATATTATTTGTTTATATAACTTATCATTTTATGGAGTTTAAATCCAAAAGTTATTTATATGAATTAAGGGTTTTAGATTATTTTATGAAAACAAAAAAAGAGGCAATACTGCTTGTTTTGTTGTGCACTTTCCTTACTGCAGCAGGCCAGATATTTCTTAAGATTGGCTCAGGTAACTTAAGTTTTAGTATTTTAAAGCTGTTAGGCAATTTACCATTGATAACCGGGTTTGCCCTTTATTTCCTGGGTGCTGTAATTTTAGTTATTGCATTAAAGCATGGAGAGCTTTCTGTGCTTTACCCTATTATTGCAACATCATTTGTCTGGGTAAGCTTTTTATCTATAATTTTTCTAAATGAAATAATGAACACTTGGAAATGGGCTGGGGTAATAACTATTGTTTTGGGAATGGGTTTTATTGGAAAAGGGGGAAGCTTAGGATGAAAACTGAATTATTGTCAATATTGCTTGTTTTTATTGGAACAATAATAGGCTCTTTTGGAGCACTTTACCTTAAAATTGGCTCTAAAGATTTTTCAATAAATATTAAAAAACTGATAAGAAATTATAAGCTTATTTTTGGTTTTTTATTCTATGCTCTTTCATCTGTATTTTATGTAATTGCTTTGAAATGGGGAGAGCTTTCTGTGCTTTACCCTTTATGTGCAGCATCTTATATTTGGGTTTGTTTTTTGTCAATGAAATTCCTGAACGAAAAAATGAACAGATTAAAATGGCTTGGCATAATAACAATAGTAATAGGCATAATATTTATTGGAATAGGAGGCTAACATGGAAAGAATAATTGTAATATCACTTGGCGGCTCTATAATAGTGCCTGGTGAAATAAATGTAAAGTTTCTTAAGGGTTTTAAAAAAATAATAACAGATTTTGTTGAAAAAGGAAATAATGCAATTATTGTTTGCGGCGGGGGAAATACTGCAAGAAAATACCAGTCAGCTGCAGGAAAGATAAGCAACTTAAGGAATGATGACCTTGACTGGATGGGAATCCACACTACAAGGTTAAATGCCCAGCTTGTAAAAACCTTGTTTTTAGGAGATGTCCATGAGTTTGTAATCCACAATCCAAATGATAAAATTGAGTTTAAGGAAAAGGTTCTGATTGCAGCTGGATGGAAGCCGGGATGGAGCACTGATTATGATGCCATAAGGTTAGCACATAACTTTAATGTTAAAACAGTTATAAACATAAGCGATGTTCCGTATGTTTACGACAAATCTCCAAAAAATAATGGTGATGCAAAGCCAATAAAAAAAATGCCATGGAAAGAGTTAAGAAAACTTGTTGGAAATAAATGGGATCCTGGACTTAATGTTCCTTTTGACCCGATTGCTGCAAAAGAGGGAGAAAAGCTCGGCATGAAAGTTATAGTAATAGGAACTGATTTAACAAATCTTAAAAACTGCATAGAAGGAAAAGAATTTGATGGGACTGTTATTAATTAATCAGAATAATCTTGTTTTGTTTTTTTCCAGGTCAAGAAGCCTCTGCCACTGGTCATCTGTATAATCCTGCACATCTTTTATTTCTTCTTCTGTCATATGCTTAAACCTGCCCTGTGTTTTAAGGTAATCCTTCACAGGAACCTTGTTTGCAGGCTTTTTTGAGATTGTCAGTATTCCTTTTTCAATCTCGTAAAGAGGGGCTATATTTGACTGAAAAGCGAGTTTTCCGATTTCTATTGACATATTATTAAGAAATTTCCATCCAGTTGGGCATGAAACATAAACCTGAATATAAGACGGACCTTCAAATGCAAGGCCTTTCTTAACCTTCTCAATAAAACCTAATGGGAATGCTATGTTAGCTGTTGCAACATAAGCGCCGTGGGCTGCCATTATAAAAGGCATTGGCTTATTGAACTCTGTTTTTCCGTGTATTAATTTTCCTGCCGGGCTTGTTGTTGTTGAGGCATATTTTGGTGTTGCCCCTGAGCGCTGTATGCCTGTGTTCATGTAAGCTTCGTTATCAAAGCAGACATAGCAGAAGTTTTGGCCTCTCTCAGCTGCTCCTGACAATGCCTGAAATCCTATATCAAATGTCCCTCCATCACCGCCGAACACCAGGAGATTTGTTTCTTTTCTTTTGCCTAGTGTTTTTAAAGCCCTGTCAATGCCAGAGGCAATTGCCGCTGCATTTTCAAAAGCGCCGTGTATCCATGGGACTTTCCATGATGTTTCTGGATATGGTGTGCTGAACACTTCCAGACAGCTGGTTGCATTGACAACTATTGTGTTTTTGCCAGCTGCTTTTAGTGCGTGCCTTGCTGCCAAAGCAACTCCGCATCCTGCGCAGGCCCTGTGGCCTGATGCAAATAATTCCTCTGTTGAGATTCCTGCAATTGTTTTTTCCATTTTATCCAATCTTTTTTTCCAAATTTTCTTTTATTTTAAAGCCATTGCCATCCCAGTTGTCATGGCCAGAGCCGTGAAAGCCAACCTTAATCCTGTTTTTCTTTTCGCATTCCTGGCATTTGATTATTTTGTAATGCAATTCTGACTCAAACTCTGATTTCCAGTTTTTTCCTTTGAGCTCTTTTCCACAGTACAGGCAAAACTTCTTTGCATATATCTCTTTTATTAAATGGTGTGCTGCTGTCATTTATGTCTCCTAAAAATAAAAAACTAGAGCAACCACTCAGTGTCACTGCTGTTCTCTATTTTGTTAAAAGCTGTTTTAATATGGCTAAGGGTGATGTCCCTTCCGCCAAGGCCAGCAATAAAGCCGTTTATTATTGGTTTGTTCTTTTGATTGTAAAATGCTGACCTTAATTCAGTGTATAAAGCGCCTTCATTTCCCAATGATATGTTACGGTCAATAACTGCAATTCCCTTTAGGCTTTTGCAGCAGCTTATTATCTTTTGTTTTGGGAAAGGCCTGAATGATTTTATCTTTATCAAGCCGACTTTCTTGCCATGTTTTCTCAGCTCGTCAACAACAACCCTTGTTGTGCCGCATACAGTGCCCATTGCCGCAATTGCATAGTCTGCATCATCAGTTTTATAGGTTTCTATTAGTCCGTCTCCATAAGACCTGCCGAAAGATTTTTTAAAATCATTATTGGTATTTTTGATTATCTCAATTGAGTTCAGCATTGCCTCATGAGTTTCTTTCCTGAACTCCATGTAAGTGTTTGGGAATCCTATCGGGCCCATTGTAACTGGCTTTTTTGTATCGAGCTTGAATAAGGCATTGTATTTTGGAAGGAACATATCAACATCTTTTTGATTCAGTATGTCAACAGGCTCGTAAACATGGCTTAATGTAAAACCATCCAGGCAGACCATGACCGGCAATAAAATTTTTCTGTTTTCTGCTATTTTATACGCCTGGATTACTGTGTCAAGCACTTCCTGAGCACTTTCAACATAAAGCTGTATCCATCCGGAATCGCGTTCTGATATTGAATCCTGCTGGTCATTCCAGATGTTTATTGGGGCGCTTAAAGCACGGTTTGCTACGGCCATTACAACAGGAAGCCTCATTCCTGAAACTACAAAAAGAATTTCATGCATTAATGCCAAGCCCTGCGAAGCTGTTGCTGTAAATGTCCTTACACCCATTGCTTCTGCGCCTAAGGCTGCTGAGATTGCGCTGTGCTCTGACTCTACATGAATCATCTCTGATTTTAATACACCGTCATTTATGTAATCTGCAAGGCGCTCTACTATGTGCGTATCCACTGGTTAAGTGTTTACTTAAACCAACTGTGGTGTTATAGGGTATATAGGAATTACCCCTGGCTCACATAGCTTAACACCTAAAGCAACGGCGGTACTTGCCTCAATTACTTTTTTTACCATAATATTTAATTAATATAAGAAATATTTAAATATATCCTTTTTTATTATACTAAATATGGGGTTTAAACGGGTAAATGGAAAAGATTAGTTTTAAAAGATTGATTAAATACAATATCTACATTAAACTAGATAAAGAAGCAGCAAACTTAATTTTAACAATAATAAAAAGATCAGGACTATTATTAGATAAAAAAATAAAAGATAGTTTATACAGACTTTCAAAAAATCAAAAGATTTCATTAAAATTTATGAAAAGGATATCAAATCTTTTGGATATTCCTTATTCTTATTTTTACAAACATATTTTGTTAATAACAAGTGTAAAAAACACTAATGTAGGAATAAAAAATCCAAAAATTCCTTTTAATTTTGGTAATATTAATGGAGCAAGATTTATTGGAGCAATAATGGGCGATGGTGAAATAAACAATCAGATTAATGTGAGATACAACAACCAAGAAAAAAAACTGATAAAATTGATTATTAAGTGTGCTAAAGATTTGTTTGGTGATTTAGATTATAAGGTTTACTTAAGAAAAGATAAAACCTACCAGTTGCATTTTCCAAAAATTATTGGTTTAATAATGATTGAAGTTGGCTTGAAACCTGGTTATAAAACAGAAAATAGTTACAAAATTCCTAATTTTATTTTCAAGAAGAATGAAAGAGTAAAATCAACATTAATAAGGCAATTTTTTAATGATGAAGGCAATGTAAGAATTAAGGATAGAAGATTACAAGTTAAACAAACTTCAAAAATAAAAATTTCAAAAAGACTTTGTAGAGAAAAATCAGAGGAAGTATCACATAATTTTCTAAAAGGAATAAAGGAATTACTTTATTCTATGGGGATTTATTCAAATATAAGTCTTGGTGCTTACAGGGATACAAAAGCTGATTGGGAACTTTCTATTTATGGAAAAGAAAATCTTGTTTTATTTAGAAAAAAGATAGGTTTTGATTTGTATGAAAAAACAAAAAAACTTGATAAATCAATTAAGAGTTATAAATTTCCCTCAGCTCCAAGAAACAAAAGAATAGAATTTGCAATGAAAAAATTCAAGTGTGTAGAGGAAAAAAAAGGTTTTGTAACAAAATATTCACTAGCTAAGGGATCTGAAAGGTCAATAAAAACAGCGGTTTACTACCTTGTTGATTTAAAGAAAATGAAAAAAATAAAAGAGATTGAAAGAGCAAAAGATGAAAAAGGTCATTTTTTGCCAAGAAAGTATAAATCAAATTAGTTACTTCTCCTCTTTGATCATTTTTATTGCCTTAACAGGGCATTCATTTGCGCATATTCCGCAGCCTTTGCAGTAATCATAATTTACCTCAAATTCGCCTTTCTTGTTTTTTCTTATTGCATTGTCAGGGCAGAACTGCCAGCAGGTTCCGCATTTTATGCATTTTTTATGGTCAATAATTGGCCTGAAAGAGCGCCAGCCACCTGTCTTGTTTTTTATTGTTGAGCCTGGCTCATCTATTACTGCTCCCACGCTAATTTTTGGCTTTGTCATTTTGTCTGGTTGTAAACAGCTGTTATTGCCTCTTTGTTAAGCTCAGCTATTTTCTTTCCTTTTGTTTCTAAAAATGTTTCATCAATTGCTTTTGTTAATGAGCTTAATGAAATTGCTTTTGTTATTTTTGAGAATGCTCCAAGCATTGAGGTATTTACAATAGGCTTTCCAAAAATCTTCAATGCAATTGAAGTTGCATCAACAGTATGAATATTAAAATCTCCTTTTATTTTTAAATCAGCTGATTTTTTGTTTGTGTTAATTATTAATGTGCCTTTTTCTTTTAGGCCAGAGGTTAAATCAACTGTATCAAGCAGTGAAGAATCAAGAACAACAACAATATCAGGGTTGTATATCTGGCTCCTTATGTTTATTTTCTCATCAGAAATCCTTGCAAATGCCTGGACAGGAGCTCCTGCTCTCTCAACCCCAAACATTGGAAATGTCTGGCTCTGCTTGCCATCTTCAAAAGCTGCTATTGCCATTATCTGGCCTGTTGTAACAGCCCCTTGGCCACCCCTTCCGTGAATTCTTATTTCTATCATCCTCTTTCAAGTATTTGAAGTTATTGAAACTATTTATATCTTTTTGTTTTGGTTTAATAATAGTTTGATATCTTAAAAAGATTTATAAAGCA
>Ga0210017_1004892_pt1 | contig 10860 bp, 12 predicted proteins | sample CryGeyCG2014_020_FD_183966 | JGI IMG/M metagenome (GOLD analysis project Ga0210017, IMG submission 183966) | Groundwater microbial communities from aquifer - Crystal Geyser CG08_land_8/20/14_0.20 (SPAdes) (version 2) | ecosystem: Environmental > Aquatic > Deep subsurface > Groundwater | place... | reverse complement strand
CAGCTTTAAATTTAATGGAAAATGGCTAGATTGTGGCAATTGGCAGCGATATTTTGAAGTTCTCAAAAATGGAAATAATTTGTTCTTTTTGACCTCTATTGACCCCTCTTGACACCATTTGATGGGGGGGGTTATTATTAAATAAACATTAACTAATTACTAATCTGTTACGAATTTACGAATTTAGATATTTTATGGGAGGAAAATTAAAAAGAAGCGATTTGATTTATCCAGATTTAAGCTATCAAATTATTGGGATTCTTTTTGAAGTTTATAATGAATTAGGGCCTGGACATCATGAAAAATATTATCAAAAAGCAGTAGCTGTTGGATTTAAGAAATGTAATCTTTCTTCTCAAGAACAAGTCTGTATTCCATTAACTTTTAAAGAAGAAAAAGTTGGTAAGTATTTTTTAGATTTTCTAGTAGAGAATAAAATAGTTTTAGAAATTAAGAAAGGAGATAGATTCTCTAAAAGACATATAGAACAGATACTTTCTTATTTAAAAGCTAAAGATCTAAAGTTGGGAATTATCGCTAATTTTGGATCTCAGGCATTAAAGTTTAAGCGTATTGTAAATTTCGATTCGTAAATTCGAAAAAGATTCGTTATTCGCTGATAATATTTATGGCAAAGGAAATAAAACCAAATAAGGTTTATACCACCAAAGAAGCTAAGGATTTTTTAAAGATAAGCAGCAGTACCATTAAACGTTTTTTGAAAAATGGAATAATTCAGGCAAATAAAGTAGGCGGAAGATACCGAATTTGGGGAAAAGAAATTTTAAGATTGGTTTCTCCAGAAGCTGAGAAAAAGGCAGTAAATTTTTATCAACGTCTTAAACAAAAAACCAAAAAAACCATTGAAAAATGGTAGATTAAACTTAATTTCAACTCAATGTTTAAATATAAAAGAAAAATATCTTTTAAAAAACTTGAGACAGAGTTTATTCATGTTGCCAAAAAAATTGAAGAATTAAAACTCCCAAAAGATTTTTTACAATTCATTCTTTATACTATTTCAGAACTTTTTACCAATATTAAAGAACACTCAAGAGCAAAGGAAGCAACCTTTCAAATTGAAGTAAACAAAAATTGTTTAATTAAAGTAGCGGATGACGGTATAGGTTTAAGAAGGTCATATTTATTGAAAAAAATCTCTCCAAAAGACGATGCCTCAGCAATTGAATTTGCTTTAAGCGGTTTGTCCACAAAAGATCCAAAAGAAAGAGGATTCGGGCTTTACACAATTAGGCAATTTATTGAAGCTTTAAAGGGTAAAATGATAATAAAAACTGGCATTGCTTTGGCTACCATTGAGAAAAATAAAATCCAATTTAAAAAACTTTTACCAAAGAAAAAAGGCGTGGCAATTCAAATTCAAACAAAAATTAAAGGCATCGATTTTTATAAAATCATTAAATAATTATGAAAAATTTTATCCCAATTAAAAAGAGGTTTTTAATCTTTAGAGAGGAGGCAAAAGAAATAGAAAAAATGAGTAAAAAAATATCACGAGACAATATTTATCTCGATTTTTCAAAGGTAGATTTTTTTTCCAGAAGTTTTGCTGATGAATTGTTAAATATCATTCGGGAAAAGAAAAGAATCAAAATCGTTAATCTAAAGCCTCGTCTGGCAAGATTTTTTGAGATAATCAGAAATACAAAAGAAAAAACCAAAAAAACCATTGAAAAATGGTAAATTTTTATCTCTAGATGTTATGGCTTCAAAAAATGGTTCAAAAATTGGAATATTGGGCTATGGAGAGGTGGGGCGAGCCATAGCTAAATTTTACAAAAATCCTAAAATAAAGGACTTAAATAGAGATGATGGATTAAAGGGAGTAGAAATTTTACATCTCTGTCTTCCCTGGATCCCTAATTTTGTCAAAATAGTAAAAAAAGAAATAAAGAAAATAAAACCGAGGTTAACTATAATTCATTCGACTATCCCGCCTTCCACCACAAAGAAAATAATTGATGGCTTGCCCCGAGCCTGTCGAGGGGTAGTTCACAGTCCAGTTAGGGGAATGCACCCCCATCTTTATAGAAGCATTAAAACCTTTGTAAAATACATTGGTACTGATAATAAAAAAGCAGGCCAATTAGCCAAAAAACATTTGGAAAGTTTGGGAATAAAAACAAAGGTATTTCAGCCATCGGAAATCACTGAAATTGGAAAACTTTTAGATACTTCTTATTATGGTCTTTGTATTGCCTGGCATGGAGAGATGAAAAAAATTTGCGATAAAGCCGGAATAGATTTCGAAAAAGCCGTAACTGATTTTAATAAAACCTATAATGCGGGCTATAAAAAATTGGGAAAACCAAATGTCATCAGGCCAGTTCTTTATCCACCAAAAGGAGGAATAAAAGGCCATTGCATTATTGAAAATGCCGAAATCCTCAAAAAACATTTCAATAGCAAAGCATTAAGTTTGATCTTGAAATACAAACCAAAGAAAATTAAAAATAATTAAACACGCTTTATTTAACAATATGAAAACAATGATTCTTTGTGGAGGAATTGGGACCAGAATGAAAGAAGAAACAGAATTTAAGCCCAAACCTTTAGTTTTGATAGGCGGTAAACCTATTCTTTGGCATATCATGAAAATCTATTCCTACTATGGCTATAAGGAATTTATTTTAGCCTTAGGTTATAAGGGCGATATGATTAAAGATTATTTTTTGAATCAAAAGGCTCTTTCGAGCGATTTTACCCTTAATACTTCTACTAATGAAATAAAATTCCACACTAATGAATTTGATAATTTTATTATTACTTTCGCCGATACCGGTCTGGAGAGTCTAACCGGCGAGAGAATATTAAGAGCAAAGAAATACATTAGCGAAGATGAATTTATGATAACCTATGGAGATGGGGTGGCTGATATTGATATAAAAGAATTGGTTGCTTTTCATCAAAAATCTGGAACCATTGGTACTATTACCGGTGTTCATCCTTATTCTAAATACGGCTTAATAAAAATTGATGAGGGAGGACGAGATCTAATCGAAGAGTTTAATCAAAAACCTTTAATGAGAGAATATGTCAGCGGTGGTTTTATGGTTTTTAAAAGGAGATTTTTTGATTATTTAGATGAAGGACCGATGGAGGAAGCCATAAAAAAACTAACTCAAGAAAAACAAATTTCAGTGTATAAACATAAAGGTTTTTTCAAAGGAATGGATACTTATAGAGAAATGGAAGAATTAAATAAATTGTGGCAAGAAAGCAGACCCTGGGCAGTCTGGGAGAGAAAGAAGTAAACCCCGTTAGAATTTTTTGATTAAAACATTATCTCATAACCAACAATTTGAAATTTCTAACGGGGTAAAATTTTATGGAAAATCTTCAAAATTTTTTTAAAAACAAGAAAATTTTAATCACTGGCCATACTGGTTTTAAAGGAGGTTGGCTTTCCAAGATATTACTGAATTGGGGCGCGGATATTACAGGAATTGCCTTAAAACCAAATACAAATCCAAATTTATTTACTTTACTTGATATAAAGGAAAAAATTAAAAATTATTTTTGCGATATTAGGAATTTTAAAAAAGTTAAAGAAATAATTTTTAAAGAAAAGCCAGAAATAGTTTTTCATTTAGCTGCCCAACCTTTAGTTAGAGACAGTTATGATGACTCTTTATACACATTTGAAACAAATATCATTGGAACGGCTAACATATTGGAAGCTATAAGAGAGATGGGAGAGGTCGGGGCTGCTATTATGGTTACGACTGATAAGGTTTATAGAGACAGGGGGAATCGCTTTTATAAAGAAGACGATCAATTAAGCGGTTATGACCCCTATAGCAGCAGCAAGGTAGGGGCTGAGATAGTAATAGATTCTTATATTAAGTCATTTTTTAATTCAAAAGATTATCTAAAAAAACATACTACTTTAGTTGCTTCAGCAAGGTCTGGAAATGCTTTGGGTGGTGGAGACTGGCAAAAAGATAGGTTAGTGCCAGATATTATCAGGGCTATTTTTGAAAAAAATAAAAAAGTAATTATTAGAAACCCCAATTCTATTAGACCCTGGCAGTATGTATTAGAGCCATTATATGGTTATTTAATCCTTGCTAAGAAACTTTTTAAGGGTAAAAAGAACTTTTCCGGAGCTTGGAATTTTGGCCCAGAGGAAAAAAATTATTTAACGGCCAAAGAAATAGTTGAGAAAACATTAAAGATATTAAAAAGAGGATCCTATATTATTGAGCGTGACCTCACAAAACACGAAACCGATTTTCTTAAATTAGACATTACCAAAGCCAAAAAAACTTTAGGATGGAAACCGATTTTTGATCTTGATGAAACCTTAAAGTTTACCCTCGATTGGTACATAAGTTTTTATAATAAAGAAGACGTTATTAAAATTACTGATCAACAAATAAAATCATTTTTTGAAAAAATATAAAAATATGAATTGTAGATGTTGTAATTCCTCAATAATAAAATTCTTTTCCTTAGGACAGATGCCCTTAGTTAATTCTTTTTTAAAAAAAGAAGAAATTCCCTATGAAAAAAAATATGATTTAAGTGTTGGATTTTGTCCTAACTGTTATTTGGTTCAACTTATTAACATTGTATCTCCGGAAGAGCTTTTTAGAAATTACATTTATTTTTCTTCAACTTCAAAAACTTTTTTAGAACATTGTAAAAAAACCGCCATTTACCTTACTAAGAGATTAGGGCTTAATTCTCAAAGTTTAGTACTGGAAATTGGCAGTAATGACGGCGCTCAATTGCAATATTTTAAAGAGCTTGGCATAAAAATCTTAGGTGTTGAGCCTGCCCAGAATATTGCCGAACTAGCCAATAAGAAAGGTATTCCAACAATTCCTGAATTCTTTAATTATGAATTTGCTAAAAAACTAAGAGAAGAAAAGAGAATTCAAGCTGACCTAATTTTCGGTGCCAATGTTTTAGCACATGTGCCAGAAATTAGTGATTTTATTAAAGGAATAAAGATTGTCTTAAAACCGAAAGGCACAGCCATTTTTGAATTCCCCTATCTTAAAGGATTGATGGAAAAAAAGTTTGATATCATTTACCATGAACACGTTTTTTATTATTCATTATTGGCCCTGGTAAATCTTTTTAAAACAGCTGATTTAGAAATTTATGATATAGAAATGACACCAATGCAAGGCGGCTCTTTGAGAATTTTTATTTCTCATCCTGGTAATTTTGAAATAAATAAAAATGTTAAAAATCTGGTTAACCAGGAAATTAAAGAAGGATTTGATAAATTAGAAACATATCAACGACTCAATGAAAATGTAATAAAACTTAAAGATGATTTGTTGAATTTACTTAAAGATCTTAAAAGCGAAGGAAAGAAAATAGCCGCTTATAGCGCTCCGGCAAAAGGAAACGTACTCTTAAATTATTTCGGAATAGGAGAAAATCTTCTCGATTTCATTGTTGATAAATCAAAAGCAAAACAGGGTTTGTATACGCCAGGAACTCATTTATTAGTTTATCCGCCCGAAAAAATCTATCAAGAAAAACCAGATTATCTCTTGGTTTTATGTTGGAATATTGCTGATGAAGTTATGGAACAGTTAAAAGATTATCACAATGCCGGCGGAAAATTTATTATACCTATACCTGAAATAAAAATAATATGAAGTTTCATAAAACTAAGATAAATGGTTTATATGTCATTGAATTAGAACCATATATTGATGAAAGGGGATATTTTGTCCGAGTTTTTTGCCAAAAAGAATTGGCAAAAATTGGAATAGAATTTAAGATCGTTCAAGTTAATCAATCTTTAACTAAAAAAAGAGGAACTATTCGAGGAATGCATTTTCAAAAACCTCTCAAAGCAGAAGATAAGATTGTTCGATGCTTAAGGGGCGCAATTTATGATGTGGCTATTGATTTAAGAAAAGATTCGCCAACTTATGGACAATGGGTTTCCGAGGAATTAACCGAAGATAACAAAAAAATGTTTTTAATCCCAAAGGGATTTGCTCATGGTTTTCAAACGTTAACTGACAATTGTGAAATTTTGTATTTTATGTCTGAGTTTTATTCTCCTGAGCATGAAAGTGGTGTTCGCTGGGATGCCCCATTCTTTAATATAGCTTGGCCAATAAAAAATCCAATTCTTTCAGAAAAAGATAAAAATTGGCCATTAGTAGAAAAATAAATTTTATGAGAGTAAAAAAAATAATCCCAGTTACTGGCCCCTCTATTACTCAAAAAGAAGTAAGATATATTACCCAGGCTGCTAAAGATGGTTGGAATGAAAATTATAGAAAGTATATAAATTTATTCGAGAAAAAATTTGCCACTTATATTGACAGAAAATATGCTTTAGCTACTTCTTCTTGTACCGCCGCGCTGCACTTAAGTTATTTAGCCGTAGGATTAAAAAAAGGAGATGAGGTATTAGTTCCCAATATCACTTGGATTGCTTGCGTTGAACCATTATATTGGATGGGGATAAAGCCGATTTTTGCTGATATCGAATCAGATACCTGGTGTATTGACCCTAACGATGTAGAGAGAAAAATTACAAAAAAGACAAAGGCTATTCTGGTAGTAGATTTATATGGACACATCGCCGACATGAAAAGAATTTTGAAAATTGCCAGAAAAAATAAACTAAAAATTATAGAAGACGCGGCTGAAGCCGTAGGTTCGGAATATTATGGCAAAAAAGCTGGAAGTTTTGGTGATGTTTCTTGTTTTAGTTTCCATGGTTCAAAAACAATGGTAACGGGAGAAGGAGGGATGCTTTTAACAAATAACAAAAGGATTATTGAGAAAGCTAAATATTTTTATGACCACTGCAAAGACACTAAAAAGGTTTTTTGGAATTTAGGAATAGGCTATAAATACAAAATGTCTAATTTCCAAGCAGCCTGCGGCCTTGCTCAACTGGAAAGAATAGAGGAATTAATCTTAAAGAAGCGTAAGATATTTTCTTGGTATAAAAAGAGGCTTTTAGAAATTCCTGGTTTGCAATTAAACACCGAACGACCGCATACAAAAAATACCTATTGGATGGTAACTGTTGTCTGGGATAAAAAATACAAAATTAATAAAGAAAAGATAATGAAAGAATTTCTTAAATATAATATTCAGACAAGACCATTTTTCTATCCGCTTTCTATTTTACCAGCAATAAATTGTAAAGCTAACACTCCGGTTTCTTTTGATATTTCATCTCGGGCAATAAATTTACCCTGCGGATTGAATATTACCGAAAAAGAAGTGGATTTTATCTGTAGGTGCCTGAAAAAAATATTAATTTAAATTTTTATACTAAAGTATGAAAAAAATATTAATTCCATCACATATACAAATAGAGGTTTTTCGCGGATGTAATGCTAAATGTACGATGTGTCCGCTTAATTATACAAAAAATGAACTTATAGTTAAAAAAGATAGAATGTCTAATGAAAAATTTAAAAAGATAATCAATAAATTCTCATCTTACATTTCTCAAATCAAATATGTTAGTTTGTGGGAATTAGGCGAACCACTATTAGATAAAGGTTTATTTTGGAAGATAAAGTACTTAAAGAAGCACAATTTTAAAAATATTGCTATCGCCACTAATGCTGACTTATTAGATGAAAAAAAGCAAATAGGTTTATTAGAAGCAGGTATTGATACAATTATTTGCAGTATTGATGGCATCGATAAAAAAACTCATGAATCAATTCGAATAAATACCAATTTTGAAAGAGTGGTCAAAAATGTTCAATCCTGTACAGAAAAAAGAAATGAAGGAAATTATAAAACCCGATTTTTAATCAGAATGATTAGGCAAAAGTTAAATTATCGGCAATGGCCAGAGTATGTAAAGTACTGGGAAAGATATATTGATAGAACAAAAAAAGACGACATTATCGCTTTTGATGTTCATAATTGGGGGGGAGCCGGGTTGAGGGGAAAGATATTGATTACAGTATTCCTTGCTTAGATATTAATGAAAGAATGATTATTGATTTTGATGGAGAGGTAACTTTATGTTGTGGAGAAAATCCAATTGGAAAAAAGATAAAGTTGGGCAATGTGCTTTTTGAAGATCCGATAACAATCTTTAATAATGAAATATTTAGGCATTATCGAGAAATGAATATGAGGGGATTAAGAGGTGATTTGGATTTATGTAAAAAGTGTAATATTCCTGATCAAAGAAGAAAAAGAATACTCACAACTGCTCCCTCACCAAAATTTGCAACATAGGAAATGATGATAAAAAATAAAAAAAGAAAAAATGTTTTAATTGCTGGCATTGGAGGTGCATCTTTAGGAACCGAAATTTTTAAAAGTTTAAAATTGGCTGGTAAATATAATATCTTTGGAGCAGATATTTCTCCTTGCGCTTACGGCTTGTATCAAGAAGGTTTTACACAAACTTATGTTATAGATCGGGAGAAATATATCCAAGACCTCTTGAAAGTTTGCAAGAAAGAGAAAATAGATGCAATTATACCCGGAGGAGAAGAACCCTTAATTTTGTTATACAAGAATAAAGAATTATTCGAAAAAAAGGGTGTTTTATTGGCGATTAACTCAACCGAAGTCATAGAACTCTGTACTGATAAAATGAAGTTATTTGATTATTTGCATAAACAAGATATTCCTGTGCCAACCACAAGAATAATTAATAATCCAGCTGTTCTTAAGGATTTCCCTTACCCCTGTATTATTAAACCATCAACGGGGTCGGGGGGGAGTGTTTTTGCTTATTTGGCTGAAGATGAAAAGGAGGCAAGTCTTTATATAGATTACTTAAAAAAGAGAAATATAAAAGCAATTGCTCAGGAATATATTCCCGATACTGAGGGCGAATACACAGTAGGCATACTATCTTTACCTAATGGCGAATTAGTAGGATCGATTGCTCTAAAAAGATTATTTAATGCTAAATTATCTGTATTAATGAAAACTAAAGACAGGGTTATATCAAGTGGATATAGCCAAGGTTTAATTGATGATTTTAGAGAAATAAGAGAACAGGCAGAGAAAATTGCGAGAACTCTAAATAGTAGAGGCCCAATGAATATTCAAGGTAGAGCAAAAAATAGCATCTTTTATCCATTTGAGATAAATCCGCGATTTTCTGCTACTACGTATTTGAGAGCTATGGCTGGCTTTAATGAAATCGATATGTTTTTAGAATTTCTTTTCACTCACAAAAAATTCTCTCTTGGAAAAATTAAACATGGATATTATTTCCGTAGTCTCGAGGAACAATTTGTTAGCGTTAAAGAATTAAAAAATTATAAAATATGATCAAATGGCTTACTAATCAATTGGGTATTGGAAAAAAGGGCGAGGTTAATGAAAATATTTATAAAATTGTTGATGTTCGGGAGATGGTTGATAAAGAAGGAAATCCCAATCAGCTAATTCTAGAAAAGATAGATACTGGAATTAAATTGATTAAAAAAAATAATAAAGTAGTTATTTGTTGTGACTATGGGATGTCAAGAAGTAATGTCATCGCTATTGGAATTTTAGTTAAGTATTATAAGTATGGTTTTGCAGAAGCGGTTAAATATGTAATAAAAAAAACAGGTAAGGAAGCAATTCAATTGGGACTCTTAGATTCAGTAAGAAATACTTTAGAGGTAAGCAATAAAAAATCCAAAAATAAAAAAATAATTTTAATTACTGGCGCCTCTGGATTTATTGGCAACAATCTTGTGAATACCCTGAAGAAAAAATATGAGTTAATCACGCCAACACAATCTGAAGTAGATCTTCTAAAGGGGCCAATTGAGTTAGACCTACTAGTAAAAAAATTTGGAGTAAATTTAATTATCCATTTAGCAAACCCAAAAATTTATACCACAACTCAAGCCATGGGTGAAATGATTGTAATGCTTAAGAATGTTTTAGATGTTTGTAAAACGAATAAAATTCCGATTTTATATCCATCCGGTTGGGTAGTCTTCTCCGGTTATAATAAAAAGTTGCTGCGAGTTTCGGAAGATTTAATACCAAAACCAAAAGATACTTACGGAGAATCAAAGCTTCTTTGCGAAACTTTATTGAATTATTATAGAAAAGTTTATGGTTTGAAGATTTGTTTATTAAGGTTAAGCCCAGTTTATGGTCTGGGTAGTGATAGGCCGAAATTTATCTGGAATTTTTTTGAAAAAGCAAAAAAAAACTTACCCATTTATACTCATAAATATAAAAATGGTTTACCGGTTTTAGACTTAATTTATATTGATGATGTAATATCTGCTCTTAGTGCGGTCATCAAAAAAAATTTTTATGGAACACTTCATATAGGAAGGGGTATAGGTACTTCAACTTTTGAAATCGCTCAAAAAATAAAAAAAATCTGCAATTCCAAAAGTGAAGTTTTACTTCAAAAAATCGAAGGTTTCACACCAAAAATTATTATGGATATAAGGAAAGCTAAAAAGATTCTTAACTGGACGCCCAAGATTGCCCTTGATAATGGGTTAAAGAAAATTTTAACGGCAGCTGAAAATAGAAGTTTAAAACCATAAAATAATTTATGAATCCTCTTGAATTATTCAAATTAGAAAAAAGGGAAAATATTAGAAAATTGGGAAGGGAAAAAAAATTAAAAAGTCTGGCTCTAAAATTTATAATAGACTCTTCCAAATACAAATACTCTTATAATTTTAACTGGCTAGATCGGCCCATTATTCAATATCCCCAAGATATTGTTGCTCTTCAGGAAATTATTTGGGAAACAAAACCTGATTTAATTATTGAAACTGGGGTTGCTCACGGAGGTTCTCTGATTTTTTATGCTTCAATGTTGGAATTAATTGGCAAGGGCGAAGTTTTAGGAATTGATATTGATATTAGGGAACATAACAGAAAAGAGATTGAAAA
>Ga0210017_1004891_pt1 | contig 10862 bp, 7 predicted proteins | sample CryGeyCG2014_020_FD_183966 | JGI IMG/M metagenome (GOLD analysis project Ga0210017, IMG submission 183966) | Groundwater microbial communities from aquifer - Crystal Geyser CG08_land_8/20/14_0.20 (SPAdes) (version 2) | ecosystem: Environmental > Aquatic > Deep subsurface > Groundwater | place... | reverse complement strand
TGCAAAACGACCAGAGTTACTCCCTGCGATGGGGCAACGTCTAAGGAGAGCTGGATGCGGTAAATCCGCACGTCCAGTTCGATGAGGGGTTGATGGGGAAACCCATCCGCCTACTCTACAAGTATAAAACACTTTCCTAACCACTGAAAATCACTTAAAAGTTATCCTAAAAAGGATAGACCTTCCTAAATCCTCTAGAGGAAGGGTCTAATCGCGAAGCGATTTTCTTGAGTAAATTTTTGTGCCCAAAATGTGCCCTCCAGTAAATTCTGAAGTGCCCTCCATACAATATCATTGTAGCCTCTAAAGGTAGAGCTGCGGCCCTTGAATGTCCATGTCTGGAGTTTGTCGTAAGATAAAAAGCTGAAAAATTTCCTGTTAGATTTTACTACCTTCTGCGTCTATTTAAGTGAGGGCACAACTTACGGAACAAGGTGAACGTAAGTTGTATGCCCGAACTTATCCCTGCAGTAAATCACTTCGTAGATTTCTTCGAAATCTACTCGTAACTGCAGGGATCAATTCGCACAAATAACTTATGTCGGAGAGTATTAAAATTAATGCTCCATAAGTTATGTGCTCATTGAGGAGGTGGTTAAGATGAAGAAATATGTAGTAGTTTTGGCGGTGGTGGTTTTGTTTATTTTTGCTTCTATGGTTACTGTTTTTGCCAATGATATCATCTGGGATGATATTGGTAGAGGAAACTCGAACCTAAGAACCGTGCTGGTTAATCCGGATAACCCTCGGATTATCTATACCGGCTCAAGTAATGCAGTTCTTAAGAGTGAGGATGGTGGAGTAAGCTGGAGGAATATTTTATCTCTAAGGGGCCAAAACAAGAAAGTAAATCTTTTTTTATATGACCCTCAAGATAAAAAATCTCTCTATGCGGCAACGGGAAACGGCTTATTTTACAGCACTAATCAAGGTAAAGACTGGAGTAGAATTTTTAAGGGAAAGAACTATTCTGAAAACGAATGCACAGCATTAGCGGTTTTACCATCAGCTATTTATGTGGGTACAAAGGCAGGGTTGTTTGTAAGTAAAGACAAAGGACGCTCTTGGCATAAGGAAACAGGTAAAATTGGCAACAGTCATATTTTAGCTATTGCTTATAATCTCAAGGAGCCGAACCATATTTATGTTGCTTGTATCGATGGTGTTTTTAAAACCCAAGATAACGGCCAATCTTGGGAGAAGGTTTTTCTAGCTAACCCTGCAGAAGACGGTAATGATATAGAAGAAGAAATTGAAGATCAAGATGAAGAAGAACGACTCTCTAATATAAGATACATAAGTTGCGACCCGAATAATTTAAATTATCTTTACGTCGCTACATCCAGAGGTGTTTATAGGAGCTGCGATAGAGGCCAGAACTGGGAATCGGTTTCCAGTTACGGACTGCTTAATCGAGACGTAAAATTTTTATTATTTTCTCACAAAGCCAATCTTTATGCGGTTACCAAATCAGGCGTATTTGAATATAGGGGTAGCCGTTGGCAAGAGTTATCATTTGGCCTTGCAACAGAAGAAATTAGATTTTTGGCTTCAGATAACCAGAATAGTCTATACGCTGCCTGCGACAATGGTTTATTCAAGACAAATTTTAAAGATGCCCTTGGTAGTAACAAAAATAGCATTCTTGAGTTTTATTATAAAGACGAACCTAAGATAAGCGAGGTCCAGAAAGCAGCAATTAAGTATGCCGAAGTAGATCCGGGAAAGATTATGAAATGGAGGCAGCAGGCGGGGAAAAAGGCATTGCTTCCCCAAGTGAGCGTTGGCATAGACAGGAATACTACCGACCTTTGGCACTGGGAGGGTGGTTCAACTACAAAGACCGACGATGACATATTAAGGCGCGGTCGCGACAGTATAGACTGGGATGTAACCTTAAGCTGGGACTTAGGCGAACTCATCTGGAACGATGACCAGACTTCTATTGATGTGCGCTCGCGCTTAATGGTGCAATTGCGTGATGACATTTTAGATGAGGTAACAAAACTATATTTTGAGCGTATCCGCGTTAAGATGGAGATAGATAATCTTACCATAGAAGATAGCAAGAAGAGATCCGAAAAAGAATTAAAACTCCAGGAACTCGCTGCTTCTCTTGATGCCCTTACCGGCGGCTATTTCTCTAGCCATCTTGTCAATTAGAGATATGGAGATTGCTGAAAAAATCCAAAAATAGGCAGCAATCTTTGATTGCAGCGATTAAATTAGATTACAGCGATTATTCTATCGACGAGAAAAATCTTTGAAATCTTACATAATCTCAGTAATCAGAGAGCGCTGGGTAGTTTTTAATAATATATAGCGCTCTCATATCTATAATTATAAATAAATAGTAAATAAATAGGAACAGGTCCCTTGCTTGAATATACTTGATTCCTCTCTACTCGCGGTTTATAATAATGTATAATTTGTTAAAAATTTTAATAAGATTATGTTATACCTATTATTAAGAAAGGAGTGGGAATATGCATAGTGAGAATTTGAAGAAAATAATAGACAATATGGAAAAGGTGATTGTGGGCAAGACAGATACGGTGAAACTATTAATTGTCGGCCTTCTCACCAAAGGGCATATTTTAATTGAGGATGTCCCTGGTCTTGGCAAGACAATGCTTGCTTTGGCTTTAGCTAAATCAATAAACGCAGATTTTAAAAGAATTCAGTTTACGCCAGATCTCCTACCTTCGGATGTTACCGGAGGTTTTATCTTTAATCCTCAAACAAGAGATTTTGATTTTAAGAAAGGCCCGGTTTTTACCAATATACTTTTAGCGGATGAGATTAATAGGACTACCCCGCGTACCCAATCTGCACTTTTAGAGTGTATGCAGGAATATACTGTTTCTTTAGACGGCAAAACCTTTGCTCTTCCCAACCCTTTTATAGTGGTTGCTACTCAGAATCCCATAGAATATCAGGGGACTTATCCTTTGCCTGAGGCGCAGATAGATAGATTCTCAATGAAAATAAATATGGGTTATTTACGCATGGAAGAAGAAGTTAAGGTTATATCAGAGCAGAAAATACAGCATCCTATTGAAAATCTCAAGCCGGCCCTGGATTTAGAAAAGGTTTTAGAACTGCAGGAAGAAGTCAAAAAAATACAAGTCTCTCCCCATATTTTAGATTATATTGTAAAACTGGTTTCGGCTACCCGTAAAAAAGAAGAGGTAAAATTAGGCGCCAGCCCCAGAGCCTCTATCGCGCTGATGAAGACAAGCTGCGCCTGGGCTCTTCTGGAAGGTAGAGATTATGTTATTCCCGACGACGTAGTTAACCTTCTGCCTTGGGTATTAAAGCATAGGCTAATTTTACAGCCCAAAGCCTTAATTGCGGGCAAAACTCCCGAACATATAATTTCTGACTTACTTAGAAGCACACCCATTCCTTAAAAACAAAAATGCTAAAGGTATTTCTTAAAAAGTGGATTTTCCTTTTTATTATAATTATATTTGATCTTATTATTGCCCTCAGAACTTCTATAGAATTCTTTCATTTCTTTTTTTGGTTTCTGATATCTGTTGTTACTATAAGTCTGGCATGGCTAACAGTAGAATACTTTGGAACAAAATTGTCTTTGACAAGAAGAAGCATAGCTACGATAGAAGAGGGCGATATTTTAGAAATAGAAACCGTAATTAGTAATAATGGTTTTCTGCCAATCATTAATTTTGTCTTAGAGGATCGTCTCACCTTTGCAATTTCTCAAGAAAGAGAAAAAAGATTTTTATTAGAATATCTGGGCCCCAGATCAACATTGAATTTAAAATACCGCTGCCTTTGCCTGCGAAGGGGAAGATATGAAATAGGCCCATTCTCTATTTATCTTTTTGACCCGTGGGGGTTATTTTTCTTAAAAAAAACCCTTTTTTTATATTCAGAGCTTTATGTTTATCCGCCTACATTTAATATCCCGAAGTTTCCTCAACTAGTAAAAGGAGTTGCGCCTTGGTTTGGAATAGGGACCAGCCGAGTTAGTGGAGATGAAGAAGAATTTTATGGGATTACGGAATATAGGCGAGGGGATCCTTATAAAAAGATCCATTGGTTTTCTACTGCACGAAAAAATATATTAATCGTTAAGCAATTCCAACACCAGGCATTCTTTAGGGCGACTATTATATTTAATTTAAATAAAGATAAAAATTTTGGTGAAGGTAAAGAGAGCGTAGCAGAATACACCATAAAGATAGCTGCCTCTGTAGCTAAATATTTTATTGAAAGAAATGTCTCTTTGGGACTTATTGCCCACATAGGAGAGATAGTGCACATCCCCTTCAATAAAGGCGCAGAACACTTAGAGGATATATTTAGGGCTCTCACTATAGCCCAGGCAGAAAGTAGGATTAGTTTGGATGAGCTCTTCCAGGAATTTGCTCCTTACATCCCTAATGATTCTAGTCTTATCGTGATAATGCTGGATCAGGATTGGGAGTTTTTACCTGCGATGTTATCTCTGAAGGCAAGGAATATCTCTTTGGTTCCCTTGATATTGATTGCTTCTTCATTTTTGCATCCATCCGAAAAACAAAAGATTATAAAATATCCAGAAATGGAATTACCTCAAGGCTTTGATTTCGCTCCTATATTTTTTTCCTGTGGAGATAATTTAGAACAGGACTTTATTAAATAAGTGAGGACATGGAAGAAAAAAATCGGTATTTATTTTTAGAACTTTTATTTACATTCTTTCTTCTTGAGCCGGTAATCTTTCTGTCCGGGGATATTCTATCGTCATATCGGTTATATATTACTCTTGGCCTAATTGGTGGTTTTTCTTTCAGCTGGTTTAACCGGAATAAACAAAGCTCCTTAACGAGAATTTTTATAAATCTCTCTGTTTTGGGAGTTTTTATCTGGATAATATATTCCCTACTAAATTCCTCTTTACTCTATAGAGAAGTCATCCTTACATTTATAAAAGGAGGAATTATTTTAGAGGTCATCTTTAGTTTTAATAGTTGTTTTCCTCCTTCCCTGACTTATATTCAGGCCCTAAGTTTTCCCTTATTTATGTGTTTTCCCGTATTCGTAAAAGATTATAATGAAGTGCATGCTATGTTAGTTTTGATTTATATTATTTGTTGGATAGCAATCCTTAAGATTAAATTTTATGCATTTTTGAAACCTAAGTCAGAAAAGGCAAGAAAATTTATATGGCATTATCCTCTTTTTCTTTCCTCAGCATTTTTTTTAATAATCGTATTCATTTCTTGGTTACTCTTTTCTCACTTTAGATTAGGAAAGATTGAGGAAGGGGGTTTTTTCCCCAAAGAAGACAAGAGTTTGGAAGTCCTGGAAAAGGAATATTATGATTTGCAGGATAAGATTCAAAAAGAAGTAACGGAGTTAATTCCCGAGCTTAAATCCAAGGAAGAAAGATACGAGGTTCTTACTTTTCTTGACTCTTTGATAAAGGAATCCCCATATGTTATGGAGGTTGAAAAAGCAGAGTTAGGACTTATTGATTATCTAAGAAGACCTGGACCCGGATTAGAAAAAGGAGATACAGAAGGAATAACCTTTCTTATAAAGGGTTATGTAGATAAGAAAACTTTGCTTAATTTAAAAAGAATAAAAGAAAATATAATGGATATTTTAAAAAAGCAGGCTTTTAATATAATGGAGAGAATTTCTATTTTAAGGCGAGTCAATAAGATACAATATAGTAATTCTTACCAGCAAATTCGTGAGTATGAAAAAGAGTTGCAGAAAATCATTAATAAGTCTTCTGTAGATATTAAGATAAAGAGAGACTTAGAAGAACTCATCGGACGATTTAAAGAATGGAAGACTTTGTGGATTTATCATCAAAAAATGAATTATTTAAAGAAAAAGATTGATTCTTTGAACGGACCATTAAAGAAAGAATTTGCAAACTTACTTTCGGATATTGAACAGATAGAGAGGTTTTCTGACTTTAGTAATGTAGAGAATAAAATCAAGATATTAAAATATACAATGCCTTCTCAATTTCAGGGTCTTATAAAAGACGCGGAGGGAATCTTGGATATATTATCAGAATTTATCCTTCCAGAAGAGATTGAAAAGTTGAAGGAAAAATTAGAGAAGTCTAATTTGCCTATAGATAAGCTAATGGAAATAGAAGAAGCTTTAGATAATATTAAAAATATAGAAGAAGACCAAAAATTTTTAGAAGATTTATTGAAATCTCAAGAAGGCATTAAAGGAAAAGATATCAAAACTCAAGAAGATATTCTCAAGGAAAAAGAAGAAAAGTTGATTCTTATAAAAATAATTCCTGATTATTCAAGGATTGCCTTGGGTGAAGAGATACAACTCGTTGCCTTGGGCGTGTATAGTGATGATTCTCAAGAAGATTTAACACTTCTCGGGAAATGGACAGGCACAGATAATAGTATCGCTTCTGTATCTGAAGGCAAAGTTTCTACACATTCTGTTGGAGAGATTAAGGTTTATGTAGAATTCCAAGGAATAAAGAGTCTGCCCGCTTCAGTAATAGTAGAGGAATCCCGGTTGGTTTCTATGATTCTTTCGCCTCAAAATGCACAGTTATCAATGAAGGATAAGTTAGTCTTGAAAGCAGAAGGATATTTTAGCGATTCTTCGCGCAAAGATATCACTTCTTTAGTTACCTGGAAACTTGCTAATCCGCGTATCATCAAAATAGAAAAAGGTAAAATCCTGCCGTTAAAATTTGGAGTAACCGAGGTACATGCTGAATATTTAGGAATAGAAAGCCTTCCTGCCAATATCAGGATTGTCGTTACAATGGATTGGTTGATATATGTGATTATTAAAGGGGTATTTTTCTTATTTTTAGGTATGGCTACGATGTTTATTGTTTTGTATGTTTTAACCGAAAAGAAAAAAAATAATTTAAAGAATTCTTTGGATAAGAATCCAGCAGAGTTCATAGTCAATCTTTATGAGAATGCAAAGAAAATATTAGCAATTTTTAATTTAAGTTATAAAGAGTGCCTCCCCCCGCTTTCTTATGCCGAATTAGTCCAGAAAAGTTATTCTATAGAAAATAACTTTTTTTTAAGATTTACTGCTAAATTTGAAGAAGCCAGATACAGCCATCATGTTTTGTCAAGCCGCGATGCGTCTTTAGCCTTAAACGATTATAATAATTTTCTAAAAATACTATTCAGCCGCTACAATAAGTTTTCGTTATTTCTAAAATACTGCCTGGCCCTTTTAGAGAGAAGGCCGCTTTTTATTCCTAAGTCGAACCTCCTAAAATTCCTTGCATTTACCCCCCATTTGTGATATTTTATCGTATCGGAATTTCAATAAATTGAAATTCCGACCGCCCTTTCAACAAGGTAGCGAAGGTATTGGGTAAGAAAGGGCGGGACTGCGATAGGCACTCTTCCGATACGACCCAGCCCCTTTGTTAAAAGGGGCTGTCCGAAGGAAGATAGTGCACGAGCAAAAGCAGAGTGCCTATTTGGTAAATTCATTCCACCATTTATTAATCCCTACACGACTTTGTTAAAAATGCATTTTTCCTCAGATTCACACAGATTTTTAAGGATGCACACAGATTTTCTCCGTCGATATCAGTGTGAATCCATCTTTTATCAGTGTGAATCTTACAGTCAAAGGATAAAGTTTTCTTAACTTATTGCTAAACAATGACTTATCTTTTTAATAATAGTAAAATAAGGTCAAAAATTAACATAGTAGTGAATCCCTAGATATAAAATGGCTTTATTACATTTCACAGACAGTAATTTTAAAAAAGAGGTCTTAGAATCTGAGCTACCTGTTTTGGTAGATTTTTGGGCAAATTGGTGCACGCCTTGCCGGATGATTGCTCCTATTATTGAGGAGTTAGGCAAGGAATACGATAAGAAAATAAAGATCGGCAAAATCGATATCGATGAAAACTCTAAAACGCCCACGCAGTATGGCGTGATGTCCATACCTACACTTATGTTTTTTAAAAAAGGCCGGGTCGTAGACCAAGCTGTGGGCGCATTAAGCAAAGCTGAATTGAAGAAAAAAATCGAAGAGATTTTCGGGATAGGCTTCGGGATTAATTCGCGCATATAACTTACGTCGCACTTTGTGCTCCGTAAGTTATGCGTTCATTTAAATGAAAAGGATATTTATTGCGGCTACAAAACAGAATGACGGTAAAACTACAGTGGCATTGGGCCTGATATCTAACTTCAAAAAGGTCTTTAAACGGATTGGATTTATTAAGCCCGTAGGACAGCGTTACTTAGAAGAAGATGGCTTTAAAGTAGACGAAGATTCTGTATTAATTGAAGATTCTTTAAAAATTTGCGGGATAAAATACAAGCTAAAGGATATGAGCCCGGTAGCAGTAGAAAAAGGTTTTACGGAAAATTATATTGCACAGCCTTCCGGAAGAACAATTACGCAGCAGATTAAAGAATCATTTAAACGGATATCACGAAAGCAAAATTTAGTCATCGTTGAAGGCACGGGCCATGCAGGTGTGGGCTCGGTATTCGACCACTCTAATGCCGTGGTAGCAAAACTACTTGGCTTAAAGGTAATTATGATTTCCTCCGGCGGCATTGGCAGGCCCATTGATGAGATTGTTTTAAATAAAGCGCTCTTTGAAAAGGAAGGGGTTAAGCTTTTAGGTGTAATTATTAATAAAGTTATGCCGGAGAAGTTTAATAAAATAAATGACTTAGTAAGAAAGGGACTGCGCCGCAAAGGTATTGAGGTATTAGGCGTTATCCCCTATAAACCCATGCTTTCTTATCCTACGATTAGGCAAATATTGGAAGAAACCGATTATAAAACATTGTTCAGTTGTAGCGATGTGTCTTTGGATAATCATGTTGCCAAGATTGTAATAGGAGCAATGCAGCCGAAAGAGGCGGTAAAATATATCGTGGACCATAGCCTAGTAATTACTCCCGGTGACCGCGAAGATATAATCAGGCTTACTTTAGATCTTCATGGCCAAGGATGTAAAATCGCGGGTATAATTTTAACCGGAGATTTGCTACCCAGCCAGGATTTCATCAATCAGACAAAGGATGCCTCTATACCTGTATTATTAGCTAAATCCGATACATATACCGCTGCTTCGGTAGTCCATGATTTAAACGTCAAGATTAGGCCCACGGACAAAGAGAAGATAGAGACAGTGAAAAATTTAATCCATGATTATGTAAACCTGGATATGATTATGAAGAGGATGTGATATGGACCCCGCCCTTCCTAAAAGAGTATCGGAACAAAAAAATAGGAAGAGTGTGGGACGTACGGTATTACTTATATAAGGAAGGAAGGGCGGGGTGGATATTGTGACTAAAATCAGAGCAAGAGCAAAAGCAAAACTAAAAACTATAACCTTACCCGAGGTTGAAGATATTCGCGTCAGAGAAGCAGCAAAAATTATTGAAAGAGAAGGCATTGCCAAGGTTTTACTCTTTGGCCGCGGGATGCTTGATAAAGCAAAGCAGGAAGAATATGCAAAGATGTATTATGAATTGCGTAAGCCTCAAGGGATAAACTTAGACGATGCGAGAAAGTCTTTAGAGAACCCTCTCTATTACGCAGCCATGATGACACGCAATGGCGATAGTGATGGATTTGTGGCCGGAGCCAGCCACACTACCCCTGACGTGGCCAGAGCAGCAATACGCTGTTTGGGTGTGGATGAAAGGATAAGTATTGCTTCAAGTTGTTTTTTAATGAGCATTCCGGATTGTTCTTATGGAGAAGAGGGGGCATTTATATTTGCGGATTGTGGCATTGTTCCTGACCCGAACCCGCGTCAACTAGCCTGTATTGCTATATCAAATGCGGAATTGGCCCGGAGGGTTTTAGGTATTACACCCAAAGTTGCATTATTGAGTTATTCCACAAAAGGCTCGGCAAAGGGGAGGGTGATTGATAAGATGCTTGAGGCATTAGCCTTGGCAAAACAGATGCAGCCGGATCTTTTGATTGACGGAGAATTGCAGGTAGATGCAGCAATTGTGCCTGAAGTAGCAGAGATTAAATATCCGAATAGTTTGCTTGCGGGTAAGGCAAATGTTTTAATTTTTCCCAATTTAGAGGCAGGTAATATCGGATACAAACTCGTGCAGAGGTTAGCCAGGGCGCGGGCAATCGGGCCTATAATCGTAGGTTTAAATAAGCCTTGCAGCGATCTCTCGCGCGGCTGTTCAACTGAGGATATCGTAGATTGCGTAGCAGTTACGGCAATAAGGGCACAATAATCCTAGTTCATAGTTCATAGTTCGTAGTCTATGAACTATGAACACGACTTTGTTGCGTGCCAAGATAAGCTCTTTGTAATCTAACCGAATGAGATGTTTCGGTTGTGCTAATTGTCCGTCAGCACATAGTCCGAGGTACAAGGTTGTTGGGTAACCGACAGCCTTGAAGCCACCTGACAAAGCCGATTAAGTCGGCGAGACAAACACGCAGACCGTAATATGTATGAACCCAGATGTAGCCTCGTTACGTGTAATTAGAAGGGGCGACCCTGTAACAAAGAGGGGAAGCCAGCAATTAAGTCGGATAAAACGGACAGGTGAAGACTTAATCCTTCTCGGGGTATCAGGGACGGTATGCTTGAAAAGATTATGAAGGGAACTTGGGAGAGCCTACTCTTTAGCGTTGCTAAATCCTATAAGGTAAACCCGAAAAGGATGAAGTTAGAGAGGCGGTCGGATGAGCCCATAGTAGCGATGAGAATAGAGACACTAAAACTCTATTGATAGCCAAGGGGCTCTACTTTAACAGAAGTTTCTATCTGAAGGGAGGGGCTAAAGGTAGATTGGAAGAACTGAAAAGCAACCTAACAACTACAGACACAGTTCAGGAACTTCAGGGGAAACTATACCAAAAGG
>Ga0210017_1004889_pt1 | contig 10865 bp, 12 predicted proteins | sample CryGeyCG2014_020_FD_183966 | JGI IMG/M metagenome (GOLD analysis project Ga0210017, IMG submission 183966) | Groundwater microbial communities from aquifer - Crystal Geyser CG08_land_8/20/14_0.20 (SPAdes) (version 2) | ecosystem: Environmental > Aquatic > Deep subsurface > Groundwater | place... | reverse complement strand
TCAAAGCCGCCGCCCGAAGTTTTTTGTCAAGAGTCCAAATCGAAATTCCCGAAAGGACGGCAGAAGCTAACAAATGAGCGTCTATATAACCTATCCCCGAGCCCATCAAGTTGTGGTTCTCCACAAACTGCATTACTTCCTCATGATTTGCCTGAACCGCCTCCGGAAGGGAACTCAATAATGATAATATTTCACGCCTGTTTTTTAAATTTCCGCACGATAATTCCCCAATAATAAAAGGGCAACACGCTACATCACCGTCATTCAGCAATGACACAAGATACGAATTACCTTTCCGCAAATGAGACACCCATACGGATGTATCAACGAGAATCATCAATTTTATTTGCCTCTCTCCTGCGCCGCACAGCCTTTAACCTTTTCTCCGCCCCTCCGAGCTTTGCCAACCTTTTAGCGCTTTCGCGGCTTATTAAAGCTTGCAGCCCAATCCTCACAAGAGAAGTTTTTTCTTTAACCCCTGTTAAAGTTACGGCTCTTTCAATAAGTTTGTTTTCAATATTCAGCGTCGTTCTCATAATACACCTCCCCCTATGCACATTATCGTATGTATTATTATGCATTTTTTATACATACTTGTCAATCTCAATAATGGACAACTTTACCCAGGAAGATAGGTTTGCTTTTATTCGCCTTCGCAAAGGACCGCGGCAGTCCCGTGGAGGGCTCTCTTTTCTATTCTTTATTGAGGAACTTGCGGTTGAGACGGACTTTCGCGAAAATAAAAGCGCAGAAAATCAGAATCACGAGATTCAGCACGATATTAACAACCAGCATTGCTCCGAGAATTCCAAACTCTTCCATAATTACCCCCTAACCCGCACACTAATACATTAACTGCAACATTCGCTATTTATAAATTTCATGTGTTCCTATATCATAGTAAATCACTTCATCAATACTAATAAAACGAAATAAGATACGGTAACGACGATTAATATAGTAGGACCAATAACCGACGAGTTCGCCTTTAAGTTTGTGCGTATGTAATCGAATATCTAAGACATTTTTCCGGAACCACTTATCCTTTTTTTCGGCTAATTCCTGAATATGGACGGGAAGTTTGCGGAAGGATTTCTCAAACCCGCTGGTAGAATGAACTTTTAAGACAGAATGAGCCATAAACTTACCGACGGAGTTCCGTCAGTGATTTAAATATGCGTGTTTTACCTTCTCTTAATTCTTTTTCGCCCTGTCTTATTTTAGCCAGAGCATCTTTAACTTCGGCAAGATGTTTTTTTAGTTGCTCGTATTTCTTACGGCGGACGACTATAAGTTCCTCTCCCTGAGTGACACTTCTCGGAATGGTAAATACGGTATCCATCTTTTCACCTCCATCAAAATTTCATTCTACAACAAAAGTTTTCTCTTCCGTTTGCGCGCGGCGTTCAAAATAATCCGTCGCCTCAATATAAAATCTGTACCTGCCCGGCTTCAAATTCCTGACGGTCAAGCAGTACGGCGGCGCCGTCACGCCGTAGCCCGTCGGAATTCCTTCATTGTCTTCTTTAAAGAGACGCCATCCGACTCTCCGCATCTCGCCGGAAACTTCCGCCGATACGCGCAGGACATCTTTTTCTATTTTGGCATTCTTCACAGAAACCGTTATTTTTCCGTCCGGCTCCGGCACCAGTTTCATACATATCGCCGGCGTAAAATAACTGATTTGTTTTTCAAGTTCTTTCGGAGGCGCTCCCTGATTGTTGGTCGTCAGATACGCGTTTTCATTTGTGTCCGACCAGCCGGCAGCGATAACCGGGGCAAATTCCGCCGAAGTAAGCAGGGGGTTATCCGACCACACCGCCACAAAATTGTTTTTTCCGACGGAATCCGAGATAATGTCCATCGGGACTTCCGTCCAGAACCACGCACCTTCCGAAATGTAATTAAGCGCCTCGCTAGAATCTCCCTCAATCGGTATTTCGCTTCCTCTAGCGGCGGCATATTTTTTATCGTCTGAAAAATCCGAATCCTGCGAAACCGAAATGTAAAAAGTGATTTCCCCGACTTTCTCTTCTTTTTTTCCCAAGGACTGGATTTCGGCAAGTATTTTTCCCTTCTCATCTTCTGTGGCAAGTTCAAGTTTCTTTTTCTTATCGTCAATGCTTGTCCCTAAAATGCTCCTGATTTGTTTCTCCGTCTTCGCTCTGCCAATCTTAACGCCCAAAAAAGCCCTTTTGTAATTCTTTTTGGGAAGCGCAGGAGGCAGTTTCACAATCCAGCAGTGGTCATAACCCACATACCAATTTCCGTTCCAGCCGCCGTTTGCGAAGAGATCATATTCGTGAATATTAGGCAGTTCCGCAATATAAAACGGCTCTACGGCAAATAATAGTGAAGAGTGAAGAGTGAAGAGTGAAGAGAAAAAAATAAAAAAGTAAAAAAATAAAAAAGTAAAAAGGGAAGTTGAGGCCGCACGCCACGGCGCACCTTCGGCCTTTGACGGGAGGGTGGCGATACCGAATATTTTTTTAATCATAAGCACTGCGGGAACGCCGCAAAGAACTCCACGGCCTTTTGAACTTCGCTGAATTTTACCATTTCGTTATCCTTGTGCGCCATTGCGGGGTTCCCCGGACCGAAACCGACGACGGGAATACCCCTCTCGGCATATTCGGAGCCGTTCGTGCAGAAACCCCAGTAATACGGTTCCGGTTCAAAGCCGAAAACTTTTTTGTAGGCCTTTTTGGAAGAAGCGAGCAGAGCCCTGTCTTTCAGAAGCCACGCTCTGCAGACCAGCCCCGTTTTTATGCTGATTCCCGGAGGTATGGTTTTTGATATTATTTTTCTTATGTCGGAGACCTTATCCTTGTGATTTATGCGCACATCTAAAAGAAGGCTGCAGGAGTTCGGAAGAACATTTTTGCCGTCGCCCTGAGAACTGAGCGCCGTCGGGGTGACAATCGTATTTGAAAACGGTTTGACTCTTTTGAATTTTATTTTTTTTATTTTATCAACCGCTTCGCTTATAATATAAACGGCATTTTTCCCTTCATCCGGCATTGAGCCGTGAGCGGGTATGCCCGCGGCGTTCAAAGCGAACTCCGTCCGCCCTCTCTGGCCGACGGCAAGTTTCAGCCCCGAAGGTTCCGCTATAACCGCGTAATCGGGCTTTGTTTTCTCCTTTTCAATGAAAACCCTCAAGCCGTAGCCCTCGTCAATCTCCTCCCTGTCGCAAGCGAGCAGATATATTTTGTAATCCGGCGAATCCTTAATAAAATTTCCCGCAAATATCGCCGATGAGAGAGACCCTTTATCGTCAACGGTTCCCCGTCCGTAAATCCGGCCGTTTTTTATTACGGCTTTGAAAGGGTCGCTTTTCCACGACCCCGCCGCAAGCACCGTATCCGAGTGTATGTCATAAAGAACCTTCTTACTGCCTCTCCCGATGCTCCCCCAGACATTTCCCCCGCTTTCACGCACATTATGCCAGCCGTTTTCTTTCAAAGCGCTTTGAAGATATGAGGACATCTCTTTACTGCGGTCAAATGACTTTATCCGGACGAGATCAACAAACAATTTAAGCAGTTTTTCTTTTTTGGACATACACAACATTACCATCGCAAAAAAGAGCGCCGGCGTCCGCTGTCTTTATTATAAAAGGTTCTCCGCAAAATTTGGTTAAAATATTAGACGGCGCTGCCGCGAAAAAGCAAATTATTTTTACCGCCCTCAATTTTTCAGAGACCTCCGTCTCCATCATATTCTTCTCATCCCCGGCGCCGATATTAAACATAAACAAAATTCCCACCTCGCCGTATCTCAACAAAAGCGCGGCTGAAAGAACTCCAGTTAACTGGATTGGATAGACAGGGCAAATTTCAAAAGATTCTCCCGTAATTTTGAGGAAGGGGGCAAACGCTTTTATCTTGTCCAACATCAACATCTCCGATATGTTTTTATAAGCGCTTCCGGAAGATACAATTAAACCGCTGTCGGGTATGAGGATTCTGCCGACGCTATATTCGGAAAGAAAAGATTCGAGTTCGTTCATATCCGGAGTTTCCGCAAGCACCAGCGCTTCGAGAGATGCTTTCCACCCGAAAAATTTTTTAAGCGTAAGAAAAAGCCCTCCTTCGCCGAGGATTCCATAAATTGTGTATCTTAAATTCGGGCTCAAAGTAAAACCTAGGACGTAAAGTTTATCCAGAAAATGAATGACAACGGCCGGAGGCGCGCCTATAAAATAAACGCCTAAATCCCTGTTGTAAAGCTTGAACTCGTCCTGAACAATCCTACTTTTCCAGGCAAAAGGGGAAACGGCATAGATGTTATAGTTTTTCGCTATGTCCGAATAAACTTTCTCCGGAACGATGCTTTTAAATTCGTCCGGATTTACGAATTCGCTTTTGAGTTCTCTGTGAAGTATTATGCTCCTCGCGAGATTATCTCCTATTCCCGGCAGCGTTTTCAGTTTTTCAATCGTAACGGTATTTAAATTGATTCCCTCTTTATGCATAAACTCCACTCCGCGGCTTTCGGCGGGCACCGCTTTTTCTATTTATATTTTTTCAATAATCCGGTTTTCTCGTTAAACTCAGTAATAAGATTATCCCACTTCTCCGTTACGTCAAGGCGGTCTTTCCACCAGTTTTCGTCATACCACTGGGCGTTGAGGTCTTCCACGTTTTTCCCTTGCTGTTCAACCCATGTAAAATATTTAAGATTATGCATTCTTTTTTTATCCCTGTATGTTAACTCCATCAGGTATTCCGTATCTATCTCCTGAATACAGGTCTCGTAATCCTTCCCGGCGTCCGTCTCGGAGTATTCTCCGCGTTCCTCGCGCAGTTCCTTGATTCGTGAGCCGTAGAGTTCCATAGAGTCCGTGGCGACCGTAAAGACGCAGTCGCGTTCATTCATCTCATAGTACTTCGCCATTTTTATACATCCGACGATATTCGCTACGGAAGAAATTCCGAGAAGGTCAAGTTTGCCGACTATGGCGGGACCCACGCCTTTCTTTTCAAGATATTTTCTTCCTTTTTCTTCGTTAAAAAGCCGTATCATTCTGAGGCATTTATCGTCTTCTATGTCAGCAACGGCATCCATGTTTTTCAAGTTGTGTATCCACGGCACGTGCTTGTCTCCGATGCCCTCTATCCTGTGTCCGCCGAAACCGTTATAAAGCAGAGTCGGACATTCCAGTGCTTCACCCGCCCCGACTTTAACTGCGGGATGAAGCTCCCTTATATATTCGGCGCTCCCGAGCGTGCCCGCCGAACCCTGCGTGAGAAAGAGCGCCGAAAAACGCTGATGACTTTTTTTGTTTTTCTGATAGACCTCTTCCATGGCTCTTCCTGTTACGGCGTAATGCCACATCATATTGGGCATTTCCTCAAACTGGTTCAGAATAACGATATCGTCGCCCCTCTCGGCTTTAAGTTCGTGGCATTTATCGTATATCTCCTTGACATTGCTCTCAACGCCCGGCGTTGCGAAAATTTCGCTTCCCACCGTCTTAAGCCACTCAAATCTTTCCTTTGACATTCCTTCCGGAAGAATCGCTATGGAATCACAGGCGAGAAGATAAGAATCATAAGCTCCGCCCCTGCAATAATTTCCGGTGGAGGGCCACACGGCTTTCTGCGTCGTCGGGTCAAATTCGCCCGTAATGAGTCTTGAAACGAGCGGCCCGAAAGTCGCGCCGACTTTGTGAGCGCCGGTCGGAAAAAACTTTCCTATCAGAACAAATATCCTCGCCTTTACGCCCGTCAATTCTTTCGGAAGTTCAATGTAATTAACTCCTCCGAAACCTCCGCCTTTTTTAACGGGTTCGTTTTTCCATGTTATCCTGAAAAGATTTCTTGAATGCAAATCCCACAGCCCTATATTTTTCAGTTCATCCTTTACACCCTTCGGCACTTTGTCGGGATTGTACATCTGCTCGTAAGTCGGGATTAGTATGTCCCTTTCCCTGCAACGTTTAATCGTGTTTTCCAGAATCTGCTTTTTGTCTTTTGCCATTGTTTTTCCTCCCCATTTTGTGACCGGCTATTGCAGAATTTTTTTCACTTTCTCTTTAAGTTCCGGCAACTTATCTTCTACCGCTTTCCAAATAATATCCCAGTTTACACCAAAATAAAAATGAATAACCTTATCTGTTCTTTTAGACATAAAACATGCTTTTTTTTATTTCTTCCTTGATGCTTTTTATCCTGATGCTGGCCACACCAGGCGGGGTGAGAATTTCAACCTTCCTTCCAAATAGTTTTTGCAAAAAAAGAGAAAGACCCATAAAATTTTCAAGCGACGGAACTCTAAAATCCACAAAAAAATCTATATCGCTTTTTCTGCTGGGTTTGCCATTGGCAAAAGAACCGAAAATCCCGATTTTTTTAACTTCATACCTTGAGAGAATATCTCTATTTCCATTCAAAGCATTTACTATATCCTTTTTTGCCAATGGATTTTTTCGTTTTCTTATCTTACTCCCCATTTATCACACCTCCTATCTTTTCTTGCAGAAGGAAATACCCAATCTTATTTATAATTGTATCACTTTAATTTTCTTTTGCATACTAGGAGTTTGCTCTAACAAGTCCTTCTTGGTGTCAATTTTATACGGCTCTTCCGACTTTTGAGTGGGTAACCCCCGCCGTGGCGGGCGATTCTCCCCTTTGGAAAAGGGGAGTCAGAGGGGATTTGGGACAGTGTCAATAGGCGTATAGTTTTACGAGCTGAATCGGCGCATACTTTTACGAGGTCAGAGTAAAAAAATTTAGCCGTCATTTTTTAGCGACATTTTAGCGACATTTTTACCGATATGTCGGTAAAATACTGCTTAAACAAATCTCTGCTAAAATCTTCAGGGTATTTAAATTTTATGTTAATTTGCGAATCGAATTTAATTTTGTTCTCATCAATATAAAACTGAATTATTTGATCGCGAGTTAATTTCTGTGAATTCGGTCCCTGCCGCAGAAAAAAACCCTCCTTACACTGATACGGCTTATTGACACCCTCGTCAACAATCACTGCGAGAACATTACCCAGCGTCTGCAAATAAACGGGAATAAACGGGTCACAGTTCCTCGCCATGTCAGTAACCTGCGATTTTAATTTATTTGTTATGTTAATCCCTTTTATTTTCCCGGTATCGTCTACGCCTATAAAAACTTTTCCTCCAATTGAATTTGCAAATGCAACGATATCCCGGACAACAAAAGATGTAAAAGATTCCTTAAATTCTATTGTCTGGCCTTCGCCTTCCTGCAAAATTATTTCTAAATCCTTTTTTATAAGTTTCATATCTATCTCACGTAGTCCATAATACCCAATTCACTACCCATATCAATAGGTATTACCCAATTCACCTTTTATCCCGCTTTTGCCAGCGGGCATTTATCCCGCGACTAAGGCACTCAATCTTTTTATTCTTCCGCAGATTTTTCAAAACACTGCGAATCAGGTCTATGCTTACGCCCGGACATTCACGCTGAATATCAGAAACACTGAAAGTACCGGCGGTTTTATCTATCATATCTGCAATAAGATTTGTTTTCATTCCTTTTGGCGAGGATAAGGACTCAAGGCGTTTCTCAAATTCTTTGTATGCCGTTTTTAAAATATAGAGTAAAAAGTTAGTATAAAACCAGTGGTCATGTCTGCCTTTGTGCCAGTTGTATGAACTCTGTTTCAGGGTTTCGTAATATCTCTCTTTGTTCTGCTCTATAATACTTTCTATGCTGATATACCGACCCACATCGTAACCCGCCTGATAACATTGCAGCAGAAGCAGAAGCCGCGAAACTCTTCCGTTACCGTCCCTGAACGGATGGATACAGAGAAAATCCAGATTAAACGCGGCAAGCGTTATCAACGGAGGAACCAATTGTTCTTTAAAACCCCTGTTCCCCATTTCAATAAGTTTTTTCATATACTCAGGTGTTTCACCCGGCGATACTGTTTTAAATCTTACCTCCTGAGAACCGTCCGGATATTTTTCAATTATGTCAACCGGTTTTCCCTTATATTTTCCGGCGTCCCACACTTCTCCGCGGCTGATTCTGTGTATTTTTTTTATCTGCGCTTCATTCACCGTCATTTTTTTATAATTGCCGTGTATCAGATTCAAAGCGTCACGATATCCCCTGATTTCTTCCTCGCTCCTGTCTTTTATGCGTGAATTTTTAAGAATTACCGCATTTATTCTTTTTTTATCCATCTCTACTCCTTCAAGACGGTTCGATGAAATCGCGCTTTCAATGATGGCATGCTCCCGTAAAACTTTAAGGCGTTGCGGGGATTGCCTGATAAACAGTTCCTGTCTGCCCCGCGCTTCCCCCAGATCGCCAAGATACCATGCCGTTGCCGTCGGAATCACTTTGGGCCCGACTGATAGCATTTCAAGTGTTTTCATTTATTCTTTTTCCCCTTCAGGTGGTAATGTCAAAATTGTATTGACATCACTCGCGTCCAAATTAAAACTTGCCATAACCTGACCTAAACTTGTTTTAAGAAGGAATCTCTGTGATTGGTTGAATGAACCCTTCCATCCGAAAAGTAATTCACCGCCAGATTATCCACAGCAAGTTTTTGCTTTTTGCCAATTTAGACAGCTATGTTGCTCATTAGCAGCACGCAAAATGCCGCAATATAAATATTCTTCATCTAAAACCTAATCGCCAACCTAAACGACAACGTTTATGCAAGACCATAATGAATTGATCTACCCTTGCCGTGGGGCTTAACCACACCCAAAGTTAAGAGTTTTTTTATTTCTTTACGGGCGCCTTCGTCAGAGAGTTTGAACATCGTCCTGATATCTTTGTGTCTTTTATCAGCCATTTTTTCAATATACCATTTTCTCGCTTTCACGGCTATCTCAACATCTCAAGAGCGTCCCTTTATTTCCCTTTATTTTTCCCTGAAAAAAAGTTCATCGCCCTTTCCTGACGCATCAACTTCTATGCTGTCGCCCTCTTTGAGTTCTCCCGAAAGTATTTTTTTCGCCATAGGTCCGACCACCAATCTCTGCACGGCGCGCTTCAGCGGCCGGGCGCCGTAAGAGAGGTCGGTTCCGTTTTTCGCAAGGAATTCCTTCGCTTTCGCCGTGAACTCCACAGAAAGTTTTTTCTGAACGAATATTCCTTTGAGTTTCAGGAGTTGTATTTCAACAATCTTCCTGATGTCCTCCTCGCTTAAACCGTGAAAAACGACAATTTCATCAAGGCGGTTCAAAAATTCAGGACGGAATTTTTTTCGCAGTTCTTCCATAATGCGCTTTTCGTTTTGAAAACCGTTTCCCTGCGATAAATATTCGCCTCCGATGTTGGAAGTCATTATTATTATCGTGTTCTTAAAATCAACGGTTCTCCCCTGACCGTCGGTGAGACGCCCGTCGTCCAAAATCTGCAGAAGAACATTGAAAACATCCGAATGCGCTTTCTCAATCTCGTCAAAAAGAACGACCGAATAAGGACGGCGACGGATAATTTCCGTCAATTGCCCGCCTTCCTCAAAACCGACATAGCCCGGAGGAGCGCCTATGAGACGGGCTACGGTATGTTTTTCCATATACTCGCTCATATCTATTCTGACCATCGCCTTTTCATCGTTAAAAAGAAACTCGGCGAGAGCGCGGGCCAATTCCGTTTTCCCGCAACCGGTTGGACCCATAAATATAAAAGAACCTATGGGTTTTGCCGCATCCTGGAGTCCCGCGCGTGCGCGGCGCACGGCTTCGCTCACCAGTTCCACCGCCTCATCCTGACCCACGATTCTTTCTCTGAGTTTATCCTCCATACTGACAAGTTTCTGCATCTCGCTTTCAAGCATCTTTGAAACGGGAATTCCTGTCCACTTTGATACGACTTCCGCCACATCCTCCACATCCACTTCTTCTTTAAGGAGACGACCTTTTTTCTGAATCGCCGCTAAATTCTCGGTTTCTTCTTTAATTTGCTTTTCCAAATCAATGATTGTGCCGTATTTAATCTCCGCCGCTTTTTCAAGGTCGCCCATGCGTTCGGCCTTTTGCTGTTCGGTTTTTTCATTTTCAATTCTGTTTTTCAAATTTCTTATTTTTAGTATCGCATCCCTCTCCGTTTTCCAGCGGGTTTTGAGAACCGAACTTTTATCCTTCAAATCCGCAAGTTCCTTCTTCAATTTTTTGAGACGCAAAACGGACGGCGAATCCTTTTCTTTTTTCAGAGCCGCGCTCTCTATTTCAAGATGTTTGATTTTTCTCTCTATCTCATCTATCTCCGAGGGCATACTGTCTATTTCTATGTGAAGTTTGGAAGAGGCCTCGTCAATCAGGTCAATCGCTTTGTCGGGAAGAAACCTGTCCGAAATGTAACGGTTTGACAAAGTCGCCGCGGAAATGAGAGCTGCGTCCTTTATCTTTATGCCGTGAAAAACCTCGTATTTTTCTTTGAGGCCCCTTAAAATAGCTATCGTATCCTCAACATCGGGCTCCTGTATGACAACCGGCTGAAACCTTCTTTCAAGAGCGGGATCTTTTTCAATATATTTTTTGTATTCGTTGAGAGTCGTGGCGCCGATACAGCGAAGTTCTCCGCGCGCGAGAGCGGGCTTGAGCATATTGGAGGCGTCAACGGCTCCTTCGGCTTGCCCCGCCCCGACGACAGTGTGGAGTTCGTCTATGAAAAGAATAATTTCTCCGCCCGCGCGCTTTATTTCTTTCAAAACCGCCTTCAAGCGGTCTTCAAATTCGCCGCGGTACTTCGCTCCCGCTAAAAGGCCGCCCATAGAAAGAGAAAGAACTCTTTTGTTTTTTAACGTATCAGGCACATCGCCCTGAATGATTCTTCCCGCAAGGCCCTCCGCGATTGCGGTCTTTCCGACGCCCGCCTCACCGATTAGCACGGGATTATTTTTTG
>Ga0210017_1004888_pt1 | contig 10865 bp, 12 predicted proteins | sample CryGeyCG2014_020_FD_183966 | JGI IMG/M metagenome (GOLD analysis project Ga0210017, IMG submission 183966) | Groundwater microbial communities from aquifer - Crystal Geyser CG08_land_8/20/14_0.20 (SPAdes) (version 2) | ecosystem: Environmental > Aquatic > Deep subsurface > Groundwater | place... | reverse complement strand
TACAACACAGTGAGACCACACCAGTCCTTGAATTATCTCACTCCACTGGAGTACATTAACCAGTGTAGTTCCATTTTAATTTCTAGTTCCTAATGTGTACGGGATGTATTGAACTAGTACATTCAGTTTGAAAACTTATAGTTAGAGTGATATAATTCGATTAACGAAAAAAATGAGATAAAGGAGGGTGTAATGAAGAAAGTTGTGTTGGTGATTTTTATCGTTATTGCTATCTTGATTGGATATAAAGAATGTCGTAATGGTGGGTCTTTTATCAAAGGAACTCAACTGGTTGATGATTCGGGCTTTGAGCGCTCAACCGGGAAAGATGGTCCATGGTTTACTGAGCAGGGAGCGGAGGTTTCTGAGTGGGAAGCTTGGGACTCTTCGGAAGGCGGCACGCACTCCGTTTTTTGGGAAACGGATAACGATAGGTTCGGTAGTGTTCGTCAGCTGGTGACTTTGCCAGAAAAAGTGAGTGCGGTTTCGGTGTCTTTTTGGCATTACACCTATATGTCTTATACCGACAAAGACAAGCTGGTTCCCGGGTGCGAGAAAGGGCATCAGCTTACCACCATCAGTTTCAGTAACTATACTGAAACGATGGAGCTCGACGATAACTATTACATTGTTGCGTTGTCGGGAAAACGGGCAGATACCGGCGGAAAAGCTTTTTCGAAGACGGTTCTTTTCCCGAACATTCCGGAAAAGCTTCTCGGCAAGCCGGTTTGGTTGGAGGTGCGGTTCGGATTCAATATGGATGACGTTAACGATATGTATCCCGTAAAAGGTTGCCGTTGCGGTTTCGCGATTGACAATCTAAAAGTGACGGTGCGGTAGGATTACATAACAGCAGGGTGGGAAGTCAACTCTCCTCTGCTGTTTCTTTTTTACTCGTTTTGTCATTCTGAGGGTAATCCCGAAGAATCAAGCGTAGCGTTGAAGGATCAAGATATATGTTGGTGATAGACCTATCGCGCTTTCGCTAGATTCTTCCCCCGATGATTACATCGGGATCAGGATGACAAAATCATTTAATGCTTTCTTCCCAGCCTGCACGTTTTAGAATATCTTCCTCCACTTCCGCGCGATCTTTTCCGTACTGCATTCTTGAGTATTCCACAATTTGTTTGGCTATTTCTTCGCTTCTTGGAGAACTCTTCATTTTCTCCCAATCGGTGGTCAAAGAGAAGGGGGTTGTCGGCTGACCTTTTACCAGTAATCTCATATAAACCCTGCCGGTCGGGTTATTGATTAGATCACTTTCTGTAAATTTAGGTTCAAATTGGGTTTTAAGATACTCCGCGTCATCAACGCCCACGCGAAAGGCGACCAAAGTGCCCACATTTCCAAAGACAGCATTTTTAATTTCATCCGAAAGCTGAGAAATAAACTGGTTAGCGACGATCAGGCTTAGGTGGTATTTTCGCGCTTCGGAAAGGATTTCCGCGAAAGTTTCGGTGGCAAAATTTTGAAACTCATCTACGTAAAGGAAGAAGTCGCGTCGTTTATCCTCACTCACATCTACTCGCCCCATCGCCGCTGCCAAAATCCTTGGTACCAAAATCAACCCCAAGAAATTAGAATTTTCCTCCCCAATTTTTCCTTTGGCCAAGTCCACGAGAAGAATTTTTCCTTGATCCATTACTTCCCGAAAATCAAAGGCGGATTTGGCTTGGCCGATGATATTCCGCATCACTTTCTCGGTGACAAAGCGGTCAAATTTAGAAATGAAGTAACCAAGCATCTCTGACTTGTGGAAATCCGACGTTTGGGCGAGCTGTTTCGTCCAGTATTCCTTGACCATCGGGTCAGTAATCAAGGGAAGCTTGGTTTTGGCAAATTCGGGATCAATTAAGAGTCTTAAAACCTCAACCAGGGTATTTCCCGGTTCGCTCATCGCGGTTAACATCACGTTTCGAATTCCTCGCTCGAGCATTGGTCCCATGATTCCTTGCTTATTGGGATCATAAAGTTTGTATAAAAGGGCAATAAACGAGTTTATCAACATATGTTTCTGCTCCTCGGTTTTTGCCTCCAAAATATTAATTCCCATTGGACGATCAAGATCTCCGGGGGAGAAATAAATCACATCCTTAGCTCTTTCGGGAGGAATTTGCTTTAAAATGTCTTCGATGGCGGTGCCGTGCGGGTCAATGAAAGCGATACCCTTTCCGGCCTTAATATCTTGGACGGCTAAGTATTTCATAAACTCCGATTTTCCCGTTCCCGTTTGGCCGATGATGTACATATGGCGGCGTCTGTCATCCTCTTGAATGTGGACTTCCTCTTTTTCCCCTCTAAATTCTGAAAACCCAAGATAAAGTCCTTCTTTGGGCAGATTTGTGGGGGCGGCAGAAACCCGGGCTTTGATCCAGTTAATATGAGGAACCTTAACGTTTTTGTTAGGAAAGTGAAACATTGTGGCCAGTTCCTCGGAATTTAAAACAAAGGATTCTTTAAATAATGGCAGGGAGAGTTTTGGGATATCAAAGTTAATGATCGGGAAGAGACGGAGTAGAAATTTATACATAAAGTTACGCTTCCCAAACACTGGAGTTTTCCTTGAGAAACTGTTGTACATCGGGTTTACAAATTGGGAAAAGGAATTGGCGAGATTGTCCAAGTTGGCAAAGGCTTCACTCGAGTCCTCGGCAACGGAAGAAATCCTCACAATTGTGTCAAAACCCAGTTTTCCGCATTTTGCTTCAATACCCTTGATATGCTCTTCGTCCAAAGGAATTCCTGGTTTGTCATCCGTTCCTTTTGCTCGCTGTTTTAGGGAAAAAATGTAATTTCGGCCATTTACCTGCCAAGAGGGGGAGGCGGGTTTAAGGAGAATTTGAAGAGCAACCGCGTCACTTTCGGAAAGCTTACTCATCGGCGAAATAAGGCCGTTTAAAGGGTCCACCTTTTCTCCCATTTTTTCAAATGTATTAATCGGGTAATAGCTTGGTCCGGAAAGTTTCATTGAGCAAAAGGCAACCTTCCCGCCTTTTTTCCAGATGTTATATGGAGGGACCGTTTCAATTTCCGCCTCTGGGTAACTGGCGTGAATTTGTTTCTCGAGAAGAGGGGCAAATTCGGTTGGGGTGGAGGCGTAAAAAGAAATTTCGTCGTGGGTGGCAGTAATTTCAAAGGAGATGGCGGAAGCGTCGCCGAAGTTAAATAACCCCGATTTCCTCAACCCATAAAGAGAGCTAAACATCTGAACGCCTGCCTTAAGATCAATCTCATTTTCTTCTGGAAGGGCGATTTTAAAATATGTTCTTTTCCGTGCCTTCTTCCGTTGGCTTTTTTGGGAAAGAACTAAGATAAGGATAAATAAGCCAGCAGCTAGGCCAGCAATCAAAACCAGGCCAAGAATGTTGGCAGTAAGGGCGTCAATTGTAATTTCCGTTTGGGCAGGGTTCATATACTTTGACTATTGTATTCCTTTTTGTGTTTCTTGTGCGAGCGCATCCCAAGCCTTGGCTTCTTTTGGATCTTTTTCTTGAGGTTCTTGCTGAATGATAACTGCCTCGGGCGCTTTTAAGGCCGATTCAGATATTGGTGTTTTTCCGACTGGAGTAGGCGACTCCAAAGAGGAAATTGCGCTGCGTTCTCTCGCAGTAGTGACCATAGGTTGTTCGGAGGTGACAAGACCCTCTTCACTGGGCAACTTAACCTCTGATAGTGGAGGAGTTACAGTTTCTTGTTTTCTTGAAAAAAAGGCAGGCATAGAAATAGTGTAATGAGTATTTTTGGAATTAGCAAGAATGAGTTATGAGTACATTTTGTACCCATAGTGTTTTACTCCTCAAAAGTGGATTGGGGTTTGGCTTCATCGGTTTCGCTTCTTTCCTCAATCGGGGATTGATCAAGAGCCGGTTGATCGGGAATTTCTTCGGGAAGGGCATAAGGACGGATTTCTTGTTTAGCTTTTTCTTTAAACATTGGCACGCTTCCTTTTAAGATAAATTTAATGACGTTCTCTTGACTGCTTACGAAAGTTCCCGAAAGTTTTGTTTTTTGTTTGATCGCTTTTTTCATTTTGTCGGAAAGTTCGTCAGTAATATTGCCGATAAAAAGTTTATTGGGACCAAAAACGGCGAATTTCTTGCTTCTTTTATCAAGAGATAAAATGTCGCCGGCGGCAAGTTTTCTGATTCTTAATGGGCTGGCGTTGGTTTCTATCTCAACAATCAAATCTGTCCCGGGCTCTTTAACAAAGGCGTGACCGTCTTCCGAAGGAAGTTTGGGAGAGGCAAATCCGCGCTTATCAATATTTTCAAGATTTTTCTTGGCGATAATATTAATGGAATCAATGAAGAGGGTTTTTTTAAATTGCTTTTTGGCTTTTGCCTTTTCCCCAATTTCCATATAGGCTCGACCTAATCTATTCAAGGCGTCCGTATTATCCGGCTCAAGCCTTAAAATCTGTTCGTTCAATTCGACTGCTTTTTGCCAATCTTGGCGTAAAGCGGCGTCAACTGATTGTTGGGTAAGGGTTTGGATGTCCATTTTTAGCGTAAAGCGAAAAACGTAAAGTTAAAAAGTTCAGAGATAGCTTTAAGGAGATTAATCGGTTAGAAAAAAATTGTCAATGGGGGTAAAAATTGTGCTATACTTTCTTTGATCATTCTTCAGCTTTGCGTTTTGAGCTTTGAGTTTTGACATAACTTATGTCAGGACATTCTAAATGGTCGACAATTAAACACAAAAAAGGCATCGCGGACGCCAAGCGGGGGAAGCTTTTTACTAAACTCGGTCGGGCGATAACTGTCGCCGCTGCTAAAGCTAATGCTAAAGGCTTAAAGGCAGAGTACCTGATGCAAAATCCAGTAGGTCCTTTAGGAATTACGATTGATAAGGCAAAGGCGGCCAGTATGCCCAAGGAAAACATTCTACGGGCAATTGATCGCGGGACGGGCGAGGGGGTTACCAGCGGTTTGGATGAGTTTACTCTTGAAGGTTATGGTCCAGAGGGAGTGGCGATTCTGGTCCCCATTCTTACCGATAACCGAAATCGTACCTTGGCAGAAATCAGAAAGATTTTTGAATTAGCGGGGGGGTCTTTAGGGCAAGCGGGCTCGGCCGCTTATGTTTTTGGCTCTGATCCAGAAAATCCCTCATTTACCATTCCGGTGACTGATAAAGAAAAGGCGCAGAGAATTCTCCGATTAATTGAAAATCTTGAAGATCAAGATGATGTGCAGGAAGTCTATTCTAATTTTGATATACCGGACGAGTTTTTGGAAGAAGCGTAAAAGGTAAAACGTAAAACGAAAAGGTTATGATATTGTTTCTTCACTTTACGCTTTGCCTTTTTAGTTTTTCGCTGCTATGGTTATCTTAGGCATTGACCCCGGAACTGCCAGAATGGGTTGGGGGGTTATTAAAACTCAAAGCGAAAAGCGCAAAGCGCAAAGTTTTGAGAATACGGAAGAAAATGTTGAGAAAAATATTCTTGTTGAATACGGTTGTTTCGTAACGCCGGCGGGGGAGTTGATGGAAAAGCGCCTTCTTAAGCTTTTTAAAGAACTTCGGGAAGTGACCAAGAAGTTTAAGCCCGATGTAGTCGCGGTGGAGCGCCTTTTTTTTAACACCAACGTCAAGACGGCAATTTCGGTAGGGCAGGCGCGGGGAGTGGTAATGCTCGCAACAGCGGAGGCGAATGTTCCTTTAGTTGAATATACCGCCCTTCAGGCAAAACTGGCCTTAACCGGATATGGGCGGGCGGAAAAGCAAGACATCCAAAAAGAGGTCAAAAAGATTTTAAAATGTAAAGTGGATAAGATTAAACCAGATGATGCGGCCGACGCCTTGGCGATTGCCCTTTGTCATATTTTAAAAAAGAATGGCACGGACAAAAAGAGTGCCAAGAAGGTTAAACCTTCTAAAAAATCCCTCAAGAAAGCGAAGACGCGCAAGTAATTATCAAGTTTATGTCCAAAAGATTTTATTTTATCGCCCTGTCCTTTATATCTGCCTTTGGCTTAATCGTTGTTTCTAGTGTTTCTCTTTCTATCAGGGGGTACCTTGCGGTACTTCTTTCTTTGGTTTCCTCTTTGCTTCTATTAGCGGTATTCCGACTAAAAATAGGCAAATTCTCCTCTAAAAATATCCTTTCTTTGTTTGGCCCAACTTTGCTTCTTCCTCTTGGTTTTGGCCTAATTTTTGTTCATTTTCCCAATTTCAGCGTTTTCTTTAGACTTTTAGTTTATATTTTCTATTTGATTTCCTATTACTTTTCTATTCTTATTGGTAACATTCTTTTTGTGGTATCGGAAGAAGGGGAGAAGATTCCTTTACTTCGCGCGGCCCAGGCGGCCTCTTATGTCATTAGCACCGGGACACTTTTTCTACTTTTGACTGCCCTTTATAAGACCGATACCTATTTTATTTTCCAATCCCTTGGGGTTTTTGTCGCTGGCTTTATTTTGAGTTTCCAGGTTCTTTCTTTGACCAAATACCTAGGCTCCAAAATGTTTGAGAAGATTTCTGAAGGGAGCTTTCTTTTTTCGATACTCCTATTCGAATCATCTTTATCTTTTTCTTTTATACCTTTGAAGTCTTTCTCCAGGGCCCTTGTGATCAGCGGTTTTTTCTACCTTTTTATTGGGATTTATCAGAATTTTTTGGCAAAATCTCTTAATCGAAAGGTGCTTTTTGAATATCTCGGGGTAATCCTTCTGATCTTCTTTGCCGTCTTTTTCCTAGAGTAACCCTTAGAGTACAAAATGTACTCATTTGACCATCGTCCTCTAGTCATTTAAAATTTGACTAAATAGTAAAGGAGGAGAATGTGGATACAGTAGATACTCGTTTTATTCTTGGTGCGCTAGTCGTGCTTCTAGGAATCTACTTTAAGAGTAACATTATTGAGGTGGTTGGCTTAATCGTCGCCATCTCCCCGGTTTTACCATGGCCGATCGGACCAAAACGTCCGTAAGACTGGTGGCCTTGCTGCGCTCTAAACAAGTGTCGCAAGGCTTTTTATTTGCTAAAAAACCATATTATTTTATTTGACATCTGAGATCAGAAATCTGATATCTGGGCCTTGGGGTAGGGGAGGTAGGGAAAAAAAAGAGAAGAATCCCACCAAATTATAGGTTTCATTATCACACTATGAGTAAGACTGCTAAACCTAGGTAATATAATTATAGGGTTTAGTTACTTATCAAATTCTGTTATTGATTGTCAAATCAACCTATACTGTATTGTTCCTCTATTGTGGATAACTTGTCATACTTTGGTATAGCGCTTGCTCTCGGCTGTTTTACCCTCTTTTCATGAGTAAACAAGAGAAATTCCCTTTAAAATGACAAATATATGATTTTAATAATTTTTAAAAAATAATTAATTTGCGAATTTGTGAGTAATTTCGGAATTTAATAAACTCTATTCCCCGAATTTTTTTGTAGCTGCGACTATTTTCGTCGCCAATTCTTTCCATTTATTAATTAATTGGCGAGGCACAGCCAGCCTCGCCGAACGTGAGTCTAGGCGGGCCTCGCAGCTACGTAAATCGATACTTTTTATAATTATTCGTTTCGTGCTTGTCTGATGACCCATCAGGATGCCCTAGGAAGCATTTTTACCTTCCGAGTCTATTATCTAACCCTCTGTAAAACCGGTCCTAAAGCCTTTGCGGTAATTCAAAAAAGAGACCTCCTCCGACCCCAAAAATTTAACTTTTCTGGGGAAGACCCTAAAAACAATTTTCAATTTACAATTTACAATTTTCAAATGAAGACTACACGATCAATTAGCGCGAATTAACAAGGATAATAAATAATCAGATATAGAAACAAACTATGTAAGAATGTTTAGCTTAAATAAGACTTATGATACACATTGGGCCTAAACGTTGTAGATACGCCAAGAAACCCTCCCAGCTATTCTATTGACAATATGTCGTATAATATATCTTGTGCGACATACATCCTGTCTCCTCTTCTCCCTTAAATTATGAATTTTTTATTGCTGCAAAAATATCTAACAAATTCTTATTTAATTATGTTTTAATTAACATATGGCTGACATTAATAAATTGCTACTTCACTACCTCGAATACTTGGAACTGGAAAAAAACCGTTCCGATAAGACTTTGCGTAATTATGATTTTTACCTTCGCCGATTCCTCAATTTTTCCAAAATTTCCGATCCGGTCTCCCTCACCCCATCGCTCGTCCGCGATTTTAAGCTTTATTTGAGCCGATTTATCGATAAAAGCAACGAAAAATTAATTAATTCAACCATAAATTACCACTTGATCGCTTTGCGGGGCTTTTTAAGCTATTTAATCAGGCAAGAAAACGTTGATGTAATGCCACCGGACAAAATTGAACTCCTTAAACAGGGAGACCGTGAAATTGGAGTTTTGGATGAAGATCAGCTGGAAAGACTTTTAAAACAGCCAAATCGCGAAATACCAATTGGAATTCGAGATTTTGCTGTTTTGCAACTCCTTTTTTCCACCGGTTTAAGGGTTTCAGAACTAGTTAGTTTGGATATTTCTGATATAAACCTCAAGACGCGGGAGATCTCTGTCCTTGGAAAGGGCCGTAAACGGCGGGTGGTTTTTGTAAGTGATCGGGCGGCGGAAGCCTTGGAAGATTGGGTCGCTTGGCGGGAAAAGAATCTTAAATCTTTAGTTGGCCTTCAGGCAGAAATGACCCCATTATTTTTACAATTACATGGGCGAAAACCCAAGGATGCTAAGGCAGAAGATTTGCGTCTTGGGGTTAGAGGTGTTCAGTACATGGTTGATCGTTATGCTCTAAAGGCTGGGTTGGTCAATAAGCCCTCACCCCATACGCTCCGTCACAGTTTTGCTACCGATTTACTTCGTCACGGCGCCGATATTCGCTCGGTTCAGGAAATGCTTGGTCATAAAAATATCGCTACTACTCAAATATATACCCACGTGACTAACCCACAATTAAAAGAAGTCCACCGGAAATTTCATTCTGGGAATAATGGATGGGGTTCGATGAGTATTCGCGAATCGCTAACCGAATTCATCCCGATGTAATCGGGATATGGCTTTGTAGAGACGTTCAATTGAACGTCTCTACGGGCGAACATGTACGATTTTGTAGCTGCGACACTTGTGTCGCCAACTTGATTATCTTCCTATTCTTTTTTATGCAATTGGCGAGGCACAGCCAGCCTCGCAGAACGCGAGTCTAGGCGGGCCTCGCAGCTACGGGAATCAGGATTTAACAACAAAATAAATTGGGTATGAGGAATTATTTGCCTGATTATAATATAACATTTTAGTATGCGATCGTCCACTATTTTGTTATATTAAGTTTTACTAATTTAAAGTACAGCTTTTGTACTTTGTTACCGTGCCATGGTTTTGGATATAGCTCTTGAGGTAAACAGGGATCTTCGTGAAGAAAACTTAAATAGTGGTTTTGGAAAGTGGTACTTGCTTGATTTTTGTCTTCGTTTAGGGTGTAGTCAGAAAGTATTTCGTCGTATTTTTCATTGAGTTCGTTAAGTTTCCAGGTGGTGTTGGCTATTTGTTGATTGGTTTCCTCCCCTATTGTATTCGCTTCGAAGAAAATCACTCCCTTGTCTAATTTATGAAGTTTTAAAAAATCAGAAACTTCGCGGACAACATCGTAGGGCGAAATCCAAACGCTTTTCTGCAACAAGCCGAATCCAAGAGAAGACAGTTTATGTCGTAAAATATTACGAGCGGTTCTACTCTTTTCTGGTATATCAAAAATTAATATTCGCCATTTTTTATCCCATTTTCGATTAATATCATTTAACCTAAACTTTTTGTTTATCTTTAATTTTCCCTGATTGGTGATTTTGTAAAATACTTCCCCGTTTTCAACAATCTTTTCGATATTGGAGGTTAGAAGTAATCTTTGAATTGTTGTTACTGCGGAACCTTTACGTTTTTCTTCAAATAGTTTGAGTATGTTATGTCTTTTATGTAAGTAGTTACCAGTGGATTCGTTTAATAGGTCAGATATTTCGGCAAGATAAAGGAGTATTGTTTCTGAGGTTGTGATTTTCATTCTTTATAGTATAACAAATTTATATGCGATCGCATACGTAAATGTTATATATTTAGTTAGTGTGAAAGGAAAGAAAGGAAAAGAAAAGCCCGGGGGTAAATAAACGCCGGGCTTTTTGGTTGATCTTTTCACTGAGTTTTGTATGTAATAACTTCCGGCGGTTTGGCGTTTCTTTTGATCCACGACGCATTCACCGCCCAAATATCGGGAAGGTGTCGCCAACCCTGTTGGAAATCCATTCCGTGACCAATAACATAGCAATTCGGAATGGTAAATCCAACATATCTGATTTCTACAGACTCAATTCTCCTTTCCGGTTTATTCAAGAGGGCGCAGGTGGCCAGCGATGCGGGGTTTCTTCCGGGTAAGACTTTTAGGATGTAATCTAGAGAAAGTCCCGTGTCAACAATATCTTCTATCAAAATCGCGTGTCTACCATGTAATTCAATGTTATTGTCCATCAGGAAGTGAAGGGTGTTGCTGGACACGACGTTATCCCCGTAACTTGAGAGTGTTGCGAATTCGGTCTCGTGCGGAATCTCAATTGACAGGGATAATTCCGCCGCAAAAATGTGGGCGCCTTTTAGAATAACTAACAAAACCGGATTACGTCCTTTGTAATCTCTGTCTATTGTCCTACCTAGCGCCCCTACAGTTTTTAAAATTTCCGCTCTTTTAAAAAGCAAAGACGCCCCTTTTCCTGGGTTAATCTTTATCTGTTCTCTCCTTTAGACTTTTTTTAATCCCCTACTCTTTTTGTGTATCTCTTTTATCATGATATTTAGATGATCACAAGGTAATATTTTTAAGTACCGTAAACTGTACTACGGTACTAATTTT
>Ga0210017_1004884_pt1 | contig 10867 bp, 10 predicted proteins | sample CryGeyCG2014_020_FD_183966 | JGI IMG/M metagenome (GOLD analysis project Ga0210017, IMG submission 183966) | Groundwater microbial communities from aquifer - Crystal Geyser CG08_land_8/20/14_0.20 (SPAdes) (version 2) | ecosystem: Environmental > Aquatic > Deep subsurface > Groundwater | place... | reverse complement strand
TAAAAATATTTTAGAAATTTTGACAGGAAACAAAGAAAAAATTGAAAGAATTTACAATGAAATGAATCCGGAAGAACAAATTGTTTTACAATCTTTGCCAATAAGGCCGGAAGCCAAAGAAGTCATTGAAAAGCTTTCAAAGAGATATTTTTTGGGGATAATCGCCAACCAGCCATCAAGCATTAAAGATTGGCTGAGACAAGAAGGGATTTTAGGTTTTTTGAAAGTTATCGGAATAGCAGGTGATTATGGTTTATAAAAACCAGACCCAGAATTTTTTAAAGTGGTTTTAAAAGATGCACAAGCTGAATTTAGCGAATCAGCAATGATAGACGACAATATTGAGCGGAGCTTGGATGTTGCCAAACAATTGGGAATGATTACTATTTTTTACAATACTAATCATAGAAAAGATATTCCGAAAAATATTGTTGATTTTATAATTTATTCTTTAAACGATTTATTAAAATTTTTTTAAACATTTTTAATCATATAGTATTCATTATTTATTCAGATTTTTTTATGTTTTATATTTTTATCAATACAGAGCGCGATATATAATGAAAGCGTAGAAAAACCCCTAAAAATGTCATTCCGAGCGTTAGCGAGGAATCTCCGGCAAGGTAAAAACCGCGTCAGAACGAGATTCTTCACGGAGTTTACACTGAACGAAGTGAATGTGTTCAGAATGACAAAAATAAGTTTTTCTACACTCTCATAATGTGTCTAATTTTTGGGGTACCTACCAATAAGTTGATTTTTAGAACCCAAGACGTTATAATGTGAAAAAAGGCAAAAGATAAATATGAATCATTCAAATAACTTACAAGAAGTAGCGGTGCCCAAACGGCTTTTCAGTGTTTTAATGGATGCTTATCAAAAATGGGAAAAAGTCAGCGAAGAGCTGGAAGATTTTTTGTTGGTTTCTGATGTCAAGTTTGTTAACAAAATGAGAGTTGCCAGAAGCGAACATTTATCCGGCAAAATAAAAAATCTTTCTGTTTTAAAAACGAAATTAGCAACGAAATGATTTTTTATGTTCAAAGTTAAGTTCACTTTTAATTTTGAGAAAGACATTAAAAAGCTAAACCGCCAAATCGCTAATAGAATTATTGAGAAAATAGAATTTTTAGCTCTTAACTCCGAGCATTTGAAAAATTTTGTAAAATATCTGCCAAAGGACTTGGAGGGGCTTCAAAAATATAGAGTAGGCGATTGGCGGATTTTGTTTTGGGGTTGACCACAAAAAAGAAGAGATAGTCCTATACGGCGTTGACCATCGTCGCCAGATTTATCGCAAAATCAAATAGGAGCCCTCGGCATCTCGTTATAACCATAATATTCATCAATAAGATGACGGATTTTATCCAGCAGAGTTTCATCCGTCATTTCTCTATTTGGATTTCGTTATTCTTGAAAAAAGAGAAATATGACTTTAAGCATTGGCATAGTTGGCTTGCCTAATGTGGGCAAGTCAACATTGTTTAAAACAATTACTAAAAAGGAGGTGCCCTGCGAGAATTATCCTTTTTGCACCATTGACCCGAATGTTGGCGTGGTTGCTGTACCTGATGAAAGGGTAGAGAAGCTGGCAGAACTTACTCACTCGGCCAAAAAAATTTATGCCACAGTTGATTTTATGGATATTGCCGGCTTGGTTAAGGGTGCCAGCAAGGGTGAGGGCTTGGGCAATCAATTTTTAGCGCATATCAGAGAAACCGATGCCATTGTTTATGTTTTGCGGGCTTTTGCCAAAGAAAACATTGTTAATGTTCAAGAGAACATTAATCTTTTGCGAGACAAAGAAATTTTAGACACCGAATTGATTTTAAAGGACTTGGAAACCGTGCAAAAGCGACTTATTGTTTTGGAAAGAGAAGCAAAAATGGGTAAAAAAGAGTCGGTTAAGGAAGTCGCTATTTTGAATAAAGCCAAGGACTTGTTGGACAAAGGTGTTGTCTTGAGTGAAGCTAATCTAACTGATGAAGAAAAAAAAATTTTAAAAAACAGTTGCCTTTTAACCTTGAAAAATCGTCTCTATTTATTTAATGGCGCTGAAAGCGAAATTTCCCAAGCCACCAAAGACATTTTTGCCAAAAATAACTGGCCCTGTTTGGTTTTTGATGTTTTAACCGAATTTGAAGCAGTTGATATGAGCCAAGACGAACGGTTGTCGTTTGGTCTGCCACCTGAGTCCGGTTTGAATGTTCTAATCAAAAAGTGTTATGAAATCCTAGGCCTGCTTACTTTTTTAACCACCGGGCCCGACGAAACAAGGGCTTGGACAATTAAAAAAAACGACAAAGCGCCCCAAGCCGGCGGGGCAATCCACAGCGACTTTGAAAAATTTTTTATCAAAGCCGAGGTTATAAATTGGCGGGACTTGCTAAATATCGGCGGTTTTACTAAAGCTCGCGAAAAAGGCCTCATCCGCACCGAAGGCAAGGATTATATTGTGCAAGACGGCGACGTGATTGAAATAAAATCCGGCCGGTAATGCTTGGAAGTCCTTGACAAGCCGTTTCCGATAGTATACTGTTTTAGTATACTATGAGAAACGACAATAATTCAAAAATTAGTGAGATTATTTCTGCGGCAAAAAAATTGCCTTGTTTTAATTTAAACGATTTGGCCGCTCTTGAAACCGACAAAACCTATTTGAAAATTTTACTGGGCCGCTATGCAAAAGCCGGTAAGATTATCAGGTTAAAAAAAGGATTATATGTTACTAAAGAGTATATTGATAATCTTGAGAAAAAGGGGCGCTTTTCTCATTATTTAGATTTTTTGAACGGTGTTTTATGCGAGCCATCTTATTTAAGTTTAGAATATGTGCTTTATCGGCATAACCTTTTGACTGATGTTCCATATAACTTTACCGCTATTACCAAAAACAAAACAGCGATTTTTACCAATAGGTTCGGCAACTTTCTCTATTATAAAATCAAGGATTTGCTTTTTTGTGGTTTTGAATTAGTTAAGGAGGGAGAATTTAGCTTTTTGAGAGCTTCAAAAGCCAAAGCGCTTTTTGATTTTTTGTATTTGCGTAAAAATATATTGCCGGTGAAAGAGGCGGTAAAAGAATTAAGATTAAATGTGGAAAATTTGAACAGAGCCGACATAAAAGAGTTGAAAAAATATGTTGCTATGGATGGCTCCAAAAAAATGAAGGAAATAATCAATCATCTTTTGCGTTAAACCTATGGAGATTATTAAGCCGTTTTTAAAAAATATAATTGATGGAGCGGTTGGAATGAGTTCAACTTATAAGCGGAATTTGCTGAAAGATTATATCCAGGTAGTGATTTTGGATTTTATTTATTCTCACCCCAAATACAGCCAGATGGTTTTTTACGGCGGCTCTTGCTTGCGCCATTGTTTTGATTTGCCGCGACTCTCTGAGGATTTGGATTTTGTTGACTTGAAAAAAGATATTCAACTGGCTGATTTGGCAAATGACTTGAAAGATTATTTCAAGAAAAACACTGATTTGCAGGCGAAAATAAAAGTTCAGCCGTCAAGAGCGCAGATAAAGTTTGCCATTTTGAAAGAGTTGGGGCTGGCTGGTCCCAGCGAGTCCGACATACTTTATCTTAAGTTAGAGGTTTTTAAATATTTTGATTTTTGCGCGGGCTATGAGGTGAATACAACGCCGATTTTTAAGTTTAACCGTTCAATGATTATGAGGACATTTGATTCATCAACAATGATGGCCACTAAAATCGGAGCGGTGATGAATCGCAAATGGGAAAAAACCAGCAAAGGCGGCCAGCCCCTGGCAAAGGTGAAGGGCCGCGATTATTTTGATTTGGTCTGGTATTTAAGCAAAACCATTAAGCCCAATTTGAATTGTTTAATGAATAAAGAAAGCGCCTCTGGCTTAAAAGAAAAACTTTTAGCCGTGATAGCCAAGGTTGACGCCAAAAGCATTGAGTATGATTTAAGCCCTTTGATGGAAAGCAGTAATTTTGTGAAAGGCCTGGCCAAAAACATTAAAGACATTTTAACGCGCGAAATTAAAGAAAAATTTTGAAAATGTAAATGAATTATGCGGGGGCATATTATAAAAGTATATTGCTCAAAATGCGATACCCAGCTTTATAAATATTGGAAGGCCATTCCCGGGCACTTATTAAAATGTTATAAGGATAAGATATTGGAAGATTTTACTTATGGCGACTTAAGGTGTCCAAAATGCGCCGAGCCATTTGCCCGCGAGGCCGTTATACATAACAGGCCAGCTAACAAAATTATCCAAGGCAAGGTTTTTGTGAAAAAATAAAGCAGATAGATTTGACTTTTTTAGAGGTTATTGGTGAAAAATAAGAGTAGTTTTTTATATTTGTTTTAAATGGATACATTTTACAAGGAGAAAGGAGTGAGGGATAATAATGTTTTACGATAATTTCAAAACCAAGACTAAAAGTCGGGAAAAGGGAAAGAACAAGGTAAGGAAAAGTTTATTGGCGCCGGGGGTGTATTTTCAAGGTTCTACTCCAATTAGAAAAATCGTGTTAAGTCCCAAGGTAAAGCAGCCCAACAATCCTAAACCGCTACCAAGGCGGCTACCGAAGTGGTGGTTTTTGTCCATTTTTAAAAACAAGGCCCAGTTCTGGTGCATTGTTTTCTATTGGGCGGCAAGAGAGATTTTGTGGTAAGATAAATTAAATATGCGAAAAGAAATGTTGTTGAAAGTTGGTCTGGCGTTGGGACTGTTGACATTGGCTGGGCTGACTGTATATTTTATGATTTTTCATTGTCCAAAAACTAAGGTTTGTTTTCAGGGTTTTTGCTTTCAGGCCGAGGTGGCTAAGAATCGTTTCACTATTGCCAAGGGTTTGATGTTTCGCAAGAATTTGGCGCAAAACCAGGCAATGTTATTTGTTTTCACTCAAGAGGGGATTCGTTCTTTTTGGATGAAAAACACCCTTATTCCGTTGGATATTATTTTTCTTGATAAAAATAAAAAAGTAGTTGATATAATTAAACAAGCGCAACCCTGCCCAAGCCAAAAATGCGAAAGTTATCGCGATCAACAGCCCGCTCAATATGTTTTAGAAATCAACGGAGGTTTGTCAGAAAAAATCGGACTAATTATCGGCGGCGAGTTTTCGTTTTCTGATTATTAAGAATATTTTTTTTGAGAGTAAGTTTAAAAATAGCAACTGTTGCATTTCATAAGCGATCGCTTACAGTTTGCAACAGTGATGAAAGTTATGGCGAAGTATGGCGAAGAATCTAAACAATTTGAATAAAGAGCAGAAAGAGGCGGTGATGCTTGGCAAAGGTCCTTTGCTTATTGTGGCGGGAGCGGGCACGGGCAAAACCACGGTGATTACTGAAAGAATTATTTCTTTGATTGAGAGGGGATTAGTCAAACCCGAGGAGATTTTGGCCGTTACTTTTACGGAAAAAGCGGCCGCTGAAATGGAAGATAGGGTGGATCGGCTGTTACCTTTTGGTTATCACGAGCTTTGGATTTCCACTTTTCACGCTTTTTGCGAAAGGGTATTGCGGGAAAATGGTTTGGATATTGGCTTGTCGGTGAATTTTAAATTAGTAGACCAAACAGCCGCTTGGCTTTTGGTGAGGCAGAATTTAGACAAGTTTTCTTTGGATTATTATCGGCCCTTGGGCAATCCGCTTAAATTTATCCACGCTTTGCTCTCTCATTTTTCACGATGCAAAGACCAGATGATTTACCCGGAAGATTATTTAAAATATGCCGATGAATTAAAATCAAACCTTACTGATTTACCCGAAGGCACCGAAGTGGAAAGAATTAAAGAGGCGGCCTCGGCTTATCATATTTATCAAAAATTGTTATTGGATAATAATGTTTTGGACTTTGGCGATTTAATCAATTATTGCTTAGTACTCTTTCAAAAACGCCCGGCTATTTTGAAAAAATACAGAGCCCGTTTTAAGTATATTTTGGTGGACGAATTTCAAGACACCAACTGGGCGCAATATGAGCTGATTAAAACCCTTTCCGCTCCCGGATATAATCTTACTGTCTGCGCCGATGATGACCAATGCCTGCCGGGCAACGCTCTTGTCGCTGTTAGGAATGGCGAAAAAGAAATCCGAACAATTAAAAAGGGAGATGAGGTTTTAACAGCTGTAGGCAAAGGACACATTGGCGTGGCAAAAATAAACAAAACCTTTAAGCAGAAGAAAAAGGCGCGCTTATTGACTATTAAAACCAAGAGCGGACTTCAGGTTCAGGTTACGGATAACCATAAGATGTTTTGTTTCGTACCTCAAGTTCATAAGAACTATCAGTATTGTTATGTTTATTTAATGCATCGGCAGGGGTTGGGCTGGAGAATGGGTGTAACCAATGATTTGATAATAAGAACAAAATTAGAGCGCTCGGTTGATAAAATTTTGGCGGTTAAGGCATTTAAAACAGAAGTTGAAGCTCGTTATCACGAAACATTATGCTCTTTGAAATATGGTATCCCAACCAGTTGTTTTCAGGCGAGGGAAAGTATTGTTATTCAAGGCGATTTATTACGAAAGTTGTATCAAGATTTAGCGGTTGAAAATAATGTTCAAAGAATGGCTAAGGATTTGAACATTGACTTAGATTCACATCATTTTTGCTTAGAAGCCGTGACACGAGGTAATAAAATTAGGATTAAAATTAATTTACGAATGTACCAGCGCACTTATCGCAGTAAAGAACATGTTAAGAGAAAAAAAGCATTGCTTTTGAATCCTTTGATAAAACATTGCCTAACCGTTGAAACTTCGGATCCAGGCACTATATCTAAGCTGGCAAAGGCAGGTTTCCATTTACGAAAAGCCAAAAAAGGTATGGCATTGCGGTTAGAGCATCAGGATTTGCAAGAATTAGGCAGAGTAGCTCAACGTTTGCAGAAATTAACCGGCGGGATTATTGAAACGAAGTTTAACTTAGCTTTGAAAAATCCTTTAGCAGGGGATAAAAACAGGTGGCGTAGCTTCCCGGCTCTACTAATGCCAGCCAAGAATTTGGTTTTAGGCCATTATTTACCCGTTAAGGCAGGCCGTGAAATCATCTATGATGAAATTATTAACATTGAGGAAGAGAAAAAAGATATAGTTGTTTATGATTTAGAGGTAGATAAAACCCATAATTTTTTTGCCAATGGTGTAGTGGTGCACAATTCTATTTATAAATGGCGAGGGGCCTCGGTGAGCAATATTACGCAGTTTAAGCAGGATTTTCCCGATGCCCGCGAGGTTTTTTTGGTGAAAAATTATCGTTCGTCCCAGAACATCTTGGATTTGGCTTACAATTTTATTCAAGCCAATAACCCGAACCGCTTGGAATATATTTCCGGCTTGGATAAAAAATTAAAAGCTCAAAACCAAGAGGAGGGAATTGTTGAACATTTACATTTTAAAAATTTGGGCCAGGAGGCCGCTGGAGTTGTGCAAAAAATTGCGGAGATTATGGAGCAAAACAAAGAAGCCACCTTTAATGATTTTGTGATTTTAGTGAGAGCCAACGACACGGCCAATCCTTTTGCCAGGGCATTGGAGAGGGCTGGGATACCCTATCAATTTTTGGCTTCTCAAGGTCTTTATTTTAAGCCGATAATTTTGGATATGATTGCTTATTTGAAACTTTTGGATAATTACCACGAAAGTCCGGCTGTTTTTCGGGTTTTAAGCTGGCCGGTTTGGGATATTACTCCTGAGGACTTGATGAAATTAACCTATTTCACTCAGCAAAAAGCCCAATCACTTTTTGAAACAATTTCCGGCTTTGCTTTGGTAAAAGGCATAAGCCCTAAAACCGCCAATGCTCTAAATAAATTTTTGTCTCAAGTGAGAAAGCATACTGAAATGGCTCGTGAAAAAAATGTCACTGAAATTTTTCTTGCTTTTCTGGATGACTCGGGCTATTTGAAGCATATAACCAAACAAGAGACCCTTCGGCAGGATCAGAGCAAACTGGAGGATTTAGAATTTTTAACGCAGTTTTATAAAAAACTCAAGGAATTTGAGCAAGCCAACCCTGATGGCTCGTTGAAGAACTTTATGAATCAGTTTAATCTGGAGCTGGAGTCTAACGAGCAAGGCAAACTGGCCTTTGACCCTGACCAAGGCCCGGATTTGATACGGTTGATGACCATTCATTCGGCCAAGGGCTTGGAATTTAGATATGTTTTCGCGGTGGGCATGGTTGATAGACGATTTCCTTCCACGGAGAGAAAAGACCCGATTGAAATTCCCGAGGCATTGGTTAAAGAGAGATTGCCCGAGGGCGATGTGCATTTGCAGGAGGAGCGCCGGCTTTGTTATGTGGCGATGACGCGAGCTAAAAAAGGGATTTTTTTCACTTCGGCTGATGATTACGGCGGCCAGAGAAAAAAGAAAATTTCGCAATTTCTGGCTGAAATGGGTTTCACCTCCACACCGATAACTGGCAAAGCGGCTGTTGATTTAGAGCCGCCTAAAAAGATTATTAAAAAGCCGTCGCTAAAAATTATTCTGCCCGAGCATTTTTCTTTCACTCAATTAGCGGCTTTTGATACCTGCCCTTATCAATATAAGTTAGCGCATATTTTAAAAGTGCCGGTGAGAGGCCGGCCGTCGTTTAGCTTTGGCAAATCAATTCATAACACGCTTCACGAATTTTTAACAAGGGTTGAGGAGGGTAATTCTAAAAAACAGGAAAATCTTTTTGGCGTTTCGTCTACTGCTTCATCTCTGATTACGTCCGCGGTGAGCGAAGCCGAACTGTTGGAAATTTATGACGAGCAATGGCTGGACGAATGGTTTGACAGTAAAAAACAAAAGCAGGATTATTATCAGGAGGGCAAACGACTCTTAAAAAATTTTTATCAGCAGTTTTTAAAAGAACAGCCGAAAATTTTTCAGTATCAGGGCAAGCCCGCTTTGGAAGTTGGATTTAAACTAAAGCTGGGCGAGTATGTGCTGAAAGGGAAAATTGACCGCATTGATGAGGTGGAAGGCGGGGTTCGTTTATTGGATTATAAAACGGGTAAGCCGGAGGGAAAAGAAAAAATAAGCAAAGCAGATAAAACCCAACTATTGCTTTATCAAATAGCCGCAGAGGACTCGCTGGGGCTCAACCCCGTAGAGCTTTGCTATTATTATCTTGATGGGGGAGGGCTGGTTTCATTTTTGGGCAGTAAAAAAGAAAAAGACGATTTAAAGACAAAAATCATTACTGACATTGAAGAAATCAAGCACAGTGATTTCGCCCCCAAGTCCGGCTGGCACTGCCAGTTCTGCGACTTCCGCAGCATCTGCGAATTCGCCAATAAAAACAACGGTTAAGCGGTTTTGTTTTATAGTTTTTTGTGTTAAGATAGTAGTGTATGAGCAAGCAGGAAATCGCTAAAAAAATTATACCGATTTTGAAAAAGCAAGGCGTGAAAAAGGCCGCTCTTTTTGGTTCTCACGCCCGCGGCGAGGCCAAAAAGAACAGCGACATTGATTTGTTGGTGGAGTTTAGCAGAAATAAAGAACCGGGTCTTTTCGGGTTTGTTGGATTTAAGCTTGAATTAGAAGAGAAACTGCGGCGCAAAGTTGACCTTTTAACCTATAACGCAATACATCCGCTTCTGAAAAATATTATACTAAATGACCAAAAAATTATTTATGAAAAAAGATCCTAAAATTTTTTTGTCTCATATTTTAGAGAGTATAGAAGCGATAGATTTATACACAAAAAAGCTAACAAAAGAAAAATTTACCGAAAATGGGCAGGCGCAAGATGCAGTGATTTGCAGGATACAAGTTATTGGCGAAGCAGTAAAAAATTTACCTGTTGATTTAAGAAAAAGATATCCTCATATTCATTGGAGCAAAGCGACTGGGATGCGGGATGTTATGGTCCACGATTATTTCGGTATTGATAAAAATATTGTTTGGAAAACGATTAAAAACGATTTACCGATTTTTTATAAAGAAATCAAAAAGGTTTATAATGAGTTGGGCGGACAAGAAAAGTTGATAAAGTAGTATAATTTATCGCAGGCAAATAAAATCCCGCCCCGAACCATCGGGGCGGTTTTGTTTTAAAAAATTCCTGTGTTAAAATTAGAAAATATGATAAGCAAATTTACTAAAGGCAAAACAGCTGTTTTTATTGATGCCTCAAATATTTATTTTTCTTGTAAAACGCTTGGTTGGAAAGTTGATTATAAAAAGCTTTTTAATTATTTTAAAATTAACACCGAGCTTGTAAGGATAGCTTTTTACAGCGCCATTAATCCAGAAAACGAGAAGGAAAGAAAATTCCAGGATTTTTTAGAAATGAATGGTTATGTTGTGAAACGCAAAAAAGTTAAGTTTATCAAGGACAAAAGCGAAGAAGTTTTTGGCGGGCACAACAAGGGCAACATTGATGTTGAGCTAACAATAGACGCCGTGCATTTAAAAGATTCTTATGATACTTTTATTTTAATGTCGGGTGATAGTGATTTTGAATCTTTGATGAAGTATTTAAAAATTTACAATAAACGTTGTATAGTAATGTCCGCTAAGGGACATGTTGGAATTGAGTTAATTCAGCAAGCCAAATTTATTGATTTTAAGAAAATTAGAAATGAAATTGAGTTGAAATAATAAAATAAAAAATTCCCCGGTTTCCCGGAGAAGGCCTTATACTGCCCTGCCGTAGCAGAACAATTTAATGGTAGCATAGTCAAAGCTGGCTTGTCAATAGATATTATTAACCGCTCCGAACCATCGGGGCGGTTTTGTTTTGCACGGATTGCAATGCATAATGCAAGATACATATTGGACTCTTTAAGGTCTAATTTGCATGCTTGTAAATAGGTTATTTTATGGTGTGCGGGGCTCTTTTCATCTTTATGAAGACGCGGTAAGGTGGGCATAT
>Ga0210017_1004880_pt1 | contig 10869 bp, 11 predicted proteins | sample CryGeyCG2014_020_FD_183966 | JGI IMG/M metagenome (GOLD analysis project Ga0210017, IMG submission 183966) | Groundwater microbial communities from aquifer - Crystal Geyser CG08_land_8/20/14_0.20 (SPAdes) (version 2) | ecosystem: Environmental > Aquatic > Deep subsurface > Groundwater | place... | reverse complement strand
AGAATGATATATTTAAGGTTGAGATTGTTATCTTGAACTTCTTTTAAAATTTCTTTACTTCCTCCTCCTGGGTCAATTATTGCCGCCTCGTCCCGTAGTGAGGTTTCTCTACTGCGGGGTTCTTTATCAGAAATTAACAAATAGCAATTAGTTAAAAACATTCCTACTATCATCCGTTTTATTTTCATAAATTATAATCCTAATAATAACTTTGCTTCTTTAATTAAGGAGTCAAGATGAAAAACGGGAATTTTAGCTTCTTTTAAAAGATTTAATTTATCGATTTTTAAAATATCTTCGGCAAGCATCATCCCTTTGGAGACAAAAATTTCAGCTAAATAGCCTTTTAAGGACGGTAGAATTGTAATTGGATAGAGTTTTTGAGTATCAATTAAATATTCAAGTCCTCTATTTTTGGGCCAGTCCCATCCCAGAAGTTCAATCCCTACACACTGACTGTATTGAATGACTTGGCTAGTAAATTTTGTATTTGTAATAAGAAGGCTTTTCAATCGAATATTTTTCACTCTTTGACTTTTTAAAAAGGCGCTTTCTCTAAGATCTAAAAAACGGGCGTAATTTGCTAAAGCAATTTTTAAATCTACTCTTCCTCCGGCTAAATTATGATATTTACATTCACCAATATAAAGAGTTCTTTCTCTTTTTGCTAAAAAATCTATTTCGTAATCTGCGCAGTTTCCGGAAATAGACTGGTTAAGATGAACTTTAAAATTATTCCTCGAGAGAATCTCGCCGATATACTTTTCGAAAGGAAAGCCAGTGGGACCTAATTTTCTCATTCCTCCTTTTAAATCAAAGCGTAAGGCAGCGCCAGGAACTTTTTTTGAGAGTAATTCCTTTACTCTTTTGAAAATATCTGAAGTCCTGATGCCGGGGAAAGCTTCTTTCTTAATAATTTTGGCGATTTCTTGAGCTAATGGCTCGGGGGCACCAACTTTTTTGGCACTTTTATATATCTTCCTAAAAGAAAGCGGTTCTTTTTCTCCTTTGGCATTAATTACATAGAGTTTTGGCATGAGAATAAGATATTTTTCGCAAAGAAAAACTTCTCTAATCTTAGAGAAGTTTGAAGTTGTTGATTACTAATCCAAAACTATAATTTAAATATTCGGCTGCTTTTCGGCAATAAACCATTCTCCTGGTGAAAATTTCAAAATATTCCATTATCGGTACGAGGTTCGTATCAATTTTAAGGGTTAAAGTAATTCTTTTTTTAACTTTATCAATCTTTAATCGCGAGGACTTGGTAGCAAAATTCACTCTATCGTGGATATCTTTTTTGATTTTATTTAAATCTTTAACAATGACCCTTGAATAATGAACATCGGATTTGTCAGCCAGAACGACAATAGCAGCAATAGGATGATAAAATTTTATCTCTTCTTTGTCATGGTTAGCAATGGCATGCATAATCAAGGTAAGCTCTTTTGGACTAAAATCATTATGAAAAACTTGGTGAAAAAGTAAGGCGCCAAAATAATGATGATATTCACGAGTTATAAAATTTCCCATATCATGACAAAAAGCAGCAATAGCTGCCATCTCTTGCTCGTTCTTTTGGAGACCAATTTCTTTAGCCATCGTTCTTGCTCGGTCAGCAACAAGGGTAGCATGTTCCAAACCATGTTCGGTATAGGCTAAGGTAGCCAAAGCGACTTCTGTTTCCTTGATAAATTCTAAAATTTGGGGATTCTTTTTAACTTGAGATAAAGTAAGCATATTAAGATTTTATCATATCTTCTTTATGCAATATATGGTAATAAATTAATTTTATAGATTCGGTGATTATAAAATAGGAAAGAACAACTCCAAAAATCCATAGTAAATGATTATTTTGGGGAGGGATAAATTTAAATACTTCTTGGCCAAATCGAGTAAATGGCAGAAAAATGGTAAAAAGAGCTGTTAACCCAGAGAGAAATGTCAATATCTTTGAAGGTGCTTTGGTTTTGAAAAATAAAGATTTGCTGCGAATAGAAAATATTAATATTAACTCAGTTAAAATACTTCCTATAAACCAATTAGTCCGGAGAATATCAGGAGAAAAACGATAGAAAAGTCCGAAAAATATAAAATCAAAAACTGTACTAACAAAACCCAGAATGGTAGCTACCAAGACAATTTCTCTGAGGTTATAACTTTTGGGACTTTTTAATTCCTCTTTATCTACATTGTCAGTAGAAATCGCAATCATCGGAAAATCTGATAAAAAGTTAAGTAATAAAATTTGTAAAGGCAACATCGGAAGAAAATTAGTAATTAAGGAAGCGGAGGCAAGGGCAAAAAAATTGCCAAAATTAGAAATTAAGGTACTTTTAATGTATTTTGTGGTATTGGCAAAAATTTTCCTACCTTCTTGAATTCCATCAATTATGGTTTTCAAACTCCTATTTAATAAGATAATATCAGATGTTTCTCTGGCGATATCAGCCGCGTTATCCACCGCTAAAGCAACATTGGCAATTTTTAAAGCTGGCGCGTCATTAATGCCCTCTCCTAAAAATCCCACTTCATTTTCCTCCTCTAAAATCTTAACAATTTTATATTTTTGCTGAGGAGAAACTCGAGAAAAGACAGCGTAATTCTCGACTGCTAAACGTTGTTGGTCAGGCGACATTTTTTCGAAAATATCTCCTGAGATAACTTTTTCCGGTGATGGTACTAAGCCAATTTGATAAGCTACCGCTCCGGCTACTTCTTTAGTATCTCCTGTTAATATTTTCACTTTAACTCCCAAACTTTTAGCATCGGCCATTGCTTCTTTGGTGGTTTTCTTAATAGAATCAAAAAAAGAAATAACCCCTAGAAAAGATAGGTTCTTCTCTTCTTTAGAACTATAATAAATTTCTTTAACAATTTCTTTTTTGGCAATCCCAATAACTCTTTTCCCTTCTCTTCCTGCTTTTGAAATCCAAGACTTTAAAGATTGCTTTTCTTCGTCGTCCAAGTTACTACAAAGACCAATTAATATTTCCGGTGCCCCTCTTACAACTAACTCGTAAATATTCCCCTTCTTTATTAAGATATTGGCGCGGCGCCGCTCAGGATCAAAAGGAGTTTCTGATATCTTTTCAATTCTTTTCATTTTTTCTTTTTGCTCAAGAGATATTTTCCTCCATAAGGCTTTATCGAAAGCATCGTGGAATTGTCTTTTCTTCCCTCCCCCTAATGTCGGGGATAATAAAGCTCCGTAAAGGAGACACTCCTCTTTATTTAATGAGTAGATTTCATCTACCACAAGTTTATTTTCGGTCAATGTGCCCGTTTTATCAGAGCATAAAACCTCGATACTCCCCAGGTCTTCAATAGCCGACAGTCTTTTTACCACTACTTCCTTTTTTGCTAATTTAATTGCTCCTCTTGATAAAGAGATGGTAGTTACTACTGGTAATGGCTCGGGAATAATACTGACTGTTAAGGCGATAGAGAAAGTCAAAAGCTCAACAATATTTACAATATTTGCCTCCTGGCCCTTGATAAAAATATTAGCGAAAAAAACAACAATAAGGATAATTAAAATTAGGCGGAGAATAAATTGGCTAAACTTAGTTATTTCTTTTGAAAAAATACTTTCTTTTATAGTTTCGACGGTCAGTTGAGATATCTTGCCAATTACACTATTAACTCCCGTACCAAAAATAATGCCTTCGCCATAGCCACTAGCTACAGTTGTCCCTGAAAAACCAATATTTTGAGATTGATAAATTTCTTTAGGTTCCGTTTTAAGATTTTTGGAAATCTTCTTAACCGGTACAGACTCTCCAGTTAAAATTCCCTCATCAACAATTAGATTATTCTCTTTAAAAAATCTTATATCAGCAGGAATAATATCCCCCGCTTCCACAATTATAATATCTCCTGGTACTAAATTTTTACTGTGAATAATAATTTCTTTTCCCTCGCGCCGAACTTGGGCATGAGAGACAATATATTTTTTGAGAAATTTTAATGCTTCTTCCGAACGATATTCTTGATAGAAGCCGAGGCCAGTAGAGAGTGTAATTATAATAAAAACTGTCGCTGCTTCCATAATCTCCCCTAATAGAAAGAATAAAATTAAAACAATTAAAAGTAGGTAAACGAAAGAGGACTGGAACTGACGAAAAAAAATTGGGAGGGGGCTTACCTCTTTTGGTTTAATTTCGTTAAGGCCATACCTTTTTTGATGACTTTTAATCTCTTTTGTATTTAATCCTTTTGGCGAGCTTTTAAATTCTTCGAGAACTGCCCTAGCATCCTCTATTGCATATTTTGAGAATTCTTTTCCGATATGTATATCTTGAGGTTTCTTTTTTTGCTTTTTTGAAGCTATCCGATAGTCCATAAGTTTATATATTATATCTTTTTTTATTAAAACGATAAAATCCCCTAAAAGGGGATTTAAAAAATCCATTAAAAAGAATTCTCTAAAATTTTATTGTTACGGGCGACTGTAAAGACCAATAAGTTCGGCTTTCCCTAAAATATGACCTTCCATTGCTTTCTCAATCTCGGCTCTGGAGGCTCCTGCAGGAAGGTCTAATTTTGCATCTAAAGCAAAAACTTTAAAAAAGTAGCGATGGGTTCCAGAAGGTGGACAAGGACCACCCCAACCGGTCTTACCAAAATCAGTTTTCCCTTCTACTGCGCTTTCGGGCACACTATTTTCAGAGATTTCACTAGTTTGGGGAGAAATATTCCAAATCGTCCAATGGCAAAAAGTCCCCATTGGAGCGTCGGGGTCGTCAACAATTAAAACCAGACTCTGGGCGTCTTCTGGTATATCGGAAATCGAAAGGGGTGGATTAATATCCTCACCGTCGCAGGTATATTTTGGAGGAATATTAGAACTATCTTCAAAAGCCGAACTCTTGAGAACAATTTTTTTCATAGGAATAGAAATCGCATCGGAGACAGTTACTACTCTTTTAGTTTGCCAAAACCAAAATCCTCCGATGGCAACTAGAATTAAGATGATAACAAGAATAAAAAACTTTTTCATAAAAAGATTTAATGTTTTCGACCTTTCCCCGTTAGATAGAACTAGTCATCTAATGGGGTTTCCCCTGTGAGATGGCGACTATACCTATCTCACGGGGTTTTTATTATTTTCACCCAACGATATTTTCCAAATTGGTCTTTGCCAAAAGTGAACTTGGGGTATTCGTATCTTCTTAAAAGATTCTCAATATACTTTTTTTGTTGGGTATCTATCTCAAGATAAATTATACCATTTTCTTTTAAAAAATTCTTTGCTTTACTTAAAAATTTCTCAATATAAAATAATCCTCCTTTTTTACCATACCAAGCTGTCTTTGGTTCATATTTTTTTACCGAGAGTTGAACTTCGCCCAATCTTTCTTTTGCCACATAGGGAGGGTTCGCTAAAATTAAATCATATTTTCCTTTAATGCCGGAGAAAATATCAGTTTGAATAATTTTGACCCTTTTTAGCGAAATTTTATTAAGCTTAAGATTTATTTTTATCTGCTGTAAAGCTTTTTTATCTATATCGCCAAAATCAACCCTTCGACAAAACTCAGGGCAATCTTTTAGAATGGCAATGCCAATAAAACCAGTGCCAGAAAAAAGGTCAAAAACTAGCAATCCCCCGACCCCCACTCCAGACACCTTCGGTTTCTGGCGCTCTTTTTCCGCCATAGGCGGGAGCTGTTTTTCCAACACGGGGGATTGTAAAGCTTGCTGTTTATTGTTGGTTGTAAGTCGTCTGTTGTTAGTTGTCTGTTTAATTTCCTTTATTACTTTTTTTACCCAGAATTTTGTTTCGGCTCTTGGCAAGACATAAAATTGGGAGAGATTGATTTTGATATTTAAAAATTTTTCCATCTTGGGCAAAAATTTAACTCTGCTTTCCAGATTTAGTTGCTAATTGACCACAGGCCGCTTTGATGTCTTTACCAAAGCGATAGCGCTGGGTGACTGGAATTCCGGCTTTTTCTAAAACCTCTTTAAATTTTTTAATTTTATCACCCGAGGAAGCATGAAAAATTCCGGTAGGATTGTAAGAGATGAGATTAACAAAGTAGAGAGGTTTTTTCATCAGTTTTGCTAACTCTTTAGCCTCACTCGGAGAGTCATTTAAATTATCTATCATAATATATTCAAACATCACTTTACGCCGTGTTATTTTAATGTATTCATCAACCGCCGTTAAAATTTTTTCAATGGAATATTTTTTATTAATAGGCATAATCTTGGAACGGAGGTCATTATCAGGGGCATGTAAAGAAATAGCTAAATTAACTTGGAGTTTTTCTTTAGCTAACTTTTTTATCCCTTCTATTATTCCCACAGTCGAAATAGAAAAATGTCTAGCTCCCAAACAAAAACTATCTTTCTCGTTTAAAATTCTGATTGCTTCCAAAACATTGTCATAATTTAAAAATGGTTCTCCCATCCCCATAAAAACTACATTGGTCACTTTCTCCCTTAATTTTTTCAAATAACGAGCGAAAAAGAGGACCTGTTCAACAATCTCCAGGGCTTCAAGATTCCTTTTAAAACCCATTTTTCCGGTGGCGCAAAACATACAACCTAAGGGGCAACCAACTTGCGAAGAAACGCAAACCGTATTCCGAGCATCTTTACCCCGTAGTAAAAAATTTTTACTACGGGGTGGGTGTCGTATTAGAACCGACTCGATTTGAAGGTTATCTTTCAAGGTAATCAATGCTTTGGCAGTTCTTTCATCTTTTGAAGTAAAAAGTTTAGCATTAAGCGCCAACGGACATTTTTCATTTAACTTTTTTCTTAAAGATAAAGGCAGAATGGTAGCTTTTGTCCAATCCTCAATTAAATCCTGAAAGATGGCTTTTTTGACTTGTTTAAAACGAAAATTTGGCTCTCCCTTGAGAACTTCTTTAAGTTGAGTTAGGTTCATAAATTATTAAAATTTAAAAGTTCTTTTTATACTCTTTTAAGGCTATTTTTAATATATTCATTGCTTCTTTAAGTTTCAAAGAAGATAAAACAAAGGCAATACGTATTTCGTCTTTTCCCAGACCGGCAGTGGCATAAAAGCCAGAAGCTGGTGCCACCATTACTGTTTTGCCTTGAAAAGAAAATTCAGTTAAAAGCCATTTAGCGAAGTGGTCAGAGTCCTTTATCGGCAATTTGACGGTGATATAAAAAGCGCCTTTTGGCTTTAAACACTTTACGCCCGGAATCTTTTTTAATGCTTCAAAAACTGTATCCCTTCTTTTTTTATACTCCAGAGCAATTTTTCTGGTATATTTTTGAGAATTTTTAAGGAGGGGAATTACTGCTAATTGCTCAACCATTGGAGAAGATAAACGAGCTTGAGCAAATTTTGTCGCTGCCTCAATCACTTTTTTATTTTTAGAAACAAGGCAGCCAATCCGGACCCCACAAGCGCTAAATCTTTTTGAGACGCTGTCGAGGATTATTGCTCGGGCCCGGGCTTTTGGAAAATCCATTATTGAATAGTGTTTTTCGCCATCATAGACAAATTCTCGGTAGACTTCGTCAGATAAAATAAAAAGATTATATTTTTTAGCAATATTAATAATCATTTTTAGCTCTTTTTTGGAATAAACCGTCCCAGTAGGATTATTAGGGTTGCAAATTAAAATTCCTTTTGTTCTCGAGGTAATTTTTTTCTCAATTTCCTTCTGGTTTGGTAAGTGAAAACCTGTTTTGGCTAAAGTCCTTAAGGGTACTAATTTAATTCCAGCTACTGAGGTATAACCATTGTAATTAGTATAAAAAGGTTCAAAGACAATAATTTCTTCTCCGGGATTAGAGATGGCTGCGAAAGTAAAGAGGATTGCTTCACTCCCGCCAATTGTGACAATAATCTCTGAAAGGTCCAGGTTAATTCCTACGCTTTTGTAATATTCCTGCCAAGCTGCCCTTACTTTTAAAATACCGTCCGAAGGAGTATAGGCAATGATTTTTTCTCTAAAATTTCTAATTTCCTTTAAAATTTCTTTTGGCGTTGGCAGGTCTGGTTGACCAATATGGAGTTCAAAAACCTTAATTCCTTTCTTTTTAACTTCTTCTAAATAAGGAACGAATTTTCTAATTGGCGAAAATTGAGCTTCTTGGGCTCGTTGAGAAATGTCAAGAAATTTTTCTTTCATAAGTTAGAATGTTTGGCTAATATTATAATCAATCTTTTTAAATAACAAAACCCCGAAATATGGTAATTTCCAAAATCGGGGATTTGTTTTATTTGGCTAATTAGAAACCGTAAAGTTTTTGCAAGCCGGTAATATCTGGTTGAGCAAGGTCTCTCTTTATAATATCGCCGTAATCAGAATAGCCGTACATCGTTGCTTGGCTACAAGCCGTTTGATAGACATCAGTCAAGCCCACCCCATGGCCGATTTCGTGGGTAGCAATATTTTGTAAATCCATTTTTTTAGGATCTGCAGTTGCGTCTCCCCACTTATAATCAGTGTCAAATAAGACATCAAACTCAGTTATTTTTCTTGTGCTGGGAAGTCCTGAGAAATAACCCCAAACCACTGTTACAGCAATCACTCCTTCTTGAGGATAATCTCCATAAGAAAATTCATTTCTGCCGTCTGGAGTAGAACTAGTCCAACCGTCCCAATCAGCAGTGGAATCATCAACTGTATAATTACCAAAAAGGTTAGTTAAAGTATGGGAATCCCATTCACTAGCTGAAGCAAGTATAGCCGGAGCATCTAAATCAGGAGAAATAGTCAAATCTTCTACTGTTTTTAATTTAGCGCCTTTGGATAAAAACCCATAACAGGCGGGGGCCTTTGCTGGCCTGGCAGAAGACGGTTTGGCAAAGTCTTTTTTATAATGGATGAAGACGATTTTTTCTTTTCCTCTGACTTCAGGAGTGTTCGTCCGTGCTGTAGCTATTCCCGAGAAAGTCAAAATAGATATTATAATTAAAATCCCTAAGCCGATTTTTATCTTCTTCATATTTTTAATTTATTTATCACCGACCTTTATTATAAGAATAAAATAGGATTACGCTTAGGTCAAGATTTTGCTTAATTAGGTTCTTCCTTCTCTAATCCTCTGGGTAAGTGTAAAAATAAAAGCATTAAAGAGGCCTACACAAATCCCGCTTGCCACAAGATAAAAAAAGAGGTTTAAAAGTAAAGAGAGTCCAAAATTTATATTGTTAGAGCCCCCTTTTAACTCCCATCCTTCGTTTAATAATTCGTAATTATGGAGAGAATAAATCTTTTGAGCTTCGGTATAATCTTGAGTTTTTTTAGATATAGAAAAAATTATCAAGGGGAAACCATATAGTCTTTGACTCTCATAAGGGCAGCAGGTCTGATTTATCCAATTTCGGGAAAAGAAAAAAGAAAGCAAAAATAGATTAATCGCTAAGATAAACGCGATAACAATTTCTTTTTTTGTAATCATATTTAAAATTATTATTTTTTCTTGATTATCAAAAGTTCTTCCAGCCAGACATCTTTATTTTTTCCTGCAACCCTAATATTAATGGGCCGTGACTCCCATTTTATTCCTTTTTCGTCTTTGAGTTCTCTTAATATTTCTTGCCATATTTTTTTTGAATACTCAACCCCCAAGAGTCCACTTTGAGGAGGAGCTTTACGGACAGGAAAAATTCTAATCTCCCCATCTTCTTTTAGCGCTTCTAGGGCAAAGAGTAAACTCTTTTTTGGGTTTTTCTTTTCTCCTATAAAAGAAGGTGCTTCCAGGCTAGCAAAAGATACTATCAGGTCAAAAGTCTTCATCGGAAATTCTTCTTCAAAATCAGCCCTAATAAGATGGCCTCGGTACTCACTTGGAACTGCCTCAGGTTCTATTCGATAATCAAAACCAAAAGCATCTTCAGTAATCTTTTTATCAAGACATTCTTTTACAAAATTGCCGTCACCGCAACCCAAATCGAGGATTCTTTTTCCTTTAAGTTCCTCTATACTTAAGTCTAATTTTTCTAGGTATCTTTTCAAATCTTTCTCTTTGGTTTCATGGGGAAATGGTTTGGGGACTCCGCCCTGTTTTTTTGTTTCTTCTTGCCATTTTTTCTCAAGATAATCTTTAAATCTTTCATCCCATTTTTCTCTTGGCAAAGAAACCTGTTCGGCCAAAAAATTTCTAAATTCTTTATTTTCCATAAACCGTTGATTATTTTTTTTCGAAAATATTGGTAATTAAATAATGGTATTTAAGACGGGGGCGAGCCATCCAGGCTTGATAAAACTTCTCTCGCCATTCTTTGGTCCAAAAAGACATTTCAGGCAAAAACAAAAATCCATCTTTATACCCCAAATACCGCGTCTGAAAACGAGAGTGAAGATAAGCAAGGCTTGCGCACAAAAGAGCTGATTTTTGGTCTTCTACCCGACAAAGAAAATGTTTTGAATCCCTACCAAATAGTTTTAAAAGAACATAATCGTTACAAAGTCTCTTGGTGAGAGTCGGGAAAACCTCAATCAGATTTCTATCTAAAACAAATCCTCTTTTTTCTAGTTTTTTTTTAAGTTCTCTACCAAAAAAACAAAGTTTTGACATCAAAGCTGGTGGGATAGGAGAAACCTTTTCTTCTTTAAAAATCTTTGTTGATAAAAACTTCTCATAGAGCCGCATATCTCCTTTCCCTTTACCTTTCGTTAGGGGTGCATCGATGGCAATTACTTTGGTATTTTTCAAAAAGGGACTTATTTCCCTCAAAATCTCCCTTCCTAATATTACTTGGCACTCTTTGCACCAAAGTTCGGGAGGAAAGAGGGTGCCTTTTTTTTGTTCTAAAATACAAATTCCCGTTGTTTCCTTTTCTTTCCAGCCAAGGTCAATTCCGATAAAAAATTCTCTTTTTTTGTTTAGTTTCATTTATAAATGCACTTTGAAGAAATCTTCTATAAT
>Ga0210017_1004879_pt1 | contig 10870 bp, 11 predicted proteins | sample CryGeyCG2014_020_FD_183966 | JGI IMG/M metagenome (GOLD analysis project Ga0210017, IMG submission 183966) | Groundwater microbial communities from aquifer - Crystal Geyser CG08_land_8/20/14_0.20 (SPAdes) (version 2) | ecosystem: Environmental > Aquatic > Deep subsurface > Groundwater | place... | reverse complement strand
CATCATATTTTTTATTTTTATCAAGCGCAAAAAGCAATGGCATAGGGATTGTTGTCTCATAACTTGAGCCGCGCTTGTAAAGCTTTCTTCTTATCTCGTGCATTTTATTTTATACTTATTTTTATACTTATTTTAATTAATATTATTATACTTATAATTATACTTATATATAAATGTTTTGATTTTGACAGAAATAGAAAATTATTTTTTTTTATATACAATCTCATTTACAGCCAGGATAAACAATCCTGCTGTCCAGCTAAACCTGTTCTCGCTCTGGTAAATCCATGTTTTTATTCTTTTTCCCTCGCTGTTGTATATTTCAGAGGTTGTGCTGTGTTTGCAGATTAGCTTCGCAATTCTCTTAAGAACTTTTTCTGATTCTTTTTTCATGCCTAATTTATTTTTTGCAATAGCGTCAAAGCAGCCAATCCATGGCCATGAATATCCATTATGGTATTTTAGGAGCCCCCCAAGAATATTAAGAATAGATAACTTATACCAGGGGTATGATGGATAGTTTGTTTTCATAGGAACAATGTCAAGCTTGTTTTTCATTATGAATTTCTGTATTTTCATCCCTTTTTTTCTGTCTGCAATATCCCATACAATTGCCAGAACATTGCCTGTTGATGAAAAATAATCTTGTTTTTTGCGGTCAACCCAGTCTATATAATAATTCCCGTTCCAGAACTCTTTGTTAATGCTTTTCTTAACATTTTCTGCCATCTTTGAATAACCTTTGGCGTCATCTGTTTTTTTGAGCATTGCTGCCATTTTGCTAAAGTCTACCAATGCCTTGAAATAGCAGGTGTTTGTAAACATTACTTCTCCCTGCTTTAGTGCAGATTCTGCCCAGTTAGCACCAAAGCCTTCATCTATAAGATAATTGTTGTCTCTGTCCTGCTTTGATATCCATACCATTGCTTTTAGAATTTTTTTATAATTATCTTCCAAAAATTTTTTGTCCTTGCTTTGCACAACATAATCATGGCATGCAATTATAAAGATAATGTTCTGGGTTACAGATGGAGAAATAAAATAACTTCCATGATAAACAGGAAACAAAAGTTTCCACCTTAATTTAAGTCCAATCATATTCAAGTAGTATAAGGGATTTGATATTCTCTTTGGCAGGAGCCCGTCTTTGCGTTGGTATTTTAAATAAAGCAAAAGGCTCTTTTTAACTATTTTAAAATCCTCTAACCTGTTTGCACCAAAGGATGCAAAGAATGAGTCCCACGACCAGTAGGTTAGCCGAAGGTTGCCTGTTATAATTCCAAGTGGGTAATAGTTATTCCTTAAGTCTCCTACTGCTATTTCATATGCCTTATCAATAATGAACATTCTTATTGTATTATGTGATAGTTATAAAAAGCTATTGGTTTTTGACTTTCTACCGCAAAGTTTAAAAAGGGCAGCATAATTTCATGAAATTACTGCCCAATTCATTGAGCAGAAAAAATTTAGTAGAGGAATTAAAAAATGGAAGGAAAAGTAAAGTGGTTTAATAGTAGGAAAGGATTTGGCTTTGTAGAAGGCGAAGATGGACAGGATTATTTTATCCATCACAGTGCATTGGAACAAGGAGTATTTTTGCGTGAGAATGACGCTGTAACCTTTGAAGCTGTTGAAACAGATAAAGGAAAGCAAGCCCAAAAGGTTGTTTTAAAGGGAGGCAAAAGTTCATCTCCAAAAGAGAAAAAAGCCCCTAAGGAAGAAGAACCTGCTGAAGAAGAACCAGATAATGAAGAAGATGCAGACAGTGAAGATTTCTGAATTGAATCTGCAAATAGCATAATTCTTTAAAAGAATTTTGTTTTTCAAATTTTTTTCTTTTATTTTATTTGTACTTTTTAGTAAACTTTTTATATCAACCCTTTATCTTAAATTATTAAGCGCTGGTGGTCTAACGGCTATGACTGCGGCCTTCCAAGCCGTATATCCGGGTTCGAATCCCGGCCTGCGCAGTTTTAATTTTTAGAAACAGGTTTTAAAGTCTCTGGCCTTGCATGATGCAAACAAATTTGTTCTTAAACCAGCGAGAAGATTTATCTTTTCTTAATACAATCTTTTAAAAAGAAAACTATTTAAGCAACCTCGCCATTAGAAAAGGGCTGATTACCAGCATAAAAGAGGAGAACATGAACCAAATAAGAATCTGTGAGAGATGCAAGGCAGCTTTTCCTTTAGACAAAACCAGGTTGTTCCATTGCACCAAAGAGAAAGATATGCTTGTTTGTGAGGATTGTTGCAAATTCTTAAAAAATATGAATAAAAGGATAATACCTTCCCCTAAAACAGATACAAAAACTAAAATAAAAGCAGAACCAAAAACATTCTATAAAGCAAAGTACTGTTCTCGCTGTGAATACACATTTAAGGTTGATATAAACAAAGCAGATGTTTTACGCTGCCCTTACTGTGGTAAAACAGACAGAATATGCGAAAAAGCTGAATAAACAAAGGAGAGAATGTTATACATCCATAAGTTTCCAGACTTAAATGGGAAATCAGCTGAGATAGAAAGTGTTCCTATCATAAGAGATATAAAAAAGAATATGCCTCCCCCTTTTTCTAAACAAAAATTAGAGGAATATGTTCTAGACTGTCTTATATCCAAAGCAGATATAGAAGTTATTGAAAGCAAACTGCCTTTAGTTGAACCAACAATAAATATGGTTAGGGAATTATTAATCCAAAAAGACCATATCCATGAGCCTATAAACCTACAGAGAACTATCCAGATATTAAAAACTGTTTCTGTTCCTCTTCTTAACAACATCACTTATCTTAAAGATATTCATCTATGGCAAAACGAATCTCTAAATCAGGCTGCAGAGCTACTAAATATGATACCTAAACTAAATACAAAAGAAGAAAAAATTGATGTTAATGAAAAAATAAACAAAATATTTGAAAAAATCCTGCGCAACAAAGAAATGTGTTTTAATGGTACAGATATTATCCATGAGGGGCATATTTCTAATTTTGGAGCATTAAGCGAAAGCCTTGGCAAACGGTTCTTATTCCACACAACCCTGGAAGAAGAGCTGAAAAAACTGGATTTTAATAGTATCAAACTAAGAATTCCTCTTGAAAAACTGAAAGAAGCAGGAGATATTGAAAAAAATGTTATGGAGATAAGAAATGTAGTCGAGCAAACTTACAATATTAACATGAGAATGATTAATTATGCTGTAATATTATATTCCTGTATAAAATTAATGCTGAGCAAACAGTAAATTTCAAAAAATTTATATAGTCCTTCTTTATTCATTATGATTATGTTTGATGTTGAAAAGATAACAAAAGCTTCAAATCTCGCAAAAGAGCTTGTAGAAAAAGGGCTTGCAAAAGATATAAATGAAGCGCTTGAGATGGCGCAAGGCATGTCCAATTTCAATGATGAAGGTGATGTTCTGCATTCTCAAAAAGCAGAAGAAACAGAAAAACAAAGAGAGAATGAATTAAAAAACCATATCGAGAGATTAAAGCAAAGAGTCAATAAGATAGAACTCTTTGTTAATGACTATACATCAAAAAATGAGGAAAATATTAAAAGCATTAATGCACATCTTGAAAGAATTTTTAATGCTGTAGAGCATTTAAAGAAAGCGCCTTGCTCAGAAAAAAAGTCAGAGCAACCAGAGCAAAAAATCCCTGAGCAGAGCAAAGAAAAAGATGAACTCCCGCAAAAACCGAAAAATAGAGACGAAATTGACAAAAACATCTATGACGTTAACAAAATCTTTGACAACAGCCACTCTAGACTAATGAACAGGTTTAAAAAATAGGTTGTAATTCTAAGTAAGGCTTTTGAACTCTTTTGTGTAAAGGCATATTATTTTATGCAACAGGTGCAAAGCCAGACATCATTGTGCTTGCAACCAGGTTAAACAATAAAGTAACAATGAAAGCAATAAAAACATAAAGAATTGTGCTTTTTAGCATGTTCTGGCCTATAAGATATTGCTCATTAAGTGTATCAGAGCCGTTTTCAATTCCATTTGCCAGTATTGTCAGGATATATACCATCTGAATAACATATATTCCAACAATTATCTGAAAATAATAGGTCGGCATTCCATCGCCAAACATTCCCATCATCCCTGTAGAAGTTCCAATTCCTGCACCAGATTCTGCCTGAAGGCCTTCCATCTGAGTTCCAAGTTTTCCGAGTATTGTAGTGACCATAGAAGTTATTCCAACAACAACTCCTGCTATTGCAGGCGCAATAAACGATATCTGTGATTTCATTGAGGAAATAACATCTGCAAGCAAATCCCTTAATCTTTCATTAACTCTATGAATTTCTTTTATATAGCGTGAGACATTGACAAGTGCCTGGGCTGCAATTAATGGCCCCTTCTTAATGCTCTGCAATAATACTTTCATTGAACTTTGTATAATGTTTGATGGAAAATATAGTATTGCTCCTGATTTTTCATTGAATATAGCTTGTTTGACACTCATACCTAGCTTGCTTATGTTTATGCTGACTATTTTGAAAAAATTTCCAGATGTTGTATCTCTCATAACTTCTGCTACTTTGCCAAATGCAATCTCAGCAGGAAGCCCATCACCAAGCCTGTTGCCTAGCTGGAACAGTGCTGAGGCAAATTCATTTTCAAGTTTTTTTGTATTTTCCCTTATTTCAATGAGGTTCTTTGACCTTAATTTGTAATAAATCCCTATTCCAAGCCCAAAAGCTAAGGTTATGCCAAAGCTAAGAATAGCTGCCCCTAAACCAAATGGGCCAACTGTTTTTCCAACCATTGCTCCCTCTGTTTCAACACTGGTGTGGTAATCGAGAAAATTAAAACCAGCTATAAGTGCAGGGTCAACAAAGCCAGGAACAAGGGGGAGTATTATTGGAAGCAACCCAATGATAAACAATGTTACTCCGATGAATATACTCAAAAATAATGGGTTTACTCTTAGTTCAGAATTGCCTATCTTAATAATGATATTTTTGTATTTCATTAATTCTGGATTTGATTGTGAAATGTCTGTTTCACCATAACCAGTGGGCCTTTTAGATAATATATTCTTACCCATGTAATAAACAACTATTGGCAATGTTACATTGTAAACAACTGCTATGTAATACCATTTAACTGTTCCCATAAAACTAACCATTAATGGAAGAATCACCAATCCAAGGAGAGGCATTATTACTCCAAGCATATGCAATGTTTGTATTGGCGACTGCAGGTTATGGGCATAATGCAACATCTTTTCATAAGTGCCTTCAAGCATGACATCCAAAGCCCTGTCAACCAGGCTTAATCTTCTGTCTTCAGAAGGTTCATACAATGATGATTCAACAAGATGAAATGATTCTATAAACTCAATGTTCCATTTTCTCCATGTTTCAAGATATGCATCCAAAGACTCCTTTATAGATTCATATTTTTCTGTTTCAACATCCCACAAAACCTTTTTCATGTCAAGTGACAATGGAGGGGCAATATGCTGTGCAGCAAATGCTATTGCACCCTCAAGGCTGGAAGTATGCCTCATAAATGTGACAACATAAAATATGCACTGAACCATCTGGTTGCTTGCTTTCAAACGCCAGTTATTAGCCAGAAACTCTGGCATTTTCCTGAAAATAACCATAAGTATAAGGCCTACTGCCACAAAATAAAATACAAAGAATAATGATTGAAATATAAAAAAACTAAGAAGACCTCCAAAGATTAATATTACAAGAGGAATAAGTATTGCAAAGCTCTCTGTTCCAGTTGGAGTTACATTTAAATGGCATATATCAATAGACTCCTGCAGCAAATCTGCGGTTTTTTTATCTGGTGCAAGCTTTAGTATTTTTTCACTTGAGTTGCATAATTTTTCATATAATGAGAGCTCTTTTGGAAGAAAATCTTTTTTAAACTCAACATATTCCATTGAGGTTACCTCTTTTGGGATCTCCTCTGGAGAGATATTAAGCTCTTCATTTAATTTTTGCTTGTATTTAGATAAAATTTTTTTAAGATCCTGGTCTTCTTCCATAAAAATTCCTCAAATCTAATTAACTTGTTTTTTTCTTACCTGTTGTTTAAGCCATTCCTCCCATCCGGAAAGGATTTTCTTGCTATCCAAAAACCCAACTTCTTCATCTACTTTGTCAGATAGTCTATGAAAAATGTCATTTGCATTTATTACAAAATCTGCTTCCAACAGTTCTGGTTTTTTTAGTTTTAATGAGTAATCAAGCAGCATCTTTTTAATATTTGCCCTTAGCATTATATTGCCCCATACAGCATCCCAGTCAGATGCCCATTCCTTGACATTTCCGGCAATTGCCTTAAGGACATCTGAATCACCATTTATAACATCCTTGCTTGGCTCAAGCATATCATTTTTTGGATCATATTTCATAAGATCAGAGAAGCCACTTTCAAGCAATGGATCATTCTCCCAATGCTTTCTTACCTCTGTAATCTGTGTTACACGCCTCCACCTATGCAGACCGTCAGCACTCTTTATTGGGTTTGCAACTATGATAATGTCTGTTGCCTTAAATGATGTTTTTGGCACTTTTAAATCATTAACAACCCTATCATAAACACCATAAGGTGAGTCGCCATGAATTGTTCCTGCAACAACATTTGCAAGTGCACCGACCCTCATTGCTTCATATAAAGCAGATGCTTCTGTACTTCTTACTTCTCCAACTATCAGGCATGAATCACCCATCCTTAATGTTGTTCTTATTCCTTCGTCAGCAGAAACCTCTGTAGTGCCTTTGGTCATGGCAGATGCTACCTTCATTGATTGAATATTATAACCAAGTGCTCTTAATGAACTCACTGGAAGCTCTAATGTATCTTCTATTGTTATTATTCGGTATTTTCTCATGATTTCTGTCATTACAGCTCCAAGAAGACTTGTTTTTCCAGCAGACCTTGTTCCTGCAACAAGTACTGTTCTTGATCCGTCAACAATAAAACTTATCAATCCAGCTGCAAGAGGTGATATCATACGGTTCTTCATAAATAGTGGGAGTGTCCATGGCTTGTCCCTATGGCGCCTGAATGCATATGCCAAACCAGAAGGATTTAATGGAGCAGATATAACAGCAACTCTTGCCCTTGCTCCAGGTATTATAAGCTCTGTGTCAAGTATTGGGTTTGCCTCATCCAGCGGCCTTCCGGACAGCATTCTTAATTTTGATGCCCATGACTCTGACTCTGTCCTTGTCGGGATGATATTTGTCATGCATTCACCAAAATCCTGATGAACAATAAACATAGGGGTTCGCCCCATTGGACTGTTTATAGTTATATCCTGAACCTTCTCGTCTCTAAGCAAAACTTCTATTAATCCAAAACCAACAGTATATCTTACCAGAATGTTTGTCAGCTCATCCAGTTCACTTGACTTCATCTTTACATTGTTATGCTCTGCAAGGTCTTCTATCAAATCATGGCCAATATTGTAAAACACCTGCCTCATGCGCTCTGGATTAACAAACTCTGACTCCTTTGGCTGATATTCTGAGATGATTTTCCTTGCCTGGTCAAGCAGGTCATATTTTTCTTCAGATATCTTAAATTCAGGTGGCAGGATATGGTAAAGATAAAGTATGTTGTCTGGAACATTGAAGATTGTTACCTCATTCTCTCCAAGCATGTAGCTTGCAAGCTCCTCGCCATCAGAAGGATATGCTGCCATTAGCTTTGTAAACATAAAATCAGGTTTTATTGATGGAGTGAATATCTGCCTATAACATTCCCTATCCCCTAATCTAAATCCTGCAATATGCGGCCTGGCAAGGGATATCAATCTTGTTTTGTCTAGGAGATCAAAAATGTATTTAAGCATGGAGCTAAACTTTTCTCCGCAGCGGATGCACTCCTCGCTTGTTGCATTATCAAGGTTTATTTTTTCCCTTCTTAAAAGCCTCTTTACCTCAACATAAGCTCCTAATGGATCGCTTTTAAGCATGTTAAATATTATATTTTGTATCTGCATATACCTTGTATTAGAGCATTTTACACAGCCGGCATCTGAGCCAAGATTATTATAATCAAAAAGCTTCTTTTGCTTGGCAAGTTTTTTGTAAATCTTGGCTATGTCTACAAGAAGTTGTGTCTGGTCAAAATCATATTCATAGTCTCTTTTTTGAGAAAATATTATCTTTGTAACAGGCCCCATCTCAACCAGCTTGGTTATTGTGCTTGACATGCATTGGGGGTTATCCTCTAAAGAAGGTGAAAAAGAGCAGCCCTCACAGCGTATCTTAAGTATTATCTCATCACCTTCTCTTATTATTTCATAAGAACAAACTTTTTTTTTATTGAACAAAGGCATTTTATCTGTTTTTTTCCCCCTCTTTTCTTAGAATCTGTAGAGCTATCTCAATAAGATGCGATTTGTTCCTGTATTTAACATTATCCTTAAGCTGGGAATTAACCCAGTCTGCAAGCTTTTTGTCTATTGTTGCACTAATGGGCTGCTTCATGTTTAAAATATATTTTATATTTTTTTAATATATTATATATTTTATAATATAACTCCTATTTAAATGTTATGATTGTTTTTGTACTACTTTAATATACTAACATAAGATTTATTATTAAGCTTGGTTTATTTATGTTATAAATGATAAAATCTTAGGAAAAGGTTTAAAGAATGCAACAATCACCTGAAACACCTGACCAATCAACATTAGCTATATCAAATGTTGTTAACAGCCTTAACAGAAGGCTTAGAGTTCTTGAAGAAAGGCATAGCCAGATACAGAGAAAAACAGGGGTCATTGAAGACAATATGCTCCATAATGACAAAAAGATTTCTGATGATGTAAAAAACATAGGTTTAGAGGTAAAAGAGCTAAAAAGGGATATTGGTGAGATTAAAGACAGCATTAAAATGCTTGTTAAAGAGGTGCAATCAAGGGCAAAGAAAGAGGATGTTGATGTAATACAAAAATATCTTGATTTATGGAACCCAACAAATTTTGTAACAAACCGCGAGTTGGACAAGGCAGTTACAAGAATAATCAGTGAGAAATAGAAAGCTTTAAAAAGTTTTTATGAAATAAAATAAGCAAGGTGAAATAATGGCCTTATTTGGCTCAAAAAAGATTGAAGAAGTAAGTAATGAACAAGCTGGAAGTGTTAAATCTCCTGTTGACTTAGTTTTAAATATGAGGGAGCAGGGTCTTTCTAATAACCAGATAATTACAAGTTTGCAAAGAGAAGGGTATCAAACAACTGAGGTATTTGATGCAATGAACCAGGCAGATCTTCAAATGGCAAATGGATCCCCTATGGATAATAGTGAAACAGCAATGCAAAATCAGGTTTATCCTGAAGAGCTGATGGATGAGCCACAGCAGGTTGAGCGACAGCCATCTTATTCTTATAATGCGCCGCCGCCGGAGCCAAGTTACAATAATCAAGATGTAACTAAGATAGAAGAGCTTGTAGAGGCAGTTGTTGAAGAGAAATGGGTTGACCTTGTAAAAGATGTCAATAAGATTATTGAATGGAAATCAAAAGTAGAGTCAGATACCTCATCAATAAATCAGGAGATTGAGGATTTGAAAGAAAGTTTTAATGAGCTGCAAAAAAACATAATTGGCAAGATAGATGAGTATGATAAAAATATTACTAAAGTCAGCACTAATATAAAGGCAATGGAAAGTGTGTTCCAGAAAGCAATACCCACATTCACAGAAAATATTAACGAGCTGGCAAGAGCAGTTGAAAGCCTAAAGAATATTTCTAGTAAAAGAAAAAAATAGGCATCTTTCTTATCACCCTTTGGGTATAACCGGAGACGCAGATAGGTAAAACATTGCATAAGCACCTATAATTAATATTAAGACTAGGCCTAAAACTTTTGGATGTGTTAATGTTGCAGTTAATGCAGATTCTCCTGTAGTTCCAACAGATGATGCATTTACAGTAGTTGTTTCATTAACATCTTGTGCTGTTTGTCCTGCAAAGAATACCTTGCCTAATGAAGTAAGAATAATTATTAAAATTATTATAAGTATAAAACTTCTTGTTCCTGATTGGGTGCCCATAATACTCAACACATCTTTGTCTGATGCCCCCATAAACTTATAAATTAAAATTGCAAAAAATATAAAAAATATAAAGACAAAAAATGTAGGGGTTACAAATTTTATTAGGTCTCTTGTTGATTCTGATAAAGCAAGTATGAATGAGAGTGCAAATGCAAGCATTGCATTAAGGTTTTTATTCTCACCCAACACTTTAGTAAGGGATAAGAGAGCATACAATAAAACAAAGATAAATAACAAATAGATTATTATACTAAAATGTTCCAATAATCCTATATCTAAAAAAGTGGCCATTTTTTATTTATTTCCTTTAAAGATGTCTATAAGACCCTTAAGGGGTTTAAAAGTTTCCCCACCAGATGTAACAATTGTAATGATTATACCAAATATTAATAGTACCAAAATAATAGCCATTGTGTCTGGGTCAATATTAAACCAGCTAAAATTTGCCCACCATCCTGCTGAAACTCCAAATATCCATATTATAACTGCAAAAGCAGGGATTAATATTGCGCCGCCAGCACCTTTAGCCTCATATCCAAAAACACCAGACAATAGCAATACCATAATAATTGCTATAAGCACTAATACAACATTTGGCAATACATTGTTAATTATAAGAACAGCATCCTGGCCGTCTGGATAAGTGCCCATAATATGGGGGATAACAACAACCATTCCCAAGACCAAGGCAATAATAACATTAAACCTTTTGCTGTCTTCTCCAAATATTTTTGCTTTTTGAAGGACTGCAAAAACAATTGTGAATATCAATAAAAACGGAAGCATCACATCAAGCATGCCCCAGCTTTCCATTACCTGAAA
>Ga0210017_1004877_pt1 | contig 10871 bp, 9 predicted proteins | sample CryGeyCG2014_020_FD_183966 | JGI IMG/M metagenome (GOLD analysis project Ga0210017, IMG submission 183966) | Groundwater microbial communities from aquifer - Crystal Geyser CG08_land_8/20/14_0.20 (SPAdes) (version 2) | ecosystem: Environmental > Aquatic > Deep subsurface > Groundwater | place... | reverse complement strand
GCTTAATACATTGGTCGTATTCAAAATGTTCGGTATTCATATTTCCTTCTGGAACGTGGTAACAATCAACGCAATAGTCCAGTTGTTCGCATTAATACCTGTCTCGATAGCAGGTCTCGGCCTTCGCGAAGGAAGCGCCGTATTCCTATATTCACTCCTGGGCCTCCCGACCGCAACTGTAGGCGCTGCCCAGATAATGTTACTATTCATTACTTACGCTATTTGTCTTGTCACCCTCTGGCCGTTAAGCCGCACATTTGGCAAAGCCAGTTGGCAAACCATATTTTCCAAACTAAAGACGAAACCTGCCAGATAACTGTGTATACCACTGCCATGTTTCCTTCAACCCTTGCTTAAGTCCTACCCTGGGTTTCCAGTTTAGCCTTTGTTTTGTATGGGAATTGTCAAAAACGTAATTATGAATGGAGAATTCCCTGATAGCCGCCGCGGAAACAGGAAAACACGGGAATACTGTCTTCACCAGTGTTGCTGTGGCTTCCAAAAAATAACGGACTTTTGCAGGTACGGAAATAACCACAAAAGAGCCATTCTTCCATTTCGCCATCGTTTCTACTACCTTTCTCACGGTGTATAGAGAATCATCACAAAATGTGTAAATTTTACCTGGTTCTCCAGATTCAAGAACCCGGATTATACCTTCCACCAGATCAGAAATAAAACAAATGCTACGAAGTGGCCCGTCTTCACCAATCAATGGAAACAATCCTATTTTTACCAAATTGCAGTATCTGAATATACCATGCCTGTCACCAGGACCATAGATAAACGATGGACGGATAATTATCACAGGAAAATTCTGCTTGTGCCACATCTCAAGCAGTACTTTTTCTGCAAGCATTTTGGAATTGCCATACGCATCAACAGGTTTGTATTCTGCACTTTCATCCAGAACACTTGTATTTTTACGGGGACCTACAGCTGAGATTGAGCTTATGAACAGGAATTTCTTGATTCTGTTTTTGAGCACTAAGCGAGCAAGGTCAACAGTAGCTTTATAATTTATCTCATAAAAATCTTCTGCCGAATATCTGCCTCCATGCAAAACTGCACCTGCGTGAATTACGATATCTGCTCCGGTTAGTGCTTTTCCAATTCTGTCAATATTCCGGAGGTCGCCATATACAATCCTTGTATTAGGTAGAGACCTGAGGATTGTAATGTTGCTGGTCTTTCTCACAAGACAAACCAATTCATAGTTCAGTTCACACAACCGTCTCGCAAGATGGCTGCCTATAAAACCCGTACCACCTGTAAGAAAAATCGTCTTCAGCGTCCCCACCTCCTGAGCATCTCCTCAGCACGTGCTATATCTTCAGAATGCGTGATATTGATATATTCACCCTTGAAGAGAACAGGTGAAATTTTCTCGCCGCCGTCAATCATTTTTTGTATGACATCCGTAATTTCCACTTCACCGCGCAACGAAGATGGCTTCGTTTTTTTAATGTAGGAAAATACCTTGTCTGTGAAGAAGTAGTAACCCATACCGCAGAAATTATTGAAAATATGCCTCGGTTTTTCTTTCACACCGACTATTCTGTGTCCCTGAATTCTAATAGAATAACTCTGTCTTATATCCTGTCTATTATCTGTCTTCCAGACACCCACACCTTGCTCCATCCGCACCGGAAACTTGAACTCTCCTACGCAAAGGCAATCCCCGAGTATAACTATGAATTTTTCTGGGACTACCTGTATTACCCGATTTACTGCGTCAGCAATTCCATGTGGATTTTTTTGTTCCACAAAATTTACTTTTACAGGAATGGTACTTATATATTTCATGACCTGTTTTTTATGGTGGCCAACAACTATGACAAATCGACTTACCGATGGAGACCAATAGTCAATCACATGTTTGATCAGTGGTTTGCCGAGTATTGGAATCATCGCTTTCGCAACCCTGTCATATTCCTTTCCTAACCTGATTCCTTTGCCAGCGCACAGAACAACTGCTACAGATTTTTTGACACGTTTAGTATACATGAACTCACCCTGTACACCTTTTCAGTAATGCAATAAATTCCTGCGGATAACCCTCAATGCTGTACTAAATTTGTTAACAAGATCACCAAACGAACGAAGGTGTATTAGTTGCTTCAGGAGATATGTTGGTCTAAAATAATGCTGCAAATAAGCGTATAAAACCAATTTGTCGAGTTCTTGTTTTGAGAGATGAGGATATGATATTATTGATTCTTGCTGTGGGTCTACTGGTTTGTACTCATTATCCGGCGTGACAAACCAGTGGTGCTCCCTTGCTTGATAGTAGAACTCTGTTCCAGGGAAAGGCGAGGCAATGCTATAAAGGATAAATTCCGGCGCAAATTTCTCGGTCATCTTGATCGTCTTAAGAATTGTCTCTCTTGTTTCCAGTGGCGTCGCTGCCAGAAGGACATTTATTTCTGGCTGGATTCCATTCTCCCGAAGTAATTTGATTCCCCTGACTATATCTGGCATCTGCATGTCCTTACGCACTGCATCTAGAATCCTCTGGTCAAAGGACTCAACCCCCAGGTCCACATAGACGCATCCTGACTCGGCCATTGCTCTTGCAGATGCCGGAGTAACCATGTCCGGTCTTGCGAGGCACGACCACTCAAGTTCCAGTGGTTTCAGTACCTCGCAAATTTCTAATGTCCGCTTCTCATTCCACAGAAACTCATCATCAATAATAGAAACGGCTCTAAAACCCAGCGACCTTATTTCTTTGAATTCCTCCGCAACTCTTTTAACAGAATGCAATCTCGGTGGCGGTTTTTTATAATAGGTTTTCCTGAATTCCAATTCTCTGGCAAAAGAAAGTGAATTAGGCACGCAAAATGTACATCTGCCGAAGCATCCACGCGAAGTTAATGTGGCTGTTTGCGGCATGTGTCTCATCTTGGGATTGTAATACAGCCTACGGTCAAGGAAGCTTCTATCCGGTATCGGAATAGTATCTATGTCATCTATGATTGGACGGCTGGCATTGTGATGTACATCTCCATCGTCTATGTAGGAAATACCTAGAATCCCGGATAGGTCTGAGGATGTTTTAATTGCTTCTAATAGATCTGTAACCGCGAAGTCAGCTTCTCCCCGGACGACATACGAATCTGGTTTATCCAGAAAATTATCAGGTCGCCAGGTTGGCTGGGTACCGCAGTATAAGAATTTTGCTTTCGGTCTTATTGCACGGATCATATCTCTGGCTTTCAGGTCCATTGTCTCCGAAAGAAATACTGTATAGAACAGATAAACATCCGAATCGTCTTCCAGAACCCATTTCTCAAACTCATTCCGCCCGTCGCCACGTGCGGCAAAATCTTGTATTCTTACCGACATGCCTCTTTTGGATAGTATTGTTGCGATGTACAGGGTGGGCAGATGCGGGAGAAAATATATACCGTAGTTACACCCATAGCACCGCTCAACAGGTCTTGTGCCATCTAATGGTGGTGGGAATATTATACTTACTTTCAAGTTTTATTTTCCTCTATATACCTATGAAAATACAAACCTCTCAGAAATCCTACACCCCAACCCAAAAACCATGTCCAGAGCAGACCAAAGTATATAAAAGTATGTTGCAAACTGCGTGCATGAGAAAGAAAAAGTGCTGCCACAAAACTAGACCCAATAAGTAACACAAGCAGGGATACACAAACGAAGCGAAGTGATGTGATGAACAGTCCAGCAAGCGCAAAGAGTATTACGAATACAAAAAATGATGGAACAAAATGGAACCATTTTGCCATTTTCCAGTGAAGCTTAATTGCTTGTATCCTTCCTATGCTGTATCTGTAGGATTGCCTCAAAAAACTCTTCCAGCTTGTTCTATGGTGATGTTTGACCATTGCATCCGGATTAAAAATTATTTTACCTCCGGAATTCTTAATCCGCCAATCAAACTCTGCATCCTCGCAGGTAAGTAATCTTTCGTCAAAATAACCAAGCCGCTCAAAAACTTCTCTCCGATAAGCAACATTACAACCAGGGTTATGAAAAGTTTCCTTTCTGATTACAAATCTACTTCCATACCGTGCACCGGGGTTGCTTAAAAATACAATGACTTTTTCAATATATCTTTCAAATTCAGTTGCGCTTTCTGGCAAAATCGTTGCACCTCCTGCCGAAAGAACCGAAGAATCCTGGAATTCATCCATCAGTGTTTCAACCCATTTGGAATTTGGTTCACAATCTGCATCAGTAAAAAAAATATAATTTCCATTGCTATTGATAACACCTGTGTTTTTTGCAAATACAATTCCTGGCTTGGGTTCATATAATACTTTATCGGTATAACTGCGTGCAATTTCTGATGAGTTGTCACTACTCCCATTATCAACCACTACGATTTCTGTTGCTTCGTATGTCTGGTTTTTGAGCGCTTCCAGACATCTTTTAAGATTATTCTCTTCATTCCTTACTGGAATTACAACAGATACGAGCGAACTCATTATTATATCCCTATTTTTTGTTCAATTCTGTCTGTTCTGGAAGACGAAAAGCACGGCAATAACGGCAAATTTCTGGCATCTCGCCACGATGGATTCTCCTTACGCACTCGCGATATTTCCCTTTCCATATAGCTGCAAATGATTCTGTAAATACATTTCCAAAGCTGTACTTCTTCTGATGTTCTCTAGTGTTTGCCTCGTTAATTATGCAGCATGGCTGAACATGCCCTGTAGCCAGGATAAAAGGTTCAGTCCATTTGGTGCATCTGCGCATCTGCTGCGTTGGCGTAATATTCTGATTCCAATTCACGAATAATCCTAATTCTCTCGCTTTCTTTTCAACGTCACGCATAAGAAACCTTGGTATGTCAACCCATAGGTGTCGCACTTGAGGAAATCTAAGAACAGCGGAGAATGTTATCAAAATTGCATAGTTTGTATCTTTTCCAACTAGCGAATACACTAAATCCAAAAAATCCGTCATTTCATTGATGTTAAGAGATGTCACAACATAATGAAACCAGAATTCCGGTATCGGCGTACATTTTTCTCTTTTTATGCGAACAAAATCCCTTACGTTCTTCATTACCTTTTCCCATTTAGTGCCTATTCTGATTTTTTCATACGTCTCTTTTGTACTTGCGTCGCATGACAGCCAAATTTTATCCACGCCAATTTCTATCAACTGTTTGGAAATATCTTCACTTATAAGGTCAAAACTATCATAAAATTCAATAAAAATAGAGCGTGACTTCAAATATTTTAACATTTTCAAGTAATCTTTGTTGAGAAAACTTGAGCCAATACCAGTCATTCCTATCCACTTCAGCCGGGGAAACTGGTCCACGATTTTCTTGAATTCTTCAAAACTCATTTCTCTTGGCTTTTCATGCCAGTACGCTTGTTCGCATATTATACACCGCAGATGACAGCGTGTGGTTACTTCAATTTCTATTGCTTCGGGATAGGGTGCTAACGATGGCCAAATTCTGTAAATAGGGTCGAACAATGCAATTCCAGCGTCACGTGTGAAAATAGATACCCACAGATAATTTCGTGCCATCTTGAACTTTCCTCTTCTCAACAAGTAGGATATGTATTTGAGCCTTGAAAATGCGATACTTAATAGTTTTATTCGTCTGGAATCCATTACGTTCTCCTTTGTGCATCAGAATATACATGACCCAATTTATTGCCCGCTTCGCGTTCTCCAAAAAAAGTTATGGCGTCATTCCTGGCACGCTTACCGAATAAACACTGCTTGTCGTCTATCAGAATTCTGGTTATCTTTGAAGCAAAAGAGGACGGGTTTTTAGGTTCGGCAAGTAATCCATTGTAATCATCCTTTATGAATTCAGGTATCCCACCGATATCACTCGCTACAATCGCCTTCCCTGCCAACATTGCTTCTGTAAGTATTACAGGCGACATGTTTTCCCACTGCTCTGGTATTACTACCACATCTGCCTTACTTAAAAATTCTTTTACTTCCTTGTACGGTTTAGGACCTGCCAGGAATACATGCTTTTCCAATCCAAGTTGGTTTATTTGAATGAGGATGTTTCTATAATAATATTCCTGATACCGTGCAATATCGCTTATTACAAATAGCCGTGCATCGCTAAAACTCTCAATAATTTTTGGCATTGCTCTAACGATGACATGTAATCCTTTTCGTTTTTCAATCCATCCTACGTATAATATCATATGCCCACGTTTTGGACAAATCTCTGTCCGGATAAGGGACATATCACCTGGCTGATTAACAATCGTTACCTTCCCACCAGGAACCCTCATGTCTTCAAGTATTGATGCCGAGTTTCTGGAAAGTACAATAAAGTTATCTATTTTATTCAAGAAATAACGAAAGATTGGTTCCCGGAGATATAGAAGTATCTTCTGTATAAGCAGGAATTTCTCTGGGAGGCACCTGACACATCTTGCGCCCTGTACCCTACGGCAAGACCTGCCATCTGTATTGGTCAGCGTCATTTGCGGACAAAACATCCAGTAGTCATAAATTGAAACACAAACTGGAATTTGCTCTCTCCTAGCAGCAATAATCACAGCAAACGTAAACAAATAGAAGCTGTGAAGATGTACAATATCGGGTTTCAACTTATGCAGTAATCGCTTGATTGAAAAGTATACAATAGGGTCAAATTGGAAAACGTACCACTTGAGTATCTCTATAATTTTTTTAATATTCCTGGGAAAAAGGTCTTCCAGAACCGCAACAGGAAAAACTGGAAAACCATCGACCGTTTTCTTAGAATAACCTGCGCTTTTTGTTACAATGAAGCTAATTTCACAACCTCGTTTTCTCGCGGCTCTCGCAAACCGAAAAGTTAAATAATCTGCTCCGCCAACACGACGATGATACCCAGGCAGAAAATTACTTATGTAGCATGCTTTCACTGCACCTCGCCATACAAAAAAATGCTGAGCATTTTTTTCAACACTCTAATAAAGTGTGTAGGAAATTCTCTCGGGCTTAGGTGAAACAGCATAGCAAATACTGCAAATACAATTCTACCAAGGCGACCTATGGCTAAATACTCTTTCTTTTTCTTCATTCTGGAAAACTGATATACCTTTTTCTGCAACTCCTGTGGATATTCTTTTGACCATAAATGTGCTTTCTCACCATAGAATGCATTGCTTTCGCCTGAAACCACTTTCGCGGAGGGGACGTAGTAAGAAAAAATAGCACTTATTCCTCTGGAACGTGCCCATTCAAGCGCCTGCAAATCATCTTCATAAGTTGCACCAGGAAGGCCTATTATGAAAAAACCATGCACTTTTTGCCAGTACTTCTTTGCAATTAAGATAGCTTTTTCTATCTGGTCAAGTGTTTCCCCTTTTTTTATTATTTGCAATACCTTCGGGTTTACGGACTCTACACCAAAACCAACTAACTCACAACCCGAAATTTTCATCGCACTCGCTGTTTCTTCATCAAAGAGGTCGGCTCTTAATCCGTTCGAGCATTCCCATCTTAATTTCAGACGGGCAACGAGGTTCGCAAATTCTATCACTCTTCTTTTATTCAGATTGAAACAATCATCAATTATCTCAAAGCCTTTTATATTATATTTCTCTTTTGCTTGTTTCAATTCCTGGTAACAATTCTGTGCACTTCTGGGATACCACTTTCTGTTATGTGATGCACAGAAAGTACATTGATAAGGACAACCAACGCTAGTCACAATTGTATAATCCCAGAGACCGCTACTCCAACACGCTTGCAAATATCGGAAGGAATCAAACAATTCATAATGAGGAAAAGGATAGGCATCAGAAAATGGCTTGTCAATAAACACTTGCTTTTTGAAATCAAGGTAAGGATAGCAACACTGGACATCTATCCCATTCCGAACAGAAACTATCTCTACGTCAGGATATTTCTTCTTGTATAGACGGGCAATTCTTTGCGCTTCCTTTAGTGTTAAAGACCGTACGGAAATACCAAGCACATCGACTTTGTGTTTCAGAAATCTATCTTGCGGATACGGAAGGGTATGCTGGTCAATCACCTTTACATTGAGCTGGGTTGCTGCGTATGCCAACCCAATGTTTGGGTAGTTAAAAGCTATTTCGGTTGCAGGGTCAACAAAAAGCATTTTCATCATATCACCATTTACATTATATATGAGGAATGAACGTTTTTATACCCGTCCATGCTTGCCACAAAAACTGTCTTGGTGACCGTTTGTACCATAAATTTTTCCACAAATAGTATGGGCGAATGTAAAAACTATGATAAGCGTATCGTGCTATTTTTTCCATTTGCTCAGGAGTAAACTTACCAGGCCAATAATACTTCTCGGGGCGTTTTTCGGGATTCATTACGTATTCCCTCCAATAGTCCTTATCTATGAGTCCTTGACTGAGCGCCATATTATGCAGCACGGTACCGGGAAGTATTTGTGTAATACTGAACACTGCATAGTTCAAACCGAGGGACTTCGCAAACAGAATTGTCTTATGCATTTCTTCAATTGTTTCTTCAGGACTGCCGAGCATAAAATCACCATAAGTAAGTATACCTGCGCTCTTTACCATCTTTATACACTCACGCACTTTCCTAAGGTTCAAGCGTTTATTTAACACCCTCTGGATATGCGGGCTTCCTGATTCAATCCCAAATTGAATAAGCCGGCATCCTGCCTTCTTAAGAGCATGTACGATTTCTTCGTCCAGAACATCTGCCCTGGAACGGATTTGCCATCGAATTTTAAGTCTACGTTTCTGAATTTCATCACAAATACCCAATACTCTTTCTTTCGAAAAAGTGAATAATTCATCAAAGAACATGAAATCAGATATCCCCATTTTTGTGCATATTTCTATTTCATCAACCACATTTTTCGGAGAGCGCGTTCTTGGTTTTTGACCACTTTCGATTTTGCTGCAAAAATAACAATGATAAGGACAGCCCCGGCTGGTTACCATTGTTGCTATTGGAGAAGAGTACGCAAGAATTGATGAATACTTCCGATAATCAGTAAGGTGCCTCGCTGGAAACGGAAGGGCTTCTATGTCACTATTTCGTTGTATTTCAACTGGCTGGTTTATGTTCTCCTTACTGAGAACACCCGGTATTTGTTCTACTGAAGCCCCGCCGGATAATGCATTGACCAGTTTCAAGAAAGGAACTTCTCCTTCTCCGCAGACAACATAGTCAATTTCCGGAAAGCGAACTGTCTTACGTGGATAAAGGTAAGTATGTGGACCGCCTACTACAGTTACTGTCCGCGGCAGGACAGACTTAATTTTGGAAAAGCAAGTAATCACGTCGAAAAAATAATCAGTGGTACTGTAAACGCCGACTATATCGGGCTTTTGTGTTTCCACATATTTTCCAACTTGATCATGGGTCATCCGGTTTATTGGAGCATCAAGAACATAAACTGAATGGTTACTGTATTTTTCGAGGTATGCAGCAATATATAGAAGGCCAAGCGGCGGATAGGTACCGACGTCACTCATAGTCGTTCCATATACCGGTTGGACAGCCGGTCTGGTTTGCGGAGGAAATACAAGCAATACTTTCACTTTATGTTATTTTTTATACTCCACCTGGAACAGGCCGGACAGAAATGCTGAAAAGATTGTCTGGACACCGATGACAAGCAATGTCAGCGAGAATACAGCTGTCTGAACTTCTGCTAATTCTCCAAAGCCATGCGCAATCCACTTTACGAAAATGTATACTGCAAAACCAAATCCTACTAGCGCGAGAACACCGCCAAGTGTCAGTGCACGCTCAAGAGTAAGCCAGGAAAGAAAACCTTTATTCTCTTCTTCCAGGCCTATCTGGCGTGCGTAAACCTTTGCGCATAACCCGAGAGTCAAGATTTGCCATCCAAGCAAGGTCATCATACTCCCGTAGAGCATTACGTGAATACCCCACATACGGCCAAAAAGCCAGATGGGTCCAAACATAAGACGGATGACAAGGAACAAACCGATAGCAAACAAAATGCCACCTGGTACGAAATAAAGATTGTTTGGGCTGTAGAGCAGCATAAACCTGATATGCCGCCATGCATCACGGAAAGAAGATAGTTTTGACTGGCCGCGCCTCGGGTAATATGTGATTGGAACCTCGGTAATCTTCAAACCCTTCTTTAATGCATGGATTACCATCTCACTTGCAAATTCCATGCCTGTAGTATGTAAATCCATCAGGTGGTATGCCTCTTTTGTAAAAGCGCGTAACCCACAGTGCGCATCACTTACTGAACCGCCAAAGAAACGCCTGAGCATCCTTGAAAGTACGGGATTGCCTATATGACGATGAGACCATGTCATTGCGCCAGGCATTATTTTACCTCTGAACCGTGAACCAATTACCAGGTCATACCCTTCACGCAACAATTGAACAAACTTGCCTATTTCGCTGAAGTCATACGTATCATCAGCATCTCCCATAATGATGTATTTCCCACGTGCAGCGGTAATACCTCCGCGCAAGCAAGCGCCATATCCTCTATCTTCAACTGTTACTATTCTGGCACCCAGTCCCTCTGAAATCTCAACAGACCTATCGGTTGACCCGTTGTCAGCGACAATAATTTCATATTCAATACCGACAACACCCAATGCTGACTGTGCCTTCTTTACACAGTCAGCGATTGTTGCTTCCTCATTCAAACATGGCAGGACAACCGAAATTTCTATCACTGTATTTCTTCAGGTGCTGTAACTATGCACTGCTCTTGCGATAGACGAAGCAAGTGCTATCATTTTCTGCTTTGCAGCTTTTTTCTTTGCTTTGTGTGAGAGAAGGACCTTGAGCAGCGAACTGCCAACTATCACTCCATCGCTATAACGGGATATATCGTATGCCTGTGCAGGATTGGAAATACCAAAACCTACGGCAACGGGTGTCTGGGTCATTTT
>Ga0210017_1004874_pt1 | contig 10873 bp, 10 predicted proteins | sample CryGeyCG2014_020_FD_183966 | JGI IMG/M metagenome (GOLD analysis project Ga0210017, IMG submission 183966) | Groundwater microbial communities from aquifer - Crystal Geyser CG08_land_8/20/14_0.20 (SPAdes) (version 2) | ecosystem: Environmental > Aquatic > Deep subsurface > Groundwater | place... | reverse complement strand
TAAAAGGGGAAATAAAGGATAGCCTGGGGGATGAGGAATGCCTAAAGTATAGGCAGCAGCCATTAATTCTTCAGAATCTGCATAACTTGTAGGAAGCCGGGGAGAAGTATATAAATAAACCCCAAAAACCACAACAAAAAGCAAAACCGGAACTATTATTGATACAAATTTGTTTTTATTCGTATAATTCGTATGCATTAGTATATTGGCATCGCGTTATTTTTTTAGACGCATTTTCCATAAAATCCAGAGGCCTTCTCTTATTATATTAGTGGATAATTTAGATTGGCCATGCCGTCTTTCATAAAAAATAATTGGTATCTCCCCTATTTTAAATCCAGCTTGATGACATCTCCAATTCATTTCAATTTGAAAAGAATATCCTTCAGATAAGACTTTATTTAAATCAATCTTTTCTAAAACTTCTCTCTTGAAACATTTAAAACCGGCGGTAGCATCGGAAACCGGCACTCCAGTTATAATTCTAGCATAAAGGTTGGCAGCCAAACTTAGGAAAACTCGTTTAATATCCCAATTAATCACACTAAGCCGGCCCTGATAATAACGAGAGCCAACTACCAAATCACAATCTTTTATCTTTTCTAAAAAAACTGGCAAGTACTTAGGATGGTGGCTAAAGTCAGCATCCATTTCAAAAATTAAATCATAATCTTTTTCTAAAGCCCATTTAAAACCATCCAGATAGGCTCGGCCCAGACCATGTTGGCTTTTCCGATGTAAAGCAAAAACTTCAGGATATTTCTTTGATAACTCTTCAGCTACCTCTCCGGTTTTATCGGTGGAATTGTCATTAATAATTAAAATATAGAATCCTTTTCTTAAATTTAAAATTGCGGGAATTAACTCCTTAATATTTTCTGCTTCATTAAAAGCCGGAATAACAATTAAGGGCTTCATAGGTTTGGATTTTTATATATTTCCATTTTTTTGCCATTTTTGGCAAAGATTTTTTCTGGTAAAAATCTTAATTCTTTAATCATTTTAAGACAATTTATTTCTGAAGGACTTAAAAAATGAAAAACTATTAAATCTATTTTATCTCCTTCTTGGTAATCCTTACAGTCGTAAACTTCAACTGGTTTTGAAATATGATGCTGAAAGGGCTCCCCAAGCATATAATGAGATGGGAAGCCAGTATAAACCACTGCCTCTGGATAATTTTCTTCAACAAAACTTGCCATTTCCTTTCCTATATCAATTACATCTAAATATTCTAAATTTTCTTCCAGGGGTGGGAAATGCCAGCTCTTAATTTGGCGATGGTCATCCCAGGAAGTAGCAAAAAAGAGAAATAAAATTAGAGTTATTCCCAGAAAAACTCCTACTTTTTTCCTGACCGATTTGGTAACAAAAAATAAGGCTAAACAATAGAAAAATAAGAGAAAGAAGAAAGGTAAACCTAAAATGATGTATCGATGCAAAAATTCAGTCAAGCCAAAAATCAAAGCGGTACCAATCAAAATAAGAACTATTAATAAAATTTTGAAATTAAGAAGATTCTCTCTTAAATCTCTCTTTGAAACCATAAAAAATCCAGAAAAAACAATAAAAAAGGTTAAAATCCATCTCCATTGTTCAAGAAATAAAAATTTAGAGACGGCAGCGATTCTACCCCAAGATACTCCCCCACCCAATTCTCTTCCCGGGATGACTAACCACCAGCCAGAAATAATTTTATGATATAAAAACCAAAGAAAAAGGATATATAATGGAGTAGCCCAGATAAAAATGGTTTTAACCAATCCAACTAAATCCACTTTTTCTTTTTTTCTTAGCCAGAGAGAAATTTTATTCAAAAAAATAACAGCTAAAATAATTAAAATAACAAAGATGGCTATTTCTTTAGTAAGAACCAACAAAATTCCTGAAATAAGATAGCCCAAAAGGTTTTTCTTCAAAGCATAATAAACCGTCATTACCGCAAAAGCAGCTGCTGGGATTTCAACATAAATAATTCCCAATTGGGCTAAAAATACTGGAGTAAGTAATAAAACAACTCCGGCGAAAAAACCAACTAAACTGCCAGTGATCTTATCCTTTATCAATTCTTTTCCCAAAAGATAAGTGTAAAAAAGAACTAAAAAGGCAAAAATAAAATTTAAAAAATGAGAAACTAAAAGGGATTCACCAAAAATTTTCCAGCTGGCAGCTAAAAGAGCAACAAAAAAAGGAGGGTGAGCAAAGTCAGTGTACTCATCACTCGGTACTAAGGGATTAAAATTAGTTTCTAAAAATTGTCGAGCAGTATGCACCACATAACCGGCTGAATCCCACCAATAAGGGATATCAATAGTCGGCAACCAAAACACCGATAACACTACTACCAATAAAAGAATAAAAATCAAATCAATTTTCTTCATAATTCCTTTGTGCTTTTAGCTACCTCCCAAATGATATGGTTTTTCTTTTTAATCTTATAATCCCACCATCCCAAAAATCTGCCTAAACCCTCAAGAAAGATAGCTGCCGGAGTAAAAAATAAATAGCGAGGGCTAAATTTAAAATTCTTTAAAATCAAAAAGAAAGTTTTAAAAGGGTTAGTAGTAGAAACCTGATAGCCGGTTTCTTTTTTTAAATGAAGATGGCCCCAAGTAATTCTTCTTCTCTGTCGCAAAAAATCAGAAATATTTTCTGCTCCTTTGTTATAAACTATAGCTTCAGGTTGGTAAACAATTTGATAACCTCTATTTTTTAATAAACCTTCAATATAGGCCTCATCTACAGCCGTAGGAGGAATTTCATTAAAAACCTTTCTAAAAGCGACCATCTCGCCCATTTTAGGATTTTTAAAAGAAATTTGATGATGGAGTTCCCAGAGTAAATGAGCGGTGAATCCCATAAAAGTTTTAGGATTATCTACTGGCACCGGTCTGACCCCGGTCATTCCCACTTTTGGATTAGAAAAGGGCTTTACTAAATTCTCAACTGTATCCTTGGCTGGGATGGTATCTCCACTTTCCATTACTAAAATATCATTTTTAGCTTCCTTTAAAAAAAGATTTACTATCGAAACCTTTCCTTCTCTTTTTTTCTTGTCTATAACTTTTATTCTTTTATCTTTCTTAGCAAATGAGTCGGCAATCGGTATAGTTCTATCAGTACAACCGTCGCCTACCACAAAAATTTCTTCAATTTCTACTTGATTGAGTTTTTGATTTAAGATTGCCTCTAATAATTTTCCGATATTTTTCTCCTCATTATAGGCAAAAACACCCAAACTACATTTCATAACTAACTTGTTTAAAATTGTTTAGCATTAAATGTTAATCATTATTTTTCCACAACAAAAATCAAATAATGAGCTAATTGGGGAATTTTTGATAAAATTTTATCTAAAAATCTTAATGGCAGGGGTAAGGGATAAATCATTTGAGCAGCCTCCGATCCTAAAGTTTTTTTAATAGAAAATTTATGCAATTGAAGAAGTTCTTTCAGTGCTTTATAGGTAAAAAGCCGTAAATGACCAAAAGAACTAATATCTCTTTTAGATAAAAATTTTCCGGTACTGTATTTTAAACCGGTGCTTGTCAGATAGGGTTGAAATCCAAAAAGGAGAACAAGGCGATTTGCATAACTTGCTAAATTGGGAGTTGTTATAACGGCAATCCCCCCCCCGGCTTTAATATTCGATATATCTCATCTAACAAATGGTCTGGATTATAAAGCTCTTCAATAGTCTCACCACAAAAAACCCTATCAAAAAAATTATCTTCAAATGGTAAGTTTTCTTCCTCAACATCTATTTGAAAGACTTTTATCCCCTTATTTTTAGCAAGTTTCACAGCTTTCTCGAGAATATCTACTCCGTAAAGTTCGTCAAAGAACTCTTTTAAGGAATAAGTAAATGTACCATCAAAACAACCAATATCTAATAATCGTTTACCGGGGAATTTTCGGAAAACCGATTTTACCTTTTCAAATCTCGGGTCAGAGATATCCTGAGGAAAAGAAGAACTAGAATAGAGGGCCTCTTTTTTTCCTAGGTTATTGCTCATTTTGTTAATAATTTGTTCCATAGTTTTTTATTATTTTCATCGACTTCTTTCATTATCTCTTGTATCCTCTCTCTACCAGCTATACCCATTGATTCTTTTAAATCCGGATTTTCTAAAAGAATGCTTAACTTTTCCTTAATTATCTCCGGCTCACCTGGTTTGACCAAAAAGCCGGTTTTGCCATCCTTCACCAATTCCCGAGGTCCTGAAATATCGGAAGCCACCACCGGCAACCCTGAAGCCATGGCCTCCATTATTGCCATTCCCAGAGCTTCAGAATAGGAAGGCAGAACAAAAACAGTTGCTCTTTGATAAATGCTGGGGAGATCTTGATGGGGTACCCAACCTAAAAATTCTACATCCAACCCTTTTGCTAATTGTTTTAATTCTTCAAAAAAAGCTTCGTCTTTTGGATTCGAAACCCCGCCGGCAATTAAGAGTTTGGGCGACCAATTCCCCTCCTTATTTAAAAGGCCTAATGCTCTTACTAGATTATCTATTCCTTTGGCTTTCTTTATCTGACCAACATAAAGAATAATAGGATTGGTGGCCTTTTGAGCCTGCTTTTCTGATTTAGCTAAAAAGGGATTGATATTAATAGGAATAGGAATTTTAATAATTTTTTGGGCGCCGTAATGCTTTGCCTCTTTAAGAATTCCATCAGAAATAACAATGACGAAATCAAAAAAAGAAAGGGTTAGGTAATAAATTAATCTTAAAATATTGGTCTTAAAAAAAGTTAAAATCTTGGGGCGATTTTCAAGACTCTCTTCGAGGGTTAAATAATCAATTCTGGCCGCTTCTAGTCGTAAAACAATTTTTTTTCTTTTTAACTTACCGACCAAAAGAGTGGGAATACCTGGCCAAATAGGCATTATTGACAAAAAAACTAATTTAGTATCTTTTGGAGATTTTTGGCAAATCTGCCAAAGAGTTTTCCCAATCCAAACCATATATTTCAAACCAGTTAGATATCCTGAACTGTAAGGTTTGGGGTAGGGATAAAAAATAAATTTGCCATCTTCTTTTTCAAAGACATTAGAAGCTTTTTCTTTTGACCAGTAAAGAATACGGAGCTTGTCAAAAAATTTTAAATAATAAGGGAGGTTTTGTCTTTCAATTAAGCTAGGGTAAAGCTCGTTTGGCGTGTCATATATTATTACTAACTCTTTTGGCATTTTTTTAGTAATAGATTTGCTTTAATTAAATCGTTATAGCTATTTATATTCACATTTTGCCCATTTAAGATATACCCTTGGGCTAATCCTTCTTTGGCAACAAGATTAATTGTCTCAGTAATCCCTAACTGTTTTTTTTCTTTATCTTTTGAGGTCTTTTTAATATAGTCAAAAATCTTAGGATCAAATATATAAACTCCGCAGCCTCTTAATTTGTGAAGAGGATTATCTGGTTTTTCTAAAATCTCAATTATTTTTCCTTCTTTGTCTAATTTTGCGCAACAAGTGTCTTTCAAAACCCTTTTGTCGTTTTCTCTAACCATTCCTTCAATAACTATTGGCTTTTTTCTAAGAAAATCTTTTATCATACCACTCAAAGAATCAACAATTGTACAATCATCACCCAAAATCATCGTAAAGGGCTCTTTTAGATATTTTTCTCCAGATAAAATAGAGTCATTAATTGTTCCTAATTTTTTTAGTTTAATTAAAGAAATTTTTGGCTTAATATTTTGCTTTACTGCTTTAATGTATTCTTCTATTTTTTCTTTGTGGGTTTTAACTACAATATAAATCCTTTCAATTCCTACTTTTTCCATTTGATTTATTACATAATGCAGAATTGGCCGGTCAGATAAAGGAAAAAGGCATTTGGGTAATAAATTACTTAGATAACCCATTCTTTTCCCTTCACCGGCAGCCAGAATCAGGCCATATTTTATTTTAGTTATTTTTGACATAATGATTTATATAAATTAATCAATGACTCCCCCACTCTTTCTTCTGAATTTATCTTTTGAATGTCCTCCTGAGCTTGTTGACCTAAAGTAAAAGCTAATTGAGGATTTTTTAAAAATTCTATTATTTTCAGAGCATAACTTTGGGGATTGTTATATTCGGCTAAAAAGCCATTCTGGCCATCTCTGATATAATCTAAACAACCGCTGACATTGCTGGCCACTATCCCTTTAGCAAAAGCCATTCCTTCAATTAGGGTATAAGGAACGGTGGTTTCGCCTTGCTCAGAGATTATAAAAACCAAAGCCCGCTTTAGATATTCTCTTACCCCTTCCTCAAATTTCTTTCTGATAATTGAAATTTCTATATTTTTCTCTAAATTATTTTTTCTTATTCTTTCTTTGACAAAATCATTGGCTTCTTTGTCGATAACCATATAAAGTTTAGCTTGAGGGATTTCCTCAACTACATATTTTAAAGCATCAACTGCCACCAGCGGACCTTTGTGAGGATGGAGGGAACCCAGATACAAAATAGTATTTTTATCTATCTCTTCGGGCTTTATTTTAAAATCTTCTTGAAATGGGAAGGGTAAGGGAACGACAACTATTTTCTCTTCCGGAATTCCGTAATTTAAAAGTATTTTTCTATTGGTTTCAGACAAAATTATAAACTTATCAATTTTTTTAATATATCTATCAAACAGTTTTTTTCTCAAAGGTAGGACAATTTTTAAAAAAATTTTGCTAAAGAAGTTTGTCTTTCGGGCCTTTTCTATACAGCCCAAGCATTGGCTTCCCTGATAGGCGTCACAAGGGCTACCCTCATAAGTATAAAAATCTTCAATTTTCCAGCAAAAACCCAAAGGACAAAAAATCCAGTAGTCATAGATTGAATGAATAACGGGAATTTTATTTTTTTTAGCAGCAGAAATAGTAGCAAAAGAAAGAATTGAAAATTTGTGTAAATGAACTATATCCGGTTTTTGCTCTTTAAAAAATTTATCAAAAAATCTAAAAGCTAGAGGGTCAAAAGGAAAAAAATAAGATTTGAGTGAAGAAATTGAATTGGCTAAAAATTTGGGCAGGAACTTTTCTATTACTGGTACCGAGAAAAATCTAAAATTTTCTTTAACTTCTCTTATAGGAGAAAGAGATAAAACAAAATTTTCAATATTTTCATTTCTTTTTGATAAAAGATTAGCTGTTCTCAAGCAGGCCTGTTCAGCTCCTCCCCAAGAATAATGATAAGTTGGCAAAGAATTGCTAATGTGACAAATTCTCATACTAATTGACTTTTAATCTTATTGGAAAGGAGGTTTAAAAAATTGCTAAAGTGGGAAAATATGTTTTTGGTATCAAATAAAGCGATGAAAATAAATGACTTTAAAATGTTTTTAAAAATTTTTAAATTACTAATATCACCTCTCATGTAGCCTGCCATATTGTAAAGCCGTTTCTGAAGCCTTTTATGGTAGGCATTGCTAATTGATCCTGCCCCTTGACCATAAAATGGACTAGAATTCCCAAAATGATTAGTGAAGGGGACAAAATAACTAAAATGGGCTTTTACTTTATTTTTAACTGCCCAATGAAAATTCTTTAAATCTTTTTGATAAGTTGAACCTGGTAGACCGATAATAAAATATAAATTTAGCATTTTAAAATATTTTTTGGCTATTTCTACTGCTTTTTCAATTTGTTCAATTGTTTCTCCTTTTTTAATTTTTAATAATAATCCTGGGTCAATTGTTTCCACCCCAAAACTCATTTGTTGGCAACCCGCCTCGGACATTGCTTTGGCAATTTCTTCATCAAACAAATCAGCTCTCAAACCATTAGTACAAAACCAATTTAAATTTAAGGGCTTTATCTGCCGGCAAAATTCTAAAACCCTGGGTTTATCAAAAGAAAAACAATCATCGATAATTTGAAAAGATTTTATCTTCCATCTTTCTTTAGCTTGTTTTAATTCCTCAAAGCAATTTTGAGCGGTTCTAGCTTTCCAGGGTCGATTGCCAGCCATACAATAAATACACTGATAAGGGCAGCCCAAACTGGTCATTATGGGATAAGCCCATTTCCCTCTTTGCCAATTTTTTTTAAAAATTCCAAATGAATCAAATAATTGGTAGTTGGGGAAGGGTAAATTATTTGAAAATTCGCCTTCAACTATAATTTTTTCTTCAATCCCTTCGGCAGGCTCAGGATAAAAATCAACAAAGGGATAACAACACTGAACATCGATTGGGGTTTGAACTGATCTAACTTTGGCTTGAGGATATTTTTTCTCATACTCCTCTTTTATTCTTTTAGCTTCCTGAAAAGCCCGGGATTGAATGGATATTCCCAAAACATCAGTTTTTTGGTCTAAAAATCTTTTTCTTGGCTTTGGCTCGGTATTTAGGTCTATTACTTTTGAATTTAAAATCGTCGCTCCATAAGCCAGAGCCATATTTGGCAAATCTTTATTGGTTTTTATCTCTGGATTGAGCAAAAGCATATTACAAGGTTTCATCAACTCCATATTTTTTTCCTCTTTCTTCGGTATTATAAGCCCGACATCCCCGACAAAATAAAGGCACTTTTCCATTGGGTTGATTAACTAAACACCTAAATCTTTTGTACCTTTCAGAATCCCAAATTTCTTTGAAGGATTTTTCAAAGACATTACCAAAAGCATTTTTTCTTAAAAAAGGTCTCTGATTAGACATTAAAACTCCACAGCAAGGAAGAACGTATCCACCCATCATGATATAGGGTTCCATCCAGGATATGCATTCATTAATTGAAGGATTTTTGTGTTTTTCACTATGACCGAATATTACATGAATATCATTTTTTTTCTTTTTTTGAAGAGTTTGATTAATTATTTCTTCCGGTATCTTTTCCAAATTAAGGTGTTCAATTTCTTTAAAAGATAAAAGGCCGCAAAATTCCAACCGACTGCCATCGCCAAACTCTTTTCGACTACCCAAAGAGCTCAATAGCTCTATAAATTGAGGCATTTCCTGATAGTTTTTTGTTGTAATTACATATCTAAAGGAGATTTCGGGAATGGGAGATTTACATTCTTTTTTCAATTTAATAAGTTGCTTTACGTTCTTTATAACGTTTTCGAAACTGCAGCCAACTTTAATTGATTGATAAGTTTCTTTTGTTGCTCCATCCATGGAGACATAAATTCCATCAATACCCATTTCAACCAACTCTTTAATAGTGGCTTCATCTAAATCGCTTAAATGGTCGACTAAAAATATTGGGACATTTTTTGATTTCAAATATCGCAACATTTTTAGATAATCTGGATTTAAAAAAGCTGAGCCCTCTCCGGTTAAATTGACCCAGCTCAATTTAGGAAACTGTTTAACAATATGTTTAAATTCTTCCAGAGTTAAGTGTCTTTTTTCTTGGTCTCCTGCTCTCCAGTAAGTGTATTCGCAAATAATACATTTTTTATTACAAATGGTGGTCATTTCTATCTCAACATATCTTGGAAAAGGGGCTAAATTAGGAAATTTTCTGATAATTGGTCCTAAGAGAAAAAGGGCAATTCCTCCTGCCCCTTCGCCAGCCGGAACAAAAAATTTTACGTAAGCGAATTTTAAAGCGGCTCCCAATCCTTTTTTTCTTAGCAAATAAAAAAAGGTTCGACTATAAGATAGAGTCATTCTAAACAACATTGAAAAAGTGTCCTTCAAACCTAAATATTTAGTAGAGGTTATCAGTCCTCCGGGAACTACATTAATATTTTTTATTTTTTGCTTAATCTTTGAAAGCATTTTTTTTCTAAAACTAATAAGCTCGATATTCCGCAAAGGGTAATTAATAGAGATATGGAAAACACTGAAATTACTTGCAAAAAATTAGCGTGCCAGAGAGAAATTAATATTATCTCCAAAATACTACCGGCAGCCAAAATGTATAAAAATTTGAATTTATTTAAGGCCATGAAAAAGTAACTCAGAAGGAAAATAAAACCAAAAATAGCCATAGCTAAACTATAATAACCTAAAAATGGAATTCCTTCAAGATATTCTGGTCCAAAGAATAATGAAAGAAATTCTTTGGGAAAGAAAAAGAAAATCAAAGAAATAATCCCCACCAACAAAAAGGAAACTAAAGAGATTATCTTAAGAGAATGGAAATAGTCTTCTTTTTTGGCTTGTTTAAAGGCTACTATTGGAAAAAGAATTCCGGCCAGTAAACTAATAGCTAAAAAAGTTATTCTTCCTAAGGTAGAGAAGGCTGAATAAGTTCCAGCTTCAAAGCCTGAGAAATAATGCTTGACTAAAATAATATCAACATTAAGTAAAATATTGAGGAAAAGAAAAACCGAAAGGCTCCAGAGAATATATTTCCAGATTTCTTTTGTCTCTCCTTTTCCCTGACTATCTATTATTTCTGACTGATTAGATTTAAAAATGTCCCGAAGAAAAAAAATTGCTAAAAAATAACCAAAAATTAAAGGAATCAAAAAGCCGGCCAAAGCTCCATTTATTTTAAATCCTAAACCGACTAAAAATACGGCTAAACCCACTCTGCCAACTGATTCTAAAACAAAAACAAAAGAGAGCTGGGAAAATCTTTTTAATCCTTGTAAAATTCCTTTGCTTACCCCGGCAATGAGCATTATCACTACTATTCCGGCTAAAAAATAAAGATTGCTGGGGGAAGATAGTTTTAAAAACTCTTGAAGAGAACTGGTGAAAATGAGGACTAAAATTATTATTCCTAGACTAACCAAACTCAGAACTTTAGTTAAATAACCAAATAAGCTTTTTAATTTTTGGGAAAATTCTTTGGCCTGAAAAATTGCTGAAAATCTGGCAGCAGCAGTTACAACTGGAGCAGAGGGAACGGCTAAAATAAGAATTAAAGAAATCAGCGCTATTAACTCTCCAAAGGCCTCTGGTCCGAGCATCCTTCCCATTACTATTCG